>RRZU011938135.1_pt1 | contig 17057 bp, 14 predicted proteins | sample 2165561 | NCBI WGS metagenome assembly RRZU01 (sample SAMN10456909, study PRJNA506462) | wastewater metagenome | isolation source: wastewater sludge | place: USA: Moscow, Idaho | reverse complement strand
CGATCAGCGTCTGACCTACGCCGGTGAGCGCGGCTACCGCGCTGCCCCGGTCGAAGGTGACATCCTCAAGCTGCGCATCCTCATCGACCGTGGCTCCATCGAGGTGTTCGCCAACGATGGCAAGTCCACCCTCACCTCCTTCTCCTTCCCGGGCGAGGGCCCTCGTGCTATCGAGCTGGTGAGCGAGAACGCCCCGGTGGCGGTGCGCGATCTCAAGGTGCACAAGCTGGGCACAATCTGGGCTGAGTCGGATCGCTGATCTAGGGCGTGGTCCCGCCAGCAGTGTGCGGAGCTGGTCGGAGAGCGGGCCTTTGCGGGGAACGACCCGGAGACGTTTCGTCTGCGGGTTGTTCCCCGCTTTCTCGTTAAGATAGTGGAGGTCCTGCTCACAGGCATGGAATAGTGGTTCCGGTTGGATGGTAGTGTGACCGGAGTCCCCAACCACTCCTATGGATACTGGAGAAGATGAAGGCTGAATCGTCTCCCGGAAACAGTGAAGTACCCGCCGTCGTTCAAGGTACTTCCGAGGTGCAATCAAAACCTCGTGTGACCACGCCAAGAAAAGGCGCGTCCGGATTCATCCCCGAAGTGCAGGGACTGCGGACGGTCGCCCTGATCCTTGTGGCCGTCTTCCACATCTGGTTCGGCAAGGTGTCCGGCGGTGTGGACATCTTCCTGTTGGTCTCCGCGTATCTGATGACGCGGTCGTTGGTGGCCAAGAGTGAAGCCGGCTCCATCACAAAGCCCGTGCAGTTCTTGATCAACAAGTTCGCCAGGCTCCTTCCTGCGGCGGCGGCCTCCATCGCGCTCACGATCCTCGCGGTCTTTCTGTTTATGCCCCTGGAGACGTGGAGGGGCTCCGCAGGAGACGCCCTCGCATCCCTCGGTTACTACCAGAATTTCCATTTGCAGCAGGCGGCGGTGGATTACTTCAATGCCGATCACTCGGCGGCGAGTCCCTTCCAGCACTTCTGGTCGCTTTCGGTGCAGGGGCAGGTGTTCGTGCTGTGGGCGGTGATTCATTTTGTCGGAGACCTCATTAGTCGCGTCGTGCGGATATCTCCCCGCCTCATTTTGCTCTCGGTCTTTCTGGCCATTGGCGTCGCGCACTTCATGTACTCGGTGGACCTGACGGCGAGTAACCAGGCGTACGCCTACTTTGACACCGGAGCGCGGCTGTGGGAGTTCGCCGCTGGGTCGCTGCTCGCTATCATCCAGCCTTGGATCTGCATCAGCACATGGTTGCGGGTGCTCCTCGGCTGGGCCGGGGTTATTGGTATGGTGTCCTGCGGTTTCGTATTGCCTGTCCAGTCGAGCTTCCCCGGTGTCGCAGCCCTTTGGCCGGTTGTTTCGGCGGCACTCGTTATTCTTTCGGCTGGCGCTCCGACGCGTTTTGGGGCAGATCGTCTCTTGGCCCGGGGTGTTCTCAATAAGGTTGGGAGTTACACCTATGCGCTCTATCTGGTGCATTGGCCGGTTCTTGTCATCTTCTTGGCGGTGACGAACAGTGAACGGGCCACCTTCCCCGAGGGGCTTCTGGTTCTGGCTGGCTCCGCCGTCCTTTCCGTCCTCATCACGCGCTTGGTGGAACGTCCGAGTAGCAGGTGGGTGTCTCGGGCGACGGCGGTGCGCGTGGATGACTCCCTGGCGCGTTCAGGTGTGCGAACCGCACGGAGATTCAATCCCAGGGCCATCCTGGTTGTGGTGGCGAGCCTGCTTGTGGGTGCTGTTCCCGCCCAGGCGATGGAAATCGGTCATGAAAAACAGTTGGAAGCCCGTTTTGAGCGCCTCGACGATCTTGACTACGCCACTATCGGCGCGAACAATCCCGACTTCGAGTTCCCGGATGGCCCGACTCCCGATTGGGCGATTGTTAAGGATGACTGGGCCTCGCTGGGTGATCGATGCGATCCTGACGACCCGTACTTCAGCGCCCTCTGCTACACCATGGGTGTTGCGGCTGATGATTCTGCTGATAGTGCCATCGCATCCGAACCTGAGTCCGAAACCGGGTCCGCATCCGAACTTAAACCCAGGTCCGAACCCGAGCCCGAACGGCGCGTGCTCATTGTGGGCAGTTCCCACGCGACACAGTTCGCCGCGGTTCTCACCGAAGTGATCAATCGTCACCCGACCTGGGAATTCAGGGCCCAAGTGGGTGCCAGCTGTTACTACCACATGCGGGTGGGAATGGGTGCCTCATGCGAACAGACCTGGGATGCCGCGACGGCATACATCGACGAGGTCCAGCCCGATCTGGTGGTGGTTCATGGAACCGTGTCCAAGGGAGATCTGGACGAGGGAATGAATGCGCTCTTCGAGTGGCTCGAGGAGCGGAAGAAGGCGGCCCCGGACACTTCCATCGTGGTGCTGCGGGACAACCCTCGAACTTCCGTTTCTATGAGCGAATGTGCTCAGGAGAAGGGCATCGATTCACCGGCCTGTACCTATCGCGTGGCTGAGCCCACGCTTGATGAGTACGGGGCGGCCATTGAGGCCACCGGTGCTATCTGGATGGACCTGACGGAGAGCATCTGCCCGGATTACGTGTGCCGCCCGGTTGTGGGAGGCGTGGTCACGTACTTTGACAGGAGTCACCTCACCAATACCTTCGAGCGCACCCTGTCGGGCGAGTTCTCCGCCAGAATAAACAAAGAGCTGGAGTGGTGGCCGAAGGATCCCTACGAGGGCGAATACTTGGTGAGGTCTGGCAAGAGCGATGTGGTGGAAGGACTCAACGACGAGGCAGGCCAGCAGTAGCTCCCAGTAGCGCCCAAGTCCCCGCGAAGTGAAGGGTTTGTACAGAAAGTCGCGGTTCTAAGCCGGGGTGTCGTGTACAAACTCTTCACCTCGTGGTTCTAAGCCGGGGTGTCGTGTATAAACTCTTCACCTCACGAGGTACGAGCTGGACCTCCCTACTTTTCTCCACAGCCTTGCTTTATGGGTAACTAATCCACAGGAGTGAGTAGATTCAGGATATCTACTCTTCGTATGTGGCTAAATCTGAGCATGGTTGTGCATTTGAATGATCTTGTCACGAGAGAACAGATTGGCCGTATAACGGAGGACGAGCTTCGTCTACAGGGCTATATTCGAATTCGCCGTGGGGTCTATCTCCCTCAAGAACTATTGCCACTGGACGCCCCTCGATGGAAGATACGTCGTGTAATAAGTGAAGCTCGGGCGTTGTCTGTATCTGTTGTTCGGAAAGAGTCCCCTCCACCTGTTCTGACTTTGGAGTCGGCACTCGTGATCTGCGGATTGAATACATGGGTCAATACCGCAGATGTCTCTTATCGTATTGAAGAGAATCTCGGGAGAAGAGGTACGAGGGATCTACCTGCGATATCAATAGGCACCGTTGATATATGTGCTGTCAAGGAACGTCAGCTTCTCAGTTTCGCCTCACGAGGGGATACAGTCGGTGTCAATGGTGTTCTCGTCGCGCCACTTGAGGTTGTTGCTCTCGATTGTGCGCGTTTTCTTCACCCCTTGCCTGGTGTGGTTGCGGTGAGTTCGGTCCTTTCACATCTCAGTCGTTTTGATCGACGAAATCAATCACAATCACGCGTGGGAGAAGCTCAGGTGAAAGAAGCGATTCGACGTGAACTTACTCAGGTCTCTGGACGTAAAGGATGCCAGCAAGCATCGGCCATTTTGGATGTCGCGGATGCTGGTATTCAAACCCCTGGAGAAGGATACCTGTGGTGGTTGCTGCATTGCATGCTTCCTGAACATGAGAGATGTCAACTAATTACGCAGTTCCATGTCAATGCAGAGGGAAGGAACTATTATCCAGACGCAGCGCTTCCGCACCGAAAGATATACTTCGAGTTTGATGGATTTGGGAAAATTCCTGAGAACGAGAGAGACTTCCTAACTCGCCAGCGCGCCCTTGCATCTGCTGGGTGGACTCCCATTCGAATAGATCAGAGGCAGTTGGGTAATCCTCGTACACTGATCGAATACCTCATGAGGGAACTACGAGGATGTGGTATTTCAGTGCACTATCCACAAGGAATATCGTGGAAACCAATACCGTATGCATTGCTAGCTCCTGCAAGGCGATACTGAGTGGGCTACTTGACTGCTCCTTCTGTGAAGTAAGGGATTTGTCAGCTCCGCACTATTGCGGACAGGTGTTCGTAATTCTAGCTCCCCGCGAAGTGAAGGGTTTGTACAGAAAGTCGCGGTTCTAAGCCGGGGTGTCGTGTACAAACCCTTCACTTCGCGGCTATTTGCGGGGCTGGCTTTGGAGGAGCACGCAGCGGGGGCCGGTTTAAAACCGGCCCCCCGCTGCGCGAGACGTTGTAGAGGGTGCTCCGATAGGCCAAGACCTATTGGCGCGGCCTCTTACACTGCGGCCTCTTATACTGCGGGCCCTTACGCTGTGGCCCCCTAAACCGCGGGCCCTTACGCTGCGGCCCCCTACACTGCGGCCTCTTACACCGTGGCCCCCTACACTGCGGCGATGTGTAGATCGGCGCTGGGCGACTCGATGTTCACCACCAGCAACGCCTCATCTGCCTTATCGAGTGTGCGACCAATGAGGAGCTCGCCGCCCGCTGCCGGTACAAAAGCTGCCTCCTCTAGTGCTTCCTCACCCACACGGTGCAACCCGAGCGCCGGGTCAAGGGTGACGCTGCCGGTGCCCATCGCCAAGTGAATGGCAACGGGAGAGTCCGCGTTGATGAGGAGATCAACGCTTCCCTCGTGCGCATACAGCGGCACCATGACCTGCTCGCCTGTCGGTTCGAGCCAGCGGAGGTCCGCCAGCACCTTGCCGCCTGAGGAGGAGGCACCCTTGCGGGCGTCGTCGTCGCTCACCGGGACAAATCGACGCTCTTGATCTGTGGCCGAGGTTCCGAATGTTGCGGAGTTGAACTCCTGCGTTGGCTGGGTTGCAAAGCTCTGCGTGGGTTGGGTGGAGAACTGTTGCGTCTGCGATGTAGCGAACGACTCGGTGGCGGGCGCCGAATCGAAGAGATCCGAGACGCTTGACGCGGCCGACGAAGCAGATCCGGAACCACCCGAGGCGGTCGGTGTGGACGGGAAGGCCGCGGGCGTCGTCGTCGAAAATGCGGCGGCTGAACCAGAAACCGAACCCGTGGCCGTGCCACCAACGCTCCCGGACGCTCCTACCGAGGCGTCCTTGTTACGCTGTGGCCACAATGCGGCCGTCAGCAGCAGAATCGCGCACAGGATGAGCAGGCCGGCTACGAGCCAGGTGAAGTTCAGACGCGGCGAGAAAAAGACATTGAAACCGAAGGCCGTGAGCAGCGCGCCAGTGCCGAGCAGGAGCGCGAACAACCCGATGAAGATGGTTCCGAAGGAAGGACGATAGTTTTTCATGATGCTCCTAGCGCTCAGCGCACGATCTCGATGTTGGCGCCGGACATGGAGATGTCGGCTTCGATGACGATGTCGGCGTCGCTGACAGACGTAATGCCGCCGATGAAGATGGTGTCGCGGGAAATCCCACCCACGTCGATCTCGTCGAGCGGCTCACCACTGGCCAGGCGGACACCGGACGAGTTGGATTCCAGCGAGCCCATGGTCACACGGCTGATGATGGCCACCTTCTGATCCGCTGCGAACAGCATGTCGAGTGAAGACATCGAACTCACCACGTTGATGGTCTCCGGCGGATTGTCCGGGACGAAGTCCGTCAAATTGAGTGTCGCGTCGCCCATGTGGACCGAGTATCCGGTCCCGACATCCACCGAGGTGCGCGGCGCCCACGCCCGTGACGACGTAAATATGGAGTTCGAATAGACCGTCGTGTTCGTGATGACCGGCGGGACCGCCACAAGAGCGACGACGACGGCGAGGAACGACAAGAACCCACCGCGGCGCCCAAAGACACCAACCACCATGACAGTCAGTCCGAGCAGAGCGGCAAAGAAGCCGATGCTGGCAGCGATAGGGGAAACGCCGTCAAAGAACGGATGCCCGGAATCGGCGATGACGATGAAAGCCGCCAGGGCAAGCATGGCGAAACCGAGAAGGCCAGCCAAGACGCGCCCGGGAAGATTACGACGATTGCGCTCCTCCACCCGCTGGGCGTGTGCGCGCTCGCGAGCAGCCTTGGCACGCTGCGCCTCCAGATCGGCGCGGGCCTTCTGCTCAGCCTTGCGGCGGGCAGCAGCGGGATCCGCGGAGGCGTGGGATGAGCGCGGGCGAGAGGGATACGGGGTATAACCGGGGGTGCCAGGTGAGGTTCCCTCGCCGGCTTGTCCATGTCCCGGTGGGGGAGGAGGCACCGGGATGGTTCCGGGCTGGTGGGAGGTGTCGGTGGGATCCGTCTGGGCGTTCATGGGGTCGCTCCCGAGATTGTTGGAAGAATAAGGGACGCCGGGATCGGCGTAATTGGAGTAGTCAGCGCCGGAGTACTCGGTGCTGGGGGTGTGGGAGGTGTAGGAGGAGTCGGGCGCGTAGGAGGTGCCGGGGGTGTGGGAGGTGCCGGGGGAGGACGCCGTCGTCGGCGCGGTCCAGGAGCTGGTGGCCTCATCCCAGACGGGAGCTACGGGCGGCTGGCGGTACGGGTCCTTGCCAGACATGGAGGCGTAGACGAAGAAAGCGACGATCGCGGTGACAAGCAGACCGAGAGCGCCGAAGAAGCTCATGCTGGTGAATGCGGCGAGGGAGATGAGGAAGAGAGACAGCGCACCAACAAGACCAATGGGGAAACGTCCGTTGACTGCTTCCTCGGCGTGAATCTCCTTGGTCTGCGCATCCGGGAGGATAGCCCAGCACAGCGCGTACAGCATGGGGCCAGCGCCGCCCACAAAAGTGAGGGCGAGGAAGCCGGCACGTACGAGAATCGGGTCGACTCGCCAGGCGTCTGCGAGTCCGCTCGCGACGCCCGCAATCGGAGCATCGCTGCGGCGTTCGAAACCCCACGAGCGAACGGTGGCGAAGAAGGATGTAACTGACATGCTTCAATTCTTCGTGTGTCGTGCGGTTTTGGGTATTGGGGATGACCCTGATTGGACCCTGAGATTCTGAGGTGAGGGCGGGGTTGGGTGGTGATCGGTGGTGAGGTTGGGGTGGTGAGCTGAGGGTTGGGGTGGATTGTTCCGATAAACCACACTCTTAGCGACAAACCACGGTTAGGGATGCGGTGTAGGCGTGGATTCTCGCCGGAAGTGTGGGTTCTTGCCGGAAGTGTGGATTATTCACGCACTGAGTGGTTGCCCGTCCCTGAGTTAACCCTGAAATTGGGCTGAGGGATGGGGGTTGAGCCGCGGCTCGTGATGATTTTCAGGATGGTCGGGTAGCTCGAACCTCCTGCACTCTGGAGCTACTTCTGATCCAGGCAGCCGCCTTCGGATCAATTCGAGATGTGACTCTGTGGAGAGCTTCGGAGTATCTGTTTAACCGTCCGATTTCTTCGACGGTCTCGGATCCTTCTAGTACGAATGGTTCTTGATGCGAAGCTCGGTTTCGTAACTCCAAGATCAGTGCAACGTCGGATTCGAATGGTGCACGCTTTCTGCCCGGATAGTTGGCCATACCTCCATTTGAAGGCGATATCAACGCTCGCCAAATGGTTGATTCATGACGACGAACGAGAAGAAATCGCCAGTTATCTAATGACATCTCCGCGATCACTCCGTCTGGTGTTACCGCGTTTCCTCGACCTGAGAGTCTCTTCTTCGCTTTTGTGACAGAGATTTGAAAAGGCTTGTTGAAGTGGTAGCGCTGCTCGTCTTCGAACCACCATGGTGTTCCAGCATCAGCTGAAAGGCGATCTGAGATGAAGTTCCGGAGGAGTACTTCCAGATGGTCAACATCTTCAAGAAAAGCTTTGGCCAATCGAGTGTTCCAGATATAGAGAGCCCCGGGATCTTTGGCATAGGAGTAGCGTTCCATACGTGGCGAGGAGAACCACTGTGTCAGTAGAGCGTAAGTGACTTCCATGGGTTCCTTGGGATAGAGTTGTTCGTAGAGAGTCCCGGGAAGGTCAATGCCGCGAAAAATCGGTACACCCCCGGGGCTGTTGCATTTTGATGTGCTACTTCGTGTTTGCGAGAGTTCTTAGGCTATCTTTTTCGGCTTGACTACTTTTGCCCTTGAGCGTCACTGTGGATAACTCGGTACATGTTGTGGTTGGTAGGCGGGGCTCTGTTTGAATCTTGGGATTTCGACGACGGCGTCGTGTCACCCGCTCGTCGCCCGTCCCTGAGTTAACCCTGAAATTGGGCCGAGGGATGGGGGTTGGGCCGCGGCTCGTGCGATGATCGGAGCATGCAGGAAGATCGTCGAGCGGATGAGCCAGGGCTCCAGGGGGCTCGTGTTCCGGGTGCGGCGCGGGTGAGCCGACCGGGAGTTGCCCACTCCGGGAATAACGTGCCGCTTGGGTATAACTCGCAACCAGAGAACAGTGCGCGGCTCGGAAATAATGTGACAGCCGAGCGTTACCCGCTGCGCCGGCCACGCAGCGGGCGGATTGCGCTAGGCGTATGCCAAGGCATAGCAGACCATCTCGCCGTGCCGGTCAGGATAGTCCGGCTTATCTTTGTGGCGTCCTCTTTCCTCTTCGGCTCGGGATTGTTTCTCTACCTCTGGCTTTCCATCTCGATTCCGGTGTCCGATAAACGCCCTTCCTCCGTCAAACTAGCCCCTGCCCCACGCAAGACCCTGGGGAAACGCCAGCAGCTGTTGCTTTATGTGGGTGGTGCCCTGTTGGCCGCGCTGGTGGTGCTTCTCTTCTCCCTGTTTAATCTTCCGTGGGGGACCATCGTGGCGGTGGTCTGCATGATTGCCGGAGCGGGGCTGGCGTGGTCGAACTTCTCGGGAACATTGCCGGTGCGCGAAGCAATGTTCCGGCTGGGCGGCGGTATTGCTCTCCTGGTCATCGGAGTGCTTGCCCTGATCGTGCGCGACGAGCCCCTCACTCGGATGGTCAGCTCGGTCATGCTTGGTGTGGGAGTCCTCGGTGCGGCGGGATTGGCGCTGTGGCCTGTGATCCAGCGATTGCTCCGCGATCTTCAGAATGCCCGCGAGGAGAGTGCCCGCGCAGCTGAGCGTGCCGATATGGCGGCGCATCTGCACGATTCCGTCCTCCAAACACTTACGCTTATCCGCAATCAGGCCCATGACCCAGAAGCGGTTCAGCGCCTCGCCCGGGTACAAGAACGTCAACTCCGCTCATGGCTCTATACAGACCCGAAGGAAGAAACCGTGTCACTCAGTGAGGCGATCAAGATGACGGCCGAGGAGGTGGAGGACCTCTACGGGGTAGACGTGGAATCCGTGGTAGTTGGAGAAGGACAGCTAGACGCTAACTCCCCCATGCTGCTTGCCGCGATGAAGGAGGCCCTGGCCAACGCGGTGCGTCACGGTGCTCCGCCCGTTTCTTTGTATGCCGAGATCTCCGATGGCAAGGTGGATGTGTATGTTCGCGACCATGGAGAAGGCTTCGATGTAGCGGATGTTCCCGAGGACAGGCACGGAGTGCGTGATTCGATTATCGAGCGGGTTGAGCGCCATGGCGGCACGGCGACGTTCCGCCGCCGCGATCCCGGTACGGAAGTGCACCTCAACATGCCTTTGGGAGCGGTGCCCTCGCCACCTCGCCAGTAGCACATCTTTGACATCGTGCTCCAACGTGCGTCACACCCTACTCCGCTGCTGTGAGCCTCTCGTCCTGCTATGCCGGTCGCGATTCGTTGGTACGGTGGTTGCGAGCCGCAGATCTCACATAGGAGGAATTGTGATTCGTGTACTCGTGGTGGATGACCATCCGCTGGCCCGTGCTGGCATGATCGGTGAGATTCGCAGGATCGCGGTCACCCCGGCCACGGCCGCCGCCGGAACGGTTCCGGCCGCCACCGCAAGTCCTTCGGTCTCCTCACGTGTGGTTGAGGTGATTGGCGAGGCCCACGACGTTGATTCGGCCGTGGCCGCAGCTCACGCGCTACGCCCGGATGTGGTGCTCCTTGATGTCCACCTCCCCGGAGGTAGTGGAGGCGGTGGGGCCGAGGTTGTTTTGCTCTGCCAAGATCTTTACCCAGCTACGAAGATCCTCGCGATTTCTGTCTCGGACTCGGCGCAGGACGTCGTCGGCGTGGTGCGTGCCGGTGCCCGAGGATACGTGACAAAGGATGTGACGGGTGAAAAACTCGTCGACTCAATCACGCGCGTGGCAGAGGGCGATGCGGCCTTCTCCGCGCGGCTTGCCGGATTCGTGTTGGATGCCTTCGGTGCCGGACGTGCCGACGTCGCTGAGAACGACGACGAACTCAACCGCCTCTCCGCCCGTGAGCAGGAAGTTATGCGCCTCATTGCACGAGGGCTTTCCTATAAAGAGGTGGCGTCCGATCTCTTCATCTCGGTCAAGACTGTGGAAACGCACGTCTCGTCTGTGCTCCGCAAACTGCAGCTATCCAACCGGCATGAGCTGGCACGTTGGGCAGCTGCCCGGAGAATTATCTGACGTGCTGGTCCATCTCATACGCTGGTCTATCTGACCACCTAACGTGTCGAGTTTTCTACCACTTGTTAGTGGCAAGTGTCTGTATCGTAAGCGCTTGGACACCTGTATGGATGCTAGTTTTTGTTGATCCACTATGGCTTTTGTTGGTTAAGTATGGTTACTTCTACTTTTTCTTGGATGTAAGGGCGTATTTGTGCGGTTGATTTGCGCGATATGCTCGGCTCCGTGGAAATAGTTGTGAGTGATTTGCTGGGAAACTGACCTTTGGTTGTTCTCGATTTCAAACTCCATGTCGTGTGAAGTTTGGCATCTCATGTGAGACCTCTGACAACTCCAACATATCTTCGTGAAAAATATGGTAAGACTTTTGCGGGAAGACACTGTCCCAAATTGTGAGGCATAGAAGGCCGTGAGAAGAGGAAAGCGATGAATGTGCGCGACAAAGCGAGGTCGTTATGGGCCCGTCGATCTCGCGTTGATCTTGACGACCTCCTCCCAGTCGCTGCGGTAGGCCTGGGAGGGTCACTGCTTGTCGTTACTCTTGTGACGATTCGAGACGCTGCCTTCACCCCGTTCACTGTGACTCTCATGGTGATTTCCTGCCTCTGTGTTGCTGCGGCGAGCAGATGGATTGTGCCCGCAGCGACAGCTCTTGCTGTTGTTGTGACCCTTGTATGGTTCACGCAGGAGAAGGTTCTGCAGACCGCGTCCTTGTCCGTGTTCTTTATGGTCCTCCTGTTGCTCTGGCGGCGGAACGTGCGCGAAGCATTGATCTTCGGCACCTGGTATCTCGGTACCCTGATCTCTCAGACGGTTCCTTATGCGACCACGGAGCAAGTGGTCAATGGAATATTCTTGTTTGGCGCTCTCATGTTGTCCTTCGCCACCGTTGGCGAACTTCTCGGGCGTCAGAGTGATGCCAATAAGAAGTTGGATGAACGGCGACTGGAGGAGCTCTCGGAGCAGCGCCGCGCAATCGCCCGCGAATTGCACGATACCGCAGTCTATTCGACCACCATGGTTGTTATGCGCGCCGAGGCTATGAAGCTGAAGCTTCTGGAACTCAAGGGGGCTCGGGCGGCCCTGGATAGTGCGGATCCGGCACCGGGTGACCGATACTCGGCTGATGAACTTCGCCTGTGGCAGATGGTGGAAGAATATCAGGCCAATTTGAACAGTGATCTTGATTTCATCGCCCGAACTGGGCGCCGCGCTACGGCTGATCTCAGGGCGATGCTCTCGGTTTTGCGTGCGTCGGAGCAAGTGGATGATGTCGAGTCGCGTACGTCGGCCGAACGTTTCACTATTCCCACTTTGCCGCTACGAGATATCCTGCTTGAGGAAACAAATAAGCTTCGCGCCGCTGGTGTTGAGGTTCAGACTGCTGTTGAGGGCGACCTGAACTCTATTGCCGACGAAACGAATGCCGGTTTTGCAAAGATTGTGACGGAGGTCTGTTCGAACATGGTCAAGCATGCGTCGCGAGAGACTGCCGCGACGGTAATGATTGATGTTCAAGAGGATGTCCTCGAGGCAGCTTTTGTTAATGGTCTTTCGGTGGCGGGAAGTCCTATGAAGGATTCTGTGCGCCATGATGGGCTGGGATTGGTGGGAATGCGTGAACGAGCCGAGTCGTTGGGTGGCACGATGGAATTCTCGGCAACTGAATCGCGATGGATTGTCCGGGTCTCACTCCCGGCACGACGCTAAAGGGGAATAAAATGACAACCGGTACGTCAGGACAAGATCGCGTTCGGATCGTTGTTGTTGATGATGACGAAAATGTCCGCAAGAACATTGTGGAGTACTTGGCCTACGCTCCTGAGTTTGAGATCGTAGGTATTGGGGCGACTGGATTTGAGGCAATTCGACTTGCCGCCGACCTTAAGCCGGATATTCTCATGACCGATATCCGCATGCCTGTGATGGATGGTGTGACTGCTGCCGAGCAGGTTCGTTTCCATTCTCCGGATACCCGCGTGGTTCTGTTGACGACGTTTGACGACGACGAAGTGATGCTCGCCGGGTTGCGTGCGGGCGCCGCTGGTTTCTTGCTCAAGAGCACGTCACCGGAGGAACTCATCAATGGTTTACGTCAGGTGGTGGATGGCGGGACCGTCGTCTCGCCAGGACCGACGTCGCGATTGGTGAGGGACTACTTGGTGCAGCCAGCTCCCACGGAGATGCCCGAGTTGCAGCTTTCTCCCCGAGAGCACGAAGTTCTTGAGCTCCTGTGCCAGGCATATTCCAACCAGGAGATTGCCGAGAAGCTTTTCGTTCGTGAATCAACTGTCAAGAGTCACGTTTCGTCGATTATGACGAAGCTTGAGGTCAATACCCGCCTCAAGATTGTTGTGAGGGCATACGAACTTGGGCTGGTGCGGCACTAGCTACTATAAGTCGACATGTGTGTCAACAAATCAGTGGACCAATGACACATAGGTCACTATTTGTTGTGTAAATATGGGTGCATATGTCAGTAGGATTAAGGTCCTTTTGAAGAACTTTGAGACGTAAAGAACTTTTTTGTTACTGACATTAAAACCCTGAGAAAACCAAGTAAATACTTAGACTCTCCTACTTTTGTTGGAATGCTTTTCCCTACTTTTGGAGGAAAGACATGGGTGGACAAACTGCCTATAGTTGAAGCGTAGGAACAAACAGGAGGAAGTTCAATGGTGAAGACCGCGGGTCTGGTAGCTGTAGCTGGTATGGTGCTGGCGAGTGCAGTGGGACCAACAATGGCAGGCAATGACGAACCGCTTCCGCCCCTGGATCCATCAGCCCCCGTGCTGGTCCAGGAGTCGGATAGCAGCGACGTAGAGTTCCTGTGCTTGTGGTTCCCTTACTTGCGCCCTTTGTGCTACAGGGCATGAGAGTACTTGTAACTAACTAAATAGACATCATCGGTAACCCGGCCAATGCATATTGGCCAAGCGAAACCCTGAACACCTTTCGTGGTTGAACCGATTGTCTCCGAGGGTCACGGACATGACTCATATAGCGAGGTCTGGATGAAGCGTGAAAATCCAGACCTCGCTAAATTTTGCCCTCAGTGTTAGCGGGCGTGTGAACGTTTGTATAGGTGAGGCTCGTGGATGGTTCTATCAGCCGACTCCTGTTGGTGAGAATCTGGTAGCCAGCTCTCGTTGACGTGGCGGGATTCACGATTCCAAAGTGTCGATTTTCTGGGACTTCGGTCCTGCTTTTGGGTGCTTTTGGGGCAACAAAACGGCGAGATCCCAAGGCTTTCATTTTGTTTGTCCTACTTTGGTTGAGTTGTATTTCCATACTTTTGGCGGGACAAATTTCCATACTTTCGGGGGAGAGACTGAAATTGGTCAATTGAATATAGTTGAGGTGTAGGAAAAAGGAGGAAGTTCAATGGCGAAGGCCGCGGGTCTGGACGCTACAGTTTGCATGGTGTTGGCGAACGAAGCGAAGCAGATCGTGCAGTCACCTAAGAGCTACTCCAACCTTTCGAACATCGTCTCCTGTTTTGGTCGAAAGGTCGGAGAATCAGCCAGAGTTTCTGCGGACGTGGTTTCCTAACCTACGCCTCTAGTGCTTTGAGCATCACGAGGGTACGCATAACTGAATAGACATATTGGTACGTGTTACTAGCGATTCGTCGCTGGTCATGGAAGAGCTTGAACACCTTTTCCAGAGTGCCAATCGTCTCCGAGAGTCACGGACTTGACTCACCAAGTGGGGCCAGGATGAAGCGTGAACATCCAGGCCCCACTAAATTTTTCTCCCGCAATGTGTGATCCGATGATCATAGGCTGGCGCCCGCAAGTTTCCTCCAGATGTGGAAGGTGGGCGGTGGTGACGCGGGAAGTAGTGGAGGCGCATCGCCGTCGTCGTTATATCCCGGACCCTCTATCCCCAAACCCGGCCTCCGCCCTCATCTTGGGATAGGGCGAGAACTTCCTAAAGGTGCGCGATATCGGGGATGATAGAGGTAGACGAATGTAAAGGAGAGCCATGCCCAAGATTGATGCTCCAACCGTGCGGGAACATCATGCAATGGTCAAAGCGAAGCTCATTGCGGCGACGGAAGAGATTCTGCATGAAAACGGACCCGAGGGGCTCTCAGCGGGCGCAGTGGCGAAGCGGGCCGGAATTGCCCGCAACTCGATTTATCGTTACGTCGATTCAGTCGATGACTTAAAGTTCCTGGCCCTCGAACAATACGTCCCGCGATGGATCCAGCTGATCTTCTCGCAGGTAGATCGGGACGCGGAGCCGGCACAACAGTTGGCGGACTTCGCCGTCGCCTCGCTGAGGCAAACGCGTGAATCGTCGCACGGATGGCTGATGAGCATCATGCGCACCGGTGCGCGTAGGCAGGAAGGCTCGCCGGTTCGGAAACAGACCGAAGGGGACATTCAGGACGTCCACGCCCGGATCGTCACATTCATGCGCGACTGCTGGGCGGCCATTGGTGTGGACAACGCGCGGGTGTGGGCGGGATATACGAACGCCCTGGTCTTCGAGAGTTTTAAGATGTCCGAGCGCGGCATTGAGCTGGACGAACTGGAAAAACACTTGAGAGCCTCGGTGCTGGCGTTGACCCAAGCCGCGCGTTCCTCGCAGGGTGGGCTGGATGGCGTGGGTGTGGACGAAGTGGGTGTGGGTGAAGTGGCTGTGGACGAATCCGCGCGTCTCTCATGTGAAACGCCTAGCTCGTGAACGCCCCGAAGGGATAGTTTGTCTTAGGGGTTCTCCCGATGTATTCGTGCGCGGCGCACTGGCTGGCCGTGCCATGGCTGGATGAAAGCCGCGAATCACCGGCCAGGACGTTTCATAGACAACTGAGCGATTGCGCCGGTGGGTCACGACCTTATCGGCAGGATCTCTTATACGCGACGAAAGGGTATTGCGATGGCAGAGAAGATTCGGGTAGCGATTAACGGGTATGGAAACCTTGGGCGTGCGGTCGAGCTGGCTGTGGAACGCAGTGAAGACATGGAAGTGGTTGCCATTTTTACGCGCCGTGACCCGGCAACACTGAAGACGGCCACTGGCCGCGCGGTGTCCGGTGACGAGATGGCCGCGTGGGTCGGCAAGGTGGACGTGTGCGTGAACTGCGGCGGATCCGCCACTGATCTTCAAGAGCAGACGCCCGAGGCGGCTACCCTGTTCAACGTCGTGGATACCTTTGATACGCACGCTCGCATTCCCGAGCATTTCGCGGTTGTCGATTCGGTTGCGCGCGACCACGACCATTTGGCGCTGATCTCGACCGGCTGGGATCCCGGTTTGTTCTCCCTCAACCGGTTGATTGGTGAGTCGGTTCTCCCCGCTGGCGAGACGTACACCTTCTGGGGCCCCGGGCTCTCCCAGGGACACTCTGATGCCCTGCGTCGCATCGACGGCGTCGTGGATGCCGTGCAGTACACCAAGCCCGTGGAAGAGGTCCTGGAGCGCATCCAGGCTGGTGAGCGCCTTGAACTGACCACCCGCGAGAAGCACACCCGCGAGTGCTGGGTTGTGCTGGAGGACGGCGCGGATGCCGAGGCGATCCGCGAAGAGATCGTCTCCATGCCCAACTACTTCGCCGACTACGACACCACCGTCAACTTCATCTCGGCCGAGGAACTCGCCCGAGATCACTCCGGTATGCCACACGGTGGCATCGTTGTGCGCCAGGGTGAGACGAGCGACGGCGTCACACAGGTGGTCTCGTTCCGTCTGGCCCTCGACTCCAACCCCGAGTTCACCGGCTCGGTGGCGGTTGCGAGCGCGCGTGCGGTTGCGCGCATGGCCAAAGAGGGCGCGCGCGGCGCCATCACCATCTTCGATGTTCCTCCGGCGAAGCTTTCGCCCGTTGACCCAGTGGAGCTGCGCAAGCACCTGCTCTGAGGGTAGCTGGTGGCCTGGGTGGCGGTGAGAGCGTTCTATCTGGATATAGAGGCGTATGTTGCGCTCTCACCGCCACCCAGTTAAACAACGTGATACGAACGAGGGGTTCTCGCCGATGATGGCGAGAACCCCTCGTTTTGGTTTGTGTGGGTGAGATTGTTCGGTGCTACCCGGGCTCAGTGCTGCCTGGGTTTAACATCACCCTGAGCGCAGTGCTGCCTGGGCTTGTAGCTTAGCGTTGGCCGAGTTCGGTTCTAGGAACTCCGAGACTCAGTGGCCGCCGCAACCGCAGCCGCCACCACCGCAACCGCCCGCGCCCTGGGCGACAGGCTCCGGCTCGGGTGCGCCGCCACCGCAGCCACAACCACCGCCATTGGAACCGCCACAGCAGCCTCCACCAATCTCCATCTCGATGATCTCCTGGATCTTCGGGGAAGTGTTGAGGGCGATGTCCTGAGCCACGCCTTCGGCATCGAGTGCGATGATCAGGCCCATCTTCTGCATCGTGTTGAGCATGGAATTACCGCAGCCTTTGATGATGACGGCGTCGACCTGATTCTCGCGCAGGAACTTGACGATACGCGCGTGATGAGCGCCTTCGGTTCCTTCGTCATGGAGCACGTCCCACTTGACCTCGTGCTCATCCCACGACATGAGTTCGCCGTCGAGAATTTCAGCGAGGGCGACGTTGTGGGCCTTTCCCCAGCGGGGGTCTACCAGTCCGTCTGCAGTGACGGGAGTTGCAATG
>RRZU012922262.1_pt1 | contig 17058 bp, 16 predicted proteins | sample 2165561 | NCBI WGS metagenome assembly RRZU01 (sample SAMN10456909, study PRJNA506462) | wastewater metagenome | isolation source: wastewater sludge | place: USA: Moscow, Idaho | reverse complement strand
TTCCATCCTGGAAGACATCGACGTCTATCCGCGAACCAGCCGCCGACCCTCGACTACACCCTCAGCTGCGAAGAGCCTCTTTTGTGGGTCTGCTTCTTCCATCGCATCGGATATCTCCAGATGTTCAGGCAACCGCGCTAGCAGCCTAGCGAATTGCTTCACGTCGAAATCAATCTCGCTCATCGCCCCACTCCTAATCCCCGGATAGTCCGCTTGCATCAATTGTCCCTTAGGAGGTGACCTGACCAATGGCTGATTCCTCGTTTGGTTTGAAGATCGGTTTGGAGGGTGAGCGGGAGTTTAAGCGCGCGATCACCGAGATCAACCGTGAAATGCGGGTGCTCGGCTCGGAGATGAAGCTCGCGGCGTCGGCATTCGCGAAGAACGAGACCTCGGCAGCGTCCCTGACGGCGAAGAACCAGGTGCTGGCGAAAGAGATCGACGCTCAGCGCTCGAAGGTGGAGACCCTCAGGGCGGCGTTGGATAACGCGGCCACGTCGTTTGGGGAGAACGATTCACGCACGAAGAATTGGCAGATCCAGCTCAACAATGCCCAGGCCACGTTGAATGGTCTGGAGGCGGGGTTGGAGGACCATAACGATGCGCTCGGGCAGTGCGCGAATCATGCTGATGATGCAGGCGATGACGCGAAAGACGCTGCCAGTCAGACTGGCAGGCTTGAGGACGCGGTCGATGATCTTGGCGGCGAGTTGGATGATACGTCGGGTAAGACCAGGATCTTCGGTGACGTTCTGAAAGCCAATCTTGCTTCTGAGGCGATCATCGCGGGCGTGAAGGGCATCGTTAACGCGGTGGCCGGGGTGGCTAAAGGTTTTGCTGGCGCGATGCGGGACGGGGTGGAGTACAACGCCCGGATGGAGCAATACACCACCAGTTTCACTACGATGCTTGGCGATCAAGCAGCCGCCCAGAGCCTGGTCAATGATTTGAAGGCTGAAGCTGCTCGCACCCCGTTCGGTATGGAGGACTTGGCCAAGAACACCCAAACGTTGATGGCCTTCGGTATTTCCGCCGAGGAAGCACAACTACGCCTTGGCCAGCTTGGTGACATCTCTCAAGGTGACGCGGTGAAGCTTGAGTCGCTCGCGTTGGCTTTCGCGCAGATGTCGTCGACGGGCAAGCTCACTGGTCAGGATCTGAACCAGATGATCAATGCCGGGTTCAACCCGCTCGAAGAGATCTCCCGTAAGACGGGTAAGTCGATCGGCGAGTTGAAAGAAGAAATGGCTAAGGGCGCGATCAGCGCAGACATGGTTGCTGACGCGTTCGCCAGTGCGACTGCCGAGGGTGGCCGGTTTTATGGGGCGATGGATGCCCAATCCCAAACTTTCTCCGGTCAGCTCGCCACCTTAGAGGACGGGGTCTCCAACCTGAAAGGCGTTCTCGCTGCCGGGCTGTCGGACACGTTGGCTGGCACCGTGTTGCCGATGGTTAACGGTTGGGTTGATGAACTCACGGCCGCGTTCGAGGAGGGCGGCGCGCCTGCTCTGATCGAGACGTTCGGCACCATTTTTCAAGAAGCCCTGGCGTTTATTGCTGAGCAGCTACCTGTGGTCATTGAGACGGGCATGTCGATCCTGGCCTCCTTGATTGAGGGCATCATCGAGGTGTTGCCGAGCTTGGCTGAGACTGCCGTCCAGCTCGTGACCGCGCTTCTTACTGCGATCATCGAAGCTCTCCCGCTGCTACTTGATGCCGCGTTGCAGGTGATTACAACCTTGGTGACGGGTATCGCTGAGGCATTGCCGGAGTTGATCCCGGCAGCGATCGAGATGTTGATGGCGCTGGTGCAGGGGCTGATAGACAACCTGCCGATGCTGTTAGAGGCGGCGTTGCAGCTCATCATGGGCTTGGCGCAGGGGTTGCTGGAAGCGTTGCCCGTGTTGATTGAGGCGCTGCCTGCGATTATTACCGGGATCGTCGAGTTCCTGATTGGTGCGATCCCGCAGATCATCACCACGGGGATCACGTTGCTGACCTCGCTGGTGCAGGCGTTGCCGGAGATCATTACTGCGATCGTGACCGTGTTACCGCAGATCATTACCGGCATCATCACCACACTGCTGGCCGCGCTACCGCAGCTCGTCCAAGCAGGCGTGCAGTTGTTGACCGCGTTGATTCAGAATCTCCCGCAGATTATCTCCACGATCGTTGCCGCCTTGCCGCAGATTATTTCGGCAATCGTGTCCGCGATCGGTAGCGCGATCCCGCAGCTTGTGCAGGCCGGGGTGCAATTGCTGACGTCGATGGTTCGTAATCTGCCGCAGATTATTTCGACGATTGTGGCGGCGGTTCCACAGATCATCACTGGCATTGTCGGCGCGGTGCGTGGCGGGTTCAGCCAAATGGCGTCGGCTGGCGCGGATCTGGTGCGTGGCTTGTGGAACGGTATCCAATCTTTGGCGGGCTGGTTGTGGGATCAAGTCTCCGGCTGGATCGGCGGTATTTGGGACGGCATCACCGGCTTCTTCGGCATCAACTCGCCCTCGAAAGAGATGGCGTGGATTGGTGACATGCTCACCCGAGGTCTTGCCGGTGGTATCACCACCACAGGCAAGCGTGCCGTCACGGCTGCCCAGGGTGTAGCTAGCGACACCCTGGATGCGATGAGTGACCTCGTCAGCGGACTCGATGTGCCGATCACTACCAGCATCGAGCCGGTAAGGATCCCCGAGCTGGACCTGGCACCCATGTCGATGACTACGCATCGTTCAGCGGAATCTGGCGGCACGAATGATCGGGTGGATGTGGCGGGCATCGTCGACCAAACAGCGAAACGACTGCTGGATGGTTTGGACATCAAGGTGGTACTCAACGACGGCACGTTGGTCGGCAAGTTGGCTCCCGGCCTGAACCGCCAACTAGCACGTCTGAGTAGTCACCACAGCGTGTTGACGGCAGGAGGCGTGTGATGCGTAGTTTCATTCTCGACCACACCACCACTTCCGCCAGTCTCGGGCTACGACTGGCAGGTCTAGTGGAGATCCCACTAGCCGAGCCGGTGGTGGACGATATTGAGGTGGCAGGCCGAGCAGGCACCCTCACCCGCCTGAGTGGTTGGCGCGACACGGTGCTGACACTGCCGCTGGCCGTCAAACAATCCCAGTACGCCTATCAGCAAGCGGCTGTTGCGTTGATGGACGCATCGACGATCGGCCTGTCGGGTGAACCGGGAGTGTTCCGCAACATCAAACACGCCACGATCAGCCCGCTGCGACGAGAACTGGCGTCGTGGGGATTCTTCGAGGCTGAACTCGTCTGCGAACCGTTCGCTTACCTCGACAGTGGCCTCGTCAAGCACACGCTGAGTGCCTCGGGTTCCATTGCTAACCCTGGCCTGCTCGATTCCGCGCCGATCATCACTGCCTATGGCACGGGCACGCTCACCCTGACGATCAATGGTGTGCGGTATCGGGTGGCATCCCCATCAGGGCAGGTCACACTCGATAGCGCCCGGCTCGTCGCCCACGTCGCGGGTCGTGTCCAAACCGACGCGCTCACGGGCGAGTTTCCGCTACTAGTTCCAGGGGTTAACCGGTTCACGCTCGGCACCGGCATCTCGAAGATCGAAGTTACGGGGAACTGGCGAAACCCCTAACCAGTATCTGTTTCATGCCTGCGATCTTTGGTCGTGGGCTTTCTTGTTTCGGAAAGGAACCGGCCCGCAATGCTGACTGTTCACGACCGTGCGGCTACTAATTTCACTGCAACCGGGCTGGGCGTCCTCGACCCCGAGATTATCGAGGCAGCGGTCAGTGAAGAGCTCGGCGGCCAGTACGTGCTCACGCTGACGTATCCGGCTGACGGGCCACTAGCAGACAAGCTGAGTCTTGAGGCGATTATTGCCGCGCCAATACCGGGTGCGACGATGCGTCAAGGGTTTCGTATCCACGAGGTTTCCACGACCCTGGACGGACTACTCGAGATCACTGCTTTTCATGTGTTCTATGACTTGGCGGGCAATTTCATCGCCGACACCTATGTGGTGAACAAGACCGCTAAAGCTGCCCTCGACCAGATGCTTGATGCAGCGACCACGCGTCACAGGTTCACTGCGACCAGTTCCGATACGGCGACCAGGGCGAGTGCTCGGATTGTGCGAATGCCGCTGGCAGCAGCTCTTGTGGATTCGGGCGTGGATAACTCGTTTGTGTCGCGTTGGGGTGGCGAGATCACCCGCGATAACTGGCATATCCACCACGGGGCTCGGCGTGGGGCAGATCGGGATGTGGTGATCCGCGACCGGAAGAATCTGACCGGCTACCAGTCCGATATTGACCTGTCCAGTGTGGTGACCCGGATTGTGCCGGTGGGCTATGACGGGATCACCCTGCCAGAACTCTACGTCGACTCGCCCAAGCTCGCCTCGTTTGTCACGCCGCGTATCAAGGTGATCCGCTACCCGCACATTAAGGCGATCAAAGACCCGGAGCGTCCCCGCGAAGACGAAGTGCCACTCAAACAAGCCCACGAACTGTTGCGCGAAGCGGCCGCCGCCGAATACGCCCGTGCCCGTGTTGATGAGCCTGTCGCCACCTACAAAGTGTCGTTCGTCGAGCTCGCCTCCACCACCGAATATGCCGATTTCGCACAGCTAGAAACTGTGCTGCTGGGAGACACGGTAACCGTGCGCCACGCTGATCTTGGTGTCGGTTTGACCGCTCGGGTGGTCGGCTATGACTTCGATCCGCTCCGGCAGGTATACGTGTCGGTGGAGTTGGGGTCGGTGGCCGCGAAGTTCACCTCCATCACCCGCCAGATCACGTCCGTATTGGACGTGGCTGAGGTAGCCCACGACCTTGCTGGTGTGGCACTCGCATCAGCTGACGGCAAAACGACCAACCACTACGGGCCGACCCAACCTGCCACGGTATGCCTTGGTGATACGTGGTTCAAAACCGATGGTGAAACGACCGAGATTTGGGTCTACCAGATCACTGACACCGGCCAACCCGGCTGGGTCGCGCTCGCCACTGACTTGAACCATGCCCAGGTCACGGCTGAGCTGGCCGCCGCACGCCTGGAAGTGGACGCGGCACAGCAAGCCGCCGACCAAGCCCAAGCTACCGCCGATGCCGTGACCGCTCGAATGTCAGGCGTAGAGGTTGAACTGGGGCAGGCACGCCAGGCAGCCTCGAGTGCTCAGAGCACAGCCGAGCAGGTTCAGCAGGAGGTGACACAGACCGCTGCCAAGGTTACGGCAAGTGAGGGGCTGATTAGTCAGGCGAAAACTCGTGCGGACGATGCCTACACCCTAGCGTCAAAGACCCGCGATGATAGCCAGGCATGGGTCGTCCAACTCACAGATGCGGACAAAACGTTGTCCTCATCAATATCGATGTTGACTACTGATGTGAACCTGCGCGTGAAATCAGGCGAGATCATTTCCCAGATCAACCTGTCCCCAGAAACCATCCTGATCGACGGCAAACGCATCCACATCACCGGGCAAACCAGCATTGATAACGCCGCCATCACCACCGCAGCGATCGCCAACGCCGCGATCACGGACGCAAAAATCGCCAGCCTGTCGGCTGCCAAGATCACGACCGGGTATTTGGCGGCTGCCAGGATCGCAGCAGGCAGTATCACCTCCGACAAGCTCACGATCGCCAACGGATTCATCACCAACGCGATGATCGCTAACGCGGCGATCACGGATGCGAAGATCGCTAGCTTGTCGGCTGCCAAGATCACGACCGGGTATTTGGCGGCTGCCAGGATCGCTGCCGGGTCTATCACTTCTGACAAGTTGACGATCGCGAACGGGTTTATCACCAACGCGATGATCGCTAACGCTGCGGTCACGAACGCGAAGATCGCTAACCTTGATGCCGCCAAAATCACCACTGGCGTTTTGAGTGCGGCGCGGATTGGTGCCAGAACCATCACGGCTGACAAGCTCGCCACGAACGCGATCCAAGTCGGGCTGGCGGGCTGGACTCAGTCGATCAGGATTTCACCGACCCAGATCACCTGGTACAACGGCTCCACGCTGGAAGGAAAAATCACCAGCGCTGGGATGCAGTTTTGGTACGGCACCCGCTACATCGGCGAGTTCGCCCGTCGTGCCCACAAGGACAAGCCCGATGTGCAAGGCATCGTCAATCAGCTCGCGTATCGGGGTGACTATGTGGCCTGGACCTACCAGAGTGCGTCAGGCGGGGACTACTTCACCTGTTTCACGCTTGATCCGAAGGGCAAGTTCTACGGTAAAGCAGGGATTCATCTGGGCTCTGACCTGCGCACTGGTGGCTACAAGTTCTACACGACTGGGTCGCGCTATGTGACATTGCAAGACGTGGCGCTCTCGGGTCGAGGCACTCATCCGGGCTGGGTCGGCCCCACGGGGCTGTCGAAGATCGCTTTCCACACCTATGACGTGATGCTCGTCTCGAACGGGTCGTTCTACAACATGAGTCGCGTGTTCGATCGTCTCAAAGACCTCATGAGCCGGGTCAACGAACTGATCCGGCGCTTGAACTACGGCTGGATCACCTCAATATCTGGGTCAGGCTCCAATATCACGTGGTCCAACTACTCCAATACCGGCCTATCAGCCATGTCCACCAGCCTGTCCTAACGAAAGGGAACCTATTTCATGCGGATCACGCTCGCAAACACCGACCTGCAGCCCGTTATTGACCTGCTAGCAGGCATGCCGCTCAAGGCTGCCCAGTCCAGGGCAAGAACCAAACTGCTCGACCTGGTTAGGCAAGCCAATCTCAGATTCGGTGAGGACGAATACGCCCTCGTCAGTGAATATGCGGTCCTCAACGATCAAGGCGAACCCGTCTTTGATGCCACCGGATCGTTCAACCTTGCCGACCCCCACAAGGCGGCTGAGTTTCTCGAGGCCCGCAACCAGTTGTTGACGTCACGGGTTGAGGTTGAAGGCCCCACCTATGACGGGCACGCCAACGACATCCTCGACCTGCTCGACACCTATGACCAGCCCCTGACCGGAGCAGCAGCGGACGCGTATGCAGCCTTGTATGACGCCATCACAACCAGCAAGGAACAATCATGAGTGAACACGCCATTATCCCGATCCCGTCCGACCCAACCGAGACCCCGCCAGCAACCACCGTCGAAGAGCAGACTCCTGAACTAATCGAGCCGGAGTCGCACGTGTTGGATTTGACGGTGCCGATCCTCGAAGTCCTCACCGACCCCAGCCTTTAACCAACCCCAATAGATCGAAAGTTTCTGCGTCGCTACCCGCCAAGGGTGGTGGCGCATTTTTGTTGCCCCGAGAAAGGAGCACAACCCATGTCCGTGAAAACCATCTGGGCGGCCATCCAATCCGTGTTCACCGCGATCGGGGCCTGGCTAGGTGCCTGGCTGGGCGGGGCAGACGGGCTGATCATCGCCCTGACCGCTTTCGTCATCGCCGACTACATAACCGGAGTACTAGCAGCCATCACCGAAAAACGCCTGTCCTCATCAATCGGGTTCAAAGGGATAAGCCGAAAAATGGTGATCTTCGCGTTCGTCGGCCTGGCCCACATGCTCGACAGCCACGTACTCGGCACGCCGGGCGTGCTACGCACCGCGACCATCTTCTTCTACCTGTCTAACGAAGGCATCAGCCTGTTGGAAAACGCGACCCGGCTTGGGCTACCGATTCCTGCCCAGATGCGTGATGCCCTTGACGCGATCGCTAACCGCACCAACACTCGACCCCCGCTCAACCAGCAAGGAGACACCAAATGACTTTCTCGCCACTATGCGCCCGCAGCGTGCCCACAAAGAACTACTCATCCAGGCAAGGAAACAAGGTCCGACGCCTGATCATCCACTACACCGCAGGCGGCACCGACGAATCCAACGTGCGCCTGCTATCCCGGTCCCAGGGCTACGGACGACAAGCCTCCTGCACCTATGTCCTGCAACGAAACGGTGCCCTGGTCGGGATCGTGCCCGAAGAATACCGGCCCTGGACCTCCGGCTCCTTCAGCGCGGACGCCACCGCCGTCACCGTCGAAACCGTCATCGCACCCAAAGGCCAAGCCACTGCTGCGCAGATGGAAACCCTCGCCAAGCTCGCCGCTGACTTATCCAACCGCTACGGCTGGGGGCCCTTGAACCGCACCAACGTGCGAGGTCACCGAGAATTCGCTGCCACAGACTGTCCAGGACCATACCTGTGGCCACGCATGAACCAGATCGTTGAACGCGCCAACCAAATCCGAGGCGGAGCAACCCCCACACCCCAGCCCACGCCTGCACCCGCTGGTGACATCGACGCGCTCGCTGATGCCGTCATTCGTGGCGAATACGGCAACGGCGACGAACGACGACGCAGACTCGGCGACAAGTACGAGGCCGTCCAACGCCGAGTCAACGAGAAGCTCTCCGGCAAGCAACCAGCCAAACCAGCACCCAAGCCAGCCGCCAACATTGATGCGCTGGCGGACGCTGTGATCCGTGGCGAGTACGGCAACGGTGAGGAGAGGAAACGCAGGCTGGGCTCCAACTATGCCGCCGTCCAAGCACGAGTGAACGAGAAGCTCGCGGGCAAGAGCCCGAAGCCGAGTGTGGATATTGACCCTTTGGCTGATGCGGTGATTCGTGGCGAGTACGGCAACGGAGACGAACGTAAACGTCGCCTCGGTGCGAACTATGCCGCTGTGCAGAACCGTGTGAACGAGAAGCTCGGCTACTAGTACTAGCAGTTATTGCTTAGCGCCCCATGCCAACCGTCCTGGTTGGTGTGGGGCGCTTTTCGTGTTTCTAGAGCTTCCCGTCCGGATTTGAGGGGTGTCAGGGGCGTATGGGCAGAAGGCCATCAAAACTGGTTAGCGACTCGCCCTGGCAGGGTTTGGCCTTCGGGTCAAGAAAGAGGCTCCTCATGGCATTGGACGAACGAGAAAAACAAGCCATCACCCGGCTGCGGGCCGACGGGCTGGGATACAAAGCGATCGCCTCGACCCTTAACGTGAGCCGTGACCAAGTTCGTGCTTTCACTACCCGCCACGGCATAGCTGCGGGCCCTCGACCTGAGGACGGTGCGCGGTGGTGCCGCTGGTGTGGGAGTCGACTACCTGAACGCAGCGATGGGAAGAAGCCACGGTTTTGCTGCACTGAACACCGCAGGTTGTTTTGGCGTTCTCATCCTGAGGCAGGCGTGCGTAAAGCGTTCTACCAATTCACCTGCGTCAACTGCGGCACCCAGTTCGAGGCGTATGGCAATGCGACACGCAAATATTGCAGTCACGCCTGCTATATCCGTCATCGCTTCAACACCCGAGGTGGCAAGTGATGAACCTCGACGCAGAACTCGCCTTCGACCACGCATGGGAACGCATCGAAGATCTTCACCACCGCCAGATCCTCACCGATCACGATCTGGACGTGTTGGTGCCCAAAGTCATGGCCGCGACTGGGGCGAAAATCGCTGTCATCAAAGTGGCGAATCGACTGGATAAACGTGGCGAAACGAGTGATGTATAGACGTGCAAAGGATACAAAACACCTAGTCAGTACGAGTTGATACCTATGAGAAAGATTGAACGCATCACCCCGCCCGACACTCCGCGCACGCTCACGCGGGTGGCGGCCTACGCCCGGATTTCTGTGGAAACCGAACGCACCCCAACATCCCTGTCCACGCAAGTGTCGTACTATTCCAAGCTCATCCAATCCACTCCCGGATGGGACTACGCGGGAGTGTACGCGGATTCAGGAATCTCAGGCACAACCGCCAACCGGCCACAATTCCAGGCCATGCTCCAAGCAGCAAGGACAGGCGAGCTGGACCTGATCCTGACCAAATCCATCTCCCGGTTTGCCCGCAATACCGTCGATCTACTCGAAACCGTCCGGGAGCTCAAAGAACTCGACGTCGAGGTGAGATTTGAGAAAGAGAACCTCTCTACCTTCTCCAAAGACGGTGAACTGATCTTGACTCTGCTCGCGTCCGTCGCGCAGGCCGAATCCGAACAGATCTCCCAAAACGTGAAATGGCGGATCCGTAAAGGCTTCGAACAAGGCAAAGCCAACGGCTTCCACCTCTACGGCTACACCGACTCCAAAGATGCCACTGATGTTGACATCATCGACGCTGAAGCAGACGTGGTGCGCTGGATCTACGAGCAATACCTAAGCCGAGTCTCGTGCGAGAAAATGAGCGCTCAACTCAACGCGTCAGATGCCCCGCCACCGATGGGTGGCTCTTTTAATCCTGAATCTGTGCGAGCAATCCTGAAAAACCCCACCTACACGGGCAACATGCTCCTTGGCCAGTGGTCGACACCAGAAGGTAAACCTGGCAGGGCAGTACGCAACACTGGCGAGCTACCCATGTATGAGGTCAAGAATGCGATACCTGCGATCATCAGCCAAGAACTCTTCGACACCGTTCAAACAGAGATCGCTCGCCGTCGTGACTTAGCCGCTCGGGCGAACTGGTCAATTGAAACCGTCGCGATGACCTCCAAAATCAAATGCGCCCACTGCAAGTGCTCCTTCGTGCGAAGCGTGCGTAAACCCCACACCCAAAACGCGATCACCACCGAACACTGGATCTGCACCGAACGAAAGAAAGGACGCCAGACAAGCTGCGGCACGTCCGAAATATCTGACACGGCACTCAAGGGCTTCATTGCCGAGGTTCTAGGTCTTGAAACTTTCGATGACGATGCTTTTACCGAGCGCATCGACCACATCGACGTGCAAGGAAAAGACCACTACACCTTCTATTTCACTGACGGCACCACTCAAACCAGAACATGGCAGCCGAAACTGAAGAAGGCCTCATGGACCCCAGCCAAAAGGGCTGCCTGGTCTGAACTAGTTAAGGCGCGTTGGGAGTATGCCCGCAAGCTCGGCATTGATGGACGAAGTGCGCCTACTCCACCCGAAGCTTTAGCTAAATACAGGGCCGTGGCTAAAGCAGAAGCCGAGCGGCTGCGGGCAGAGCGTGGTGAACGCTAATGGCACGCACCGTTACCGCGATCCCAGCAACCAAACGTCGCTATACCGGCCACGCCCTCGACCAGCCCTCGGTACGCAAAGTCGCGGGGTACGCGCGCGTGTCCACCGACCACGAGGACCAAGTAACCTCCTACCAGGCACAAGTTGACTACTACACCCGATACATCGATGAACACCCCGGATGGAGGCTAGTAGGCATCTATACCGACGAAGGCATTACTGGCACCTCGATGAAACTACGCGCTGGATTCCAATCCATGATCGCCGATGCGCTCGATGGAAAAATCGACTTGATCATCACCAAATCTGTCTCCCGCTTCGCTCGCAACACCGTCGATTCACTGACCACCGTCCGTAAACTCAAAGAGGCAGGAGTCGAGGTCTACTTCGAGAAGGAAAACATCTGGACCTTTGACGCCAAAGGTGAACTGCTCATCACCATCATGAGCTCGCTTGCGCAAGAAGAAGCCCGCTCCATCTCCGAGAACGTCACCTGGGGCCACCGTAAACGCTTCGCCGACGGCAAAGTCTCCGTACCCTTCGGCAACCTCCTCGGCTACGACAAAGGCGAGGACGGCAACCTCGTCATCAACCCGAAACAAGCCGTCACAGTCCGCTTGATCTATGAGTTGTTCCTTGAAGGTAACTCCATGTCCGGGATCAAACGCCACCTCGAACACCACGGCCACAAAACCGCGAAAGGAAGAACGACCTGGACCATCACCGGGATCCGCAACATCTTGACCAACGAGAAATACAAAGGAGACGCGCTCCTACAAAAGAGCTACACGGCTGACTTCCTAACCAAGAAACAAGTCAAGAACGAAGGCGAAGTACCCCAGTACTACGTCACCGCCAACCATGAGCCAATCGTGCCCACAGAGGTGTGGGACTTCGTTCAAGCCGAACTCGCAGACGTTCGGGAAGGACGCCGCTCCAGCTCTCGAACACGGGAATTCTCCGGCAAAATCAAGTGCGGTCAATGCGGATCCTGGTACGGATCAAAAACCTGGCATGCAGGATCCAAATATGAAAAACGGATCTGGCGGTGCAACCAGAAGTACTCCGGCAACGAAAAATGCGCTACACCCCACCTGACCGATCAACAAATCAAAGACACCTTCACCCAAGCGCTCCAACAACTCGCAGCCAGAAGCAAGACCAGCATCGACGTTGATGGGCTAGTGCTTGAACGCTTCGAAACCAGTGACCTCGAAGCGAAAGAGACAGCGCTCGCTGGGCAAGTCGATGCAGCTGCGACCGCGATCGACGATCTCATCGCGCTCAACTCGCGGGAGCCACTCGACCAAGACGAATACCAGGCGCGCTTCAACGCGCTCGCGGACCAACACGCCCGGCTGCTGGCCGACCACAAGCTGATCGCTGACCAAATCAACGACAGGCAAACCCGACGCCGCGCCTACGAGCACTACCAACAGCAACTCGCCAAACTAGGCGACGATCACAACGTCCAGTACAGCCCGTTCCGCTGGCACACCCTCCTCGACCATGCCGAGGTCAACGAGGGCGGAACGATCAAATTCATGTTCAGGGATGCGACCGCCGCGATCGTAACGGCATACTAATCGCGGGTGAAGGCGCTACGCACCGGGCTAATTTTCCTGAAAATCGTTAGGTTCAGCCATGACCTTCAAATATTTGAGGAGAAGCTCGACTACTGGACACACGCCATCGCCCTCGTCACCTCGAATAATTCCTTCGGACCCACCGAGATCAGTTACCTCGAGAACCAGTTCACTAACATTGCGAAAGACGCCGGTCGGTATCAGGTGACGAACGGCAATGATCCGTCGCCTGGCACGGTCACGGAAGAAAAGCAGGCGGAGCTTGACGAGTTCATTGACTACGCGCGTCTTATTACCGGCGCGCTCGGCTATCGAGTGTTCGAGCCGGTTGACGATGTCAAGGCTAGGGACAAACCTCTCGGGGGAGCCGAGCCGACGTTGCAGCTTACCGGATACGGATTGCTGGCGCGTGGCCGGCAGACGGCGGATGGTTTTGTTGTGCTCGCAGGCTCGTTGCTTCGTCCGATTGACGAGTTTGTGCCGTCGGCGCCATCGGCGGCTTATAACGATCGTGAAAAGTATGCAGATCGAATCGATGCAGAGAACCGGTTGACGGCAGACGTCCTTTTCCGTTCGCCCTCGGGAGCGGCGTCATTCGTGTACGGGCGTTCGGCAAATGGTTTTGCCGAGTGGAAGACGTCGGACGGTCGCACTTTGGGTGACCTAGAGCAGCGAGAACAGCAGGCCATCTAGGCTCTACGAGACTCGCCTCGGGAGGTTCGCTGACTTTTCAAGGTAGGTGGAGAACGAGTTCGTCAGCGCGAAGTTGTGGTTCCCCGTCGTTGGATCAGTCCCGCGGCGGGGAACAGAATAAACATCGCCATGAACGAGATGACGACGGCGGCCACCACCGTGTCCGGATCGCCGATCGAGTTGATGGCCACCACGTTGACGGCCGCGAAGTTGCGCTGTGCCGTGGAGAATGCGTTTTCGAGGCGGAGTTCGCGGCTGGAGAGCAGGTAGCCGATTCCGAAGCAGCCGGCGATATAGAGGATTCCGGCGAGGATGAGGCGTTGGCCGAGCACGCCCGTCAGCGTGTTCCAGGTGGAGACGAGGACCGCCATGAGCATGAGAACAAGCGTGAGCTGGCCGAGCGGACCGGCGATCTTGGCGAGAGGCGCGGCGACGCTCGGCCAGTAGTGATGGACGAGAAGACCCACGACGAGCGGCACCAGCATCGAGAAAATCATTGGTTTGGCCACGGCCCAGGCGTCCACGTGAACACCGGAAATGAGCAGGGGCAGAACGATCGGCATGTAAATGACGGTGGCGGGTAGGAGCAGGAACATCATCGAGCCGGCGTAGGCGACTTTCCCGCCGGCGAGCGCCACGAGTTGCGTGAGGATGGGCGCTCCGGCCGCGGTGCCGACGACGAGCAGTCCGGCCATGTGCTCATCGGAGAGTTGCAAGATGGTCCCGAGAGCCCACGCGAAGGCCGGGGCGGCCACGAAGTTAGCGCGCAGGGCGAGCGCCACGGACTGGACGTCGCGCAGCGGGCCGAGCACCTCGCGAAATGAGTACCGCAAGCCAACATTGAGCATGCTGGCAACGCAAAATACGATCGTGAGGACACCAAGAGACTGACCTGCAAATTCTGCCATGGGGACATTTTACGCTTGAGCTGATCGGGCGGGCAATTGCCGAATCATCCACGGGACGCTTCAGATTGTCGGAGTATTGTCAGTCGCCATCGCTAAATCACTTCACGCTTTCGTCTGGTCGTCATTCGATCTTATCGGGAAGTTCCTAGTGGTTAGCTCCTCCTCTATACAGCAGCCAAAGTGACTACAAAGTGTCGACACAGCAGGTAGCAGTACTGAACTCTTGAGCGCTTCATTTTTTGTCGGAGGGCTCGGATAACGTGAAGTTGTCTCTGCAATCTTATGCAGGAGCAGCAACGAAGCGGCTAGAGCGTAGATACGAGAAAGGTTGCCTCCACTCGTTCTTGCTCGAGCTTCGACGATTGCTGTGTAAGAGATTTTTATTTTAGGAGAGAATTGCATGTTTACTCCCATACACCAGTCGCTGGGGCTCGAACCTGGTGAGCTGTCCATTGAACTGATCGAGCGTGCCGTTGAGGGCAAAGTTCAAGAAACTGCATCACTCGATTGGAAGGGAGAGCTCTACGACTCCCGCAAACCAGGTTGGGATGATGAGGCGGCAAAGGACATTGCGGCGATGGCAAACAGCGGCGGCGGATGGTTAGTATTCGGCGTTGCCGAGGACAAGGAAACGGGTGCCGCATCGGCGTTCAAGCCGATTTCCTGGAATGCCAATGAACATCAGCGGATCCTTCGGATTGCCTACTCGCGTATTGGTCCGCCCGTTCTGGGGCTCGAGTTTTTCACCTTTCCCAAGGATGATGGTCAGGTCGTCATGATGAGAGTTCCCGACTCTCATGAAGCACCGCACTTTGCTCGAAAGGGTAACGATGCGTTTGTTGCCCCTCGTAGAAACGGTCCGCACACGGCTTTCATGAGCGAGCGAGAAATCGAGCGGGGTTTTCGAGAGCGGTTCCAGCAACGCGACGACGACGAACGCCAGCTTCAACTTCTCTACGAACAGACTGGTAAAGTGCTCGATCCGACGGAAGGCGTCTGCATTGTCCTCGCAGCGATCCCACGAGAACCAGTAACCTCCAGACCATTGATAGAAGAAGCGGATGCGATGCGTTTCGTATCTTTATCCCCATTTCCGGAGCTGGTTTACGGAAATCGGCGCGCCCTTATCCGGTGGGAATCTGGGCAAGTCCGCAAGGGGTTGAGGCAGTGGGTCATCCGCAATTACGACGGCGAAAACTGGGCATACCGAAAATTCCTATCCGAGGACGGGACTGTGGCTGGCGGATATCGTCTTGGTGCGGTCGTTGATGGAGATTCCGCGGCTTATTATTTCCCCGTCGATGAACCGAATCACTGTATGGCCCCACACATCGAATCTGCGATAATAGATTTCCTGAGTCTGCTTCGCGCATACGCTACCGAGTTGCAAACGAGTGGTGGATACACCATCCGAGCAGGGCTAATTGGAAATCCTGATGAACCTATTTACATCAGAACGACTCAAGGTAGTGGAGCCCACTTTGATTAATAAAATCTCTAGCGAGATCGTTCGCGACAGGTAGTATCTCGTCAAATGACGCGAGGGGATCCAGTCCGACTGTCAAGGGTTGGAATCTGATAATAGGTTCACTGTACTCAACGTCTAGGAGAAGGTTTGTGCGCCCCTCGGTCGTTCTGATGTAGATAGGTTCATCAGCAATCCCGACGAGACCCGCGCGGATCCTGTAACCACCATTCGTATGTCGCTCGGCAGCATATAGACGGAGCAGACTGAGGAAATCAATGATCGCAGATTCAATATGGGCTGACATGCAGTGATTTGGTTTTCCGAAAGGGAAATAATGGCTCTGCTCCTCACGCTCGGTCGCGATCCCCAGGCGATAGGTGCCTGCCACAGACCCATCATCAGATAGAAACCTGCGGCTTGGGAACCGTGTGGCGTCGTCTCGGACGATCCATTGTCTGAGGCCTTTTCGAAGAGTACCGTGCTCCCACTTAAGCAGCGAGCGTGCGTTGGGGTAGATGAGTTCGGGGCAAAGTCCAGGTGAAGTGAAACGCTGAGCTTCTGTTTCAGATAGCCCTGGACTCGATGAAGCAGATTCTCGTGGAATCCCTACAAGGACAATGCAGACGCCCTCTCTAGGATCGAGTGCTCTGCCGGTTTGTTCGTAGAGAAACTGAAGCTGCCGTTCGTCATCGTCGCGTTGTTGGAACCGCTCGCGGAAACCTCGCTCAATTTCTCGGTCGCTCATGAAGGCCGTGTGGGGACCGTTTCTGCGAGGCGCAACGAAAGCATCGTTTCCTTTTCGAGCAAAATGCGGAGCTTCACGAGAGTCGGGAACTCGCATCAGGACAATGTGACCATCGTCCTTCGGGAAGTCGAAGAACTCGAGACCCAGAACGGGAGGACCAATGTGTGAGTAGGCAATTCGAAGGATCCGTTGATGCTCATTGGCATTCCAATGGATCGGTCTAAGTGACGATGCCGCGCTCGTTTCCTTGTCCTCGACGACGCCGAAAACTATCCATCCACCGCCGCTGTTGGCCATCGCAGCGATGTCTTTTGCTGCTTCATCATCCCAGCCTGGCTTGCGAGAGTCGTAGAAGTCTCGCTTCCAATCTAGCGACGCTGATTCTTGGACCCCCGACTCAACGGCGAGTTCGATTAGTTCGATGGAAAGCTCACCAGGTTCGAGCCCTAGTGCCTGGTGGATCGGCGTGAACACGAATACCCCCTCCATTCGAAAACTACCCCCTACGCAGCCAGCGCGTATGTTTCGCCATTTTGTATCCATTCCGTGCTGGAAGTTTCGAAGACTCGGCCCCGGAAGGGTTCCAGAATCTCGACGATCAGCCGGACGATTGAGTAGGGCGTGAAGTACTCGCCGCCACCTTTGCCCTCCTGGGCAGCGAAGTTTGATAGGAAGTCCTCGTAGATGAACCCGAAAGCA
>RRZU010172107.1_pt1 | contig 17059 bp, 11 predicted proteins | sample 2165561 | NCBI WGS metagenome assembly RRZU01 (sample SAMN10456909, study PRJNA506462) | wastewater metagenome | isolation source: wastewater sludge | place: USA: Moscow, Idaho | reverse complement strand
GCCAGCCTTCAGGAGATCGATCATGTACTTGCAGAACTCGACCTGCCCACCCTGCTACGAAGTAATGGCGATTCCCTGTACGTCCTCCTGCAGTGCCGCATTCACGATCTCCTGCACGGAGCGGTTGTGACCAAGATGGATGACCTCGCCACCGGTTGACTGCAGAATGCGGCGCATGATGTTGATCGAGGCATCATGCCCGTCAAACAAGGAAGCGGCGGTGACGAAGCGCACCTTGTGCTTGGGCTTGTAGGGCAGAAGCTTCTTGGCAATGGAAAGGTCGGTCATGTCGTTCGCACTCCACGAAAATCAGAAAGGTCTTGGTTACCAGAAATTGCACCGGGACGCACATAGTAGGAACTTGAGTCCAATAAAGCCATTCCCCAATACGCCGCCAACCGTGTAAATATCGCCAACTTGAAATATCCTGTCAATACACTAGCTTGCGAGAAACCAATGCCATACCCTGAGAAGACTGCCACACAGATACTTCCTGTTGCTTCGGCACCGGTACGGGCAACGGTGGCCATGGCTTTCGTGGAGGGGATGCTCGCAGGTTTCTGCCATGCGGGCCGGGATCCCGCCCACTTCCTCGAACGCGCCCACATTGCTCCGCAGGTGCTGGGCGATCCGGCCGCCCGTATTCCTGTCGACCGCTATGCTGAACTCTACAACCTGATCAACCGCGAACTCGACGATGAAGGCTTCGGCCTCTTTTCGGCACCGCTACGCGTCGGCACCTTCGAGTTCCTGTGTCGCAGCATCATTACCGCACCTACGCTGGCCGAGGCCATTGAACGTAGCATCCGCTTTCTCCGCCTGCTGCTGCCCGATCTCGCTGTCGGTCTGGAGAGCAAACAGGACAAGGCCTGTCTGAGCATCAGCGAAAATCGCCGGCTGCAGATTGGGCGGGTCTTCGCTTTCGAATGGTTACTGCGATTGCTGCACGGAGTGTTTTCCTGGTTGGTGGGGCGCAGCATCGTCCTCGACTCGGTCGCCTTCCCTTACCCCCGCCCGTTGCATGCCGAGGATTATGCGCTGATCTACACGGCGCACTCGACCTTTGACGCAGAAATACTCTCCGCCGCCTTCGCTGCCAACCTGCTGGATCTGCCAGTCCGCCGCGACGAAGCCACTCTGCTGGTTTTTCTCGACGGAGCGCCGGGAAAACTGACCACTCTTTACCGGCGTGATCGTGAGATGGTCTTGCGGGTGCGTAATGCTCTACGCGATACCCTACCGGCATCCACTTCGCTGGCGGCGGTTGCCAGCACCCTGCATCTGTCGCCACGCACGCTGCATCGCCGACTGGAAGAAGAGGGCTCGAACTTTCAGGCAATCAAGGACGCCTTGCGTCGCGATATGGCAATCAAGCGACTCGCCCAGACCAGACAGCCGCTTGCGCAGATTGCCGCGGAACTGGGCTTCGCCGACAGCGCAGCCTTTTATCGCGCTTTCGTGCGTTGGACCAGTATGGCACCGGCACATTATCGACGCCGACTGCAGGCCTCCGGCAGCCGCATTACTTTTCGATCATGAATCGTGTTGCATCTTGAAGGTCGGCGTGTGTACTGCCGCGGTACAATGCGTTGACGAACTTGCGCCAGATCAGGTCCGGCTCGCCGAGCACGAAATCGTAAACCCCGGTCCCCGACTGGCGGATCGCCCAGACGTGGATTTGCGACACTTCATTCGGGCCAAGCTGAACGGTTGCCTTTCCCAAGGCATTGATCGGTACCGTCGACGTCGCGTGCGCCAGGAAGCCATAGCGCGAGAGTTCGCTGATTTCGAGACGGAAGTTGTTCTCGCTGCCGTTGGCCACCACCGCAAACTTTGCTGGACATCTCACCGAAAAGCGCCGGTGGCGCGTGTCGGCCGAGGCATCGGGATTCTCCTCTGGCACGGCTGGGAGAATTGCACGATAAGCCGGCAGGTCGTAGATCGTATGGAGCAGCCGCTTCTTGCGATCACTCAGTTGCATGAACACGTTCGTACGCACGTTGAAGAAGTGATCGAGCAGCTCAGGAGTCAACACCGGGTCGTTGGTGGTATAGAAACGGCGTGGTGGCAGCTTGATGTTGGGCAGCGTGACCTCGGTGAAGAACGCATAGAGGTCTCGCTTGGGCGGTTTGGACGAATAGTGTTTTCGGAAGATTTCTGGCGCTGTACTGAGGTCAAGGGTGGCGCCGACCGCAGGCGCGCCGTTCACGAAGTCATAATTCTCGACCACGTTCTGCGTCAGGCGCTTGAAGAACAGCAGTGATTCGTACATCTCGATATGCTTTGGATTGACGGCAATGACAAGATGTCGGGTATCAAAGTAGGTCGTGCAATACTCGTACATGAATTTCATCAGCGGAAAGAGAATGCTGCCACCCGTTCGGCGGAATCTCCGGTGCACCGCCAATGCCGATACCTCGGCAATATTCCCCTTCTTCGCGCGCAGCGCGGACAGATCGAAGATCCTCTGCAGCGGGAAGCCCAGGGCACTCTCCCGGATCAAGGACAAGGTGCCGACGACTTCTCCGTCATACTTCGCGCAGAGGGTCGTGGTGGTCGGCAGCGCGTGATAAATGGTGACGCGCATCCCGGAGGGGTCCGGGTTCATGAACTTGCTGTTTACATAGGCATCATGCAAGAGGGTAAAGCAGGCGGCGAGTTCCTCTTCGGTATCGGCGATCTTCAGTTCGAGACGCGCGCTTGGCTCTGGATCGCAATCCACGAAATGCCGGTAGACGGCGAAACGTCTTTCTCGTGGGAGAAAGGTGAACAGTTTTCTCATCGTCCCGCCAAGCAGCTTGCGTACCGGCGAGACCAGCCTTCTGATCATCATCATTCCCTCAGCAAAGGACGACCGCCCCAAAAGGCACCTGGTCCCTGTACTCGCCAGAACCCGCGGGCTCCTCACCCAGGCAATGCCATGGCGCCCTGCTGTCTACGCTGCACAAATCTGTGAGCAAGACGAACAAGCTCGATGGCGCCCCCTCCGTTCTTATGCCACGCATCTTACCAAAAGCTTCGACCGCCACCCATACTCTTTGATACCTGGTCCACCTGGCCCATGCCGGGGACGCGGCCAACACTTGCGCTGCCAGGTTCACCTTCGTCCAGGTGGCGTGGAAAGCGGTCGGTCCTCCACCAACGGTCACCGCTTTGGCAGGCACCCCTGAGCAGGCAAGCCATGCACGTTTCCCGTCCCCCGCAAGTGAGCGACAGGAAACTCGCCAGTTGCTTGCGCAATTCTTGCCATCAAGCCAGTGCATCCCTGCGAATGTTGCAGCGCCAGTCACGGGCGATAGTCACTCACAATCAACCGTATACTCACAATCGATTGGACCCGTGGAGCCGACGCTCCTAAAATTGTTGTTGTTAGCCATGCGGCTGTTTCGCCGCCAAAGAGACTGGTAGAGACCAGGACTTTTCCCTGCCCTGTTGGTGGTGTTGAACGCCAGACCGAGCGAACCGTTTCAACCAAGGAGTATCGATGATGAAAGCCAAGACAGCCAACACCCCTTCAATCAACATCGGCATCAACGCTGACGATCGGAAAAAAATTGCCGATGGCCTGTCCGCCCTGCTCGCCGACAGCTACACGCTCTACCTGATGACGCACAACTTCCACTGGAATGTGACGGGGCCAATGTTCAATACCCTGCACCTGATGTTCATGGCCCAGTACACGGAACAGTGGAATGCGCTCGACGTCATCGCCGAGCGAATTCGCGCACTCGGTCACCCTGCCCCCGGCACCTACAAGGAATTCGTCAGCCTGGCCTCGATCAAGGAGGTGGAGGGGGTGCCCAGGGCAACGGAGATGATCGGTAACCTGGTTGCCGCTCAGGAAGCCACTGCGCGTACCGCACGCGAGTTGTTTCCGGTGGTCAATGCGGCGAACGATCAGCCTACGGCCGATCTGCTCACGCAGCGCCTGGAAGTCCATGAGAAGACCGCGTGGATGCTCCGCAGCCTGCTCGAAGACTGAGCCGCCAAAGAGTGGGATGAGCAAAGGGCGGGACGAATAGCAGCGCAACTCGGCGAGCGGAAGTTGCGGAATCGCTCGCGCGATTTTCACATCATTCGCCGACGAGGTAGGCCGTGTACGCCTGGTACGCGGCAAACACTGCGAGAACCAGGAAAAAGGCGCCGCTGATGCGATGCAGAAGAGTCAGCGGGATTTTCTGCAAAATGGTTCGGCCGGCCAGGATACCGAGTGCCGAAGTAGTGGCCAGGGCCGCGGTCGCGCCTAGCCAGACGGCGCCAGCTACGTGCGTGCTGCTCATGGCGACGACGGCAAGTTGTGTCTTGTCTCCGAATTCGGCGACCGTCAGCAAGAGGAAGGTGGTGAAGAAGATACCATGTCCACTTTTCTCTTCGAACTGTTCATCGTCACCGTCATCTTTGGTGCGCAGAGCATGCATGCCAAAGACGGCGAAGAGAATGGCGACCGTCGCGTCGACCACGTACTCGGGTAGCCAGCTGGCAATGGCGACGCCAAAGACGACCGCGAGCGTGTTCAGCACAGCAAAGGCTGCCAGTGCGCCGAGCATGACCGGCATTGGCCGATGCCGCGAGGCCAGGGTCATGCACACCAGCTGGCTCTTGTCACCGATCTCAGCGGCAGCGATCAGGGCAAAGCTGGTAGCTGCCGTCGCTGACCACTCGACGATACTGCCGTTGCCCAACAGCGAAGACAAGTGCGGCAGCAGGCTCTGCGGGTTGTCCATCGCGATCTCCGAAAAATCTCCAGCGGGACCTGCGGCGGCGACGACGCGGGTGACCAACGCAGTGAAAGGCGCGCGATTATAACCTGAAGCTCTTTTGGCCCTTCAACAACAAAGCCGATCATCCAAGGTGCACCGGCAAGGCAAGCAAAGAATCAAGTCTGTTCAAGCCAGGCACTTGACCATCGTCGTACTCGGTTTTTTCGTGAACAAACCGCGTCTGGCCAGCCCGGTGTACAACTGACGAGGGCGCGCGATTTTGTATTCTGGATCGCCCAGCATTTCCTCCCACTGCGCCATCCACCCGGGCGTTCGCGCCAGTGCGAGGATGCAGGCAAACAGCGACGTCGGTATTCCGAGCGCTTTTTGCATGATCCCGGCGTAGAAGTCCACATTCGGCAACTGTTTCTTCTCGACGAAATAGGGGTCCTCGAGCGCAATCCTTTCGAGCGCCCTCGCAATCTGAAACAGGCGATCATTTTCGAGACCTGTCTCCTGCAGCACGTCGTTGCATAACGCACGCATCCCGGTCGTTCGCGGGTCGAAGTTCAGGTATTCGCCGTGGCCAAAGCCGACCAGCTTGGCAGCGTCGTCCCCAGCACGGACGCGGGCCATGAAATCGGGGACGCGTACGACGTCGCCGATCGCTTCGCACATCGCCAGACAGGCCTCGCTGGCCCCGCGGTGCGCCGGGCCGGACAGACAGGCAATCGCCGCGGAAACACAGGCAAACGGGTTGGCACCCGAGGATCCAGCCATGCGAACCGTCGCGGTTGCCGCATCCTGCCCGTTTTCGGCGTACAGAATCAACAGCCGATCCAGCGCACGTACGAGGACCGGATTCGGCCGGAACTCTGCACGCGGGCTGCCAAACATCATGTACAGGAAATTCGCTGCGTAACCAAGGTCGGAGCGCGGCGTCATGAACGGCTGACCGATCGAGTACTTGTAGGCCATGGCGACAATCGTCGGCATCCTGGCCACAATCAGCTGGAAGCTGCGGCACCGCTGTTCGGCATCGGAGAAGTCTGCTGCGGCATGATGGAAAGCCGACAGGGCGCCGACCACACCGACCATCACTGCCATCGGGCTGGCATCCCGCCGGAAACCCTGGTAGAGCTTGACCATCTGCTCGTGGACCGGCGCGTTGTCCCTGATCGCGGACTCGAATCCCTGCTTTTGAACGGCGTTGGGCAGTTCGCCATTTTTCAGCAGATAAGCCACTTCGAGGAAGTTGCACTGGGCAACGAGTTGCTCGACCGGGTAACCGCGATACAGCAGTTCGCCCGTCTGGCCATCGATGAAGGTAATCTTCGACTTGCAACTGGCGGTCGATGCGAAGCTCGAGTCGTAGGCGAAACAACCGGTCGCAGCGCCCAGTGCACGGATATCGAGACAATGCTCTCCGTATGTCGAGGCGAGGACTGCAAGAGTCACTGGCGCTGCGCCGTGGATCGTCAAGGTGGCCTTACGTTCGCTGCTCATGCCTGTTCTCCTGGTTTGCTTCGTCGCCCTGACTGCGGCACATGGCGGCGAGCATGCACAGGCTTCGCCCGTCTGCACCGCCTTGGGGCCAGGTCTTCCGCTTGCGCACCAGCTCTGTGCCCTGCGTTGCCCCCTGGTGACCGGCCCGCTGTTGCCGGCGCCGTCTCCAGAGACTTACAAACCGCGGTGGCAACTGGGAAGTCGCCGTGCGGGCGGCGTCTGGCCTCGATTGGCCGCAACTCTGTTGTGCAGAGAAGAGCAAAACGCGTACCAAGCAGAAAGCTTGGCGCGCACGAATCTTGCTCTCCTTACTACGTCTGCTGGAAAGCGGAGCGGGCTCTGTCCTCTCGGGGAACGCGTTGCCGCGCGTCCGACGGCTTCCTGACCCACCCGTGCCGGCATAACTGAGAAGACGAATACGAGATGAAGACACCAATGATTCTTCCCTGGCTAGCCAGCAGAGCTGGCGTGAGTGATCACCGTTGCGAGGTGCTGTGGCGGGTCGCGTGTCGTCAGGCCGCTGCGCTGACTGGCGAGCGTGATGGCTCGCGCTACTGGGCTGCGGCCCAGCAGATCCTGTTGAACCGCTTGGCCATGGAACGCTGGCAGAGCGTCCCACTGTTTGCCTGGCCGCGGCTGCTTCTGCAAGACAGCATCGAACACTGGTCCCGGCTGGCCAGGCGCTGGTGGCTGCTGCCCGTTTGCAGAGCGATGCCGGCGTGCAGACCGGAATGAAGGTCGAGGCGCGCAATGCGCTGGTTGTCTATTTCAAGACCCGGTTGCAGGACGGTCACCGGAGCTTGCGCGAGGAGTTCGTCGCCAGTGGCGACGCTGTCCGCCTGCTGCTCGACCGTTGCCGGTTGATCGACGAAGTTCTCTGCGAGCTGTGGAGCGAGCTTGCCTTGCCGGCTTCGCTGGCCCTGATCGCCGTTGGTGGCTACGGACGCGGTGAACTGTATCCGGCCTCCGACATCGACTTGCTGATCCTGCTGCCGGAGCGACCCGATCCGGTGTTGACCTCGCGGCTCGAACAGCTGATCTGCGTGTTCTGGGACATCGGACTCGAAATCGGCCATAGCGTACGCACCATCGAGCAGTGCCTGGAAGAGGCCGCTGGCGACGTCACGGTGCAGACGGCGATGATCGAGACGCGCCTGCTGGCGGGAAGTGCCAAGCTGTTCGATGGCTTCTCGGTGATCATCAAGGGAAGCCTGGACGCTCCCGCCTTCTTCCTGACCAAGAAAATGGAGCAGGAGGACCGCCATCAACGCTTCAGTGACACGCCCTGCAGCCTCGAAGCAAACTGCAAGGAAGGCCCGGGCGGGCTGCGCGATCTACAGCTGATCCTGTGGATTGCGCAGGCTGCGGACTACGGCAAGAACTGGAAAGACCTCGAGCAGGGAGGCTTTATCACCACCGAGGAAGAGCAGCTCCTCGAAGCGTGTGAGGCCTTCCTGCGCCGCCTGCGCACGCAGCTGCACCTGCTCGTCGGGCGTCGCGAAGATCGCCTGCTGTTTGATTACCAGACGATGTTGGCCGAACAACTCGGATTCACCGCCAGCGCAACCCACCGTTCGAGCGAGCAACTGATGCAGCAGTACTACCGGGTGGCGAAAACGGTCACCCAGATCACCGCGATCCTCCTGCAGAACATCGGCGCCGCGCTGTTTCCACCGCCGCAGGAGCCACCACAGCCGATCAACGAACGCTTCCAGAATACGCACGAGTTTCTCGACGTGGTCGACGAGGAAGTCTTCAATCAGACCCCTGCCGCCATTCTCGAGGCCTTTCTGCTGCTCCAGCAACATCCCGAGTTGAAAGGCATGAGCGCACGTACCCAGCGTAGTCTGTGGCGAGCGCGTCGGCTGATCGACGCCGATTTCCGACACAGTCCTGAAAACCGTGCACGCTTTCTGCAGATCTTCAAGCAGGAGCGCGGTCTGCTCCAGGCGTTTCGTCGCATGAACCAGTTGGGCGTCCTTGGCCGCTACGTGCCGAGTTTCGGGCGCATCGTCGGGCAGATGCAGCACGACCTGTTTCACGTGTACACCGTCGATCAACACACCCTGCAGGTGGTGCGCAGGCTGCGTCGGTTCGCGATGGAAGAGTTTGCCCACGAGTACCCGTTCTGTAGCCGCCTGATCAGCGATCTCGGCAGTCCCTGGATTCTCTATATCGCCGCCCTGTTCCACGACATCGCCAAGGGGCGTGGTGGCGATCACTCCGAACTCGGGGCCATTGATGCGCGGCAGTTCTGTGACGAGCACGGTCTCGCCGCCGCAGACACCGAACTGGTGGTCTGGCTGGTACGCCAGCACCTGCTGATGTCTCGCGTTGCGCAGAAGCAGGACATCTCCGATCCTGGCGTGGTGGCCCGTTTTGCTGGCGTCGTCGGCGATGAGCGTCATCTGATCGCGCTCTACCTGTTGACCGTCGCCGACATCCGCGGCACCAGCCCGAAGGTCTGGAATGCCTGGAAAGGGCAGTTGCTCGAACAATTGTTCAAGGCCACCCAGCGCTTCCTGCTGTCGAGTGAAGCCGCGCTGATGACCGAGGGCGTGATTGCGCAGCGCCAGAAGGAAGCGATCCGTCTGATGCACTCCTTCGCGCTTCCCGAGAATGTGCACGAACCTCTATGGGAGCAGCTCGACACGGTGTACTTCCTGCGTCAATCGGCAGAGGAAATTGCCTGGCACGCGCGCGCCCTGCATGATCTGGTCGATGTCGATCGGCCGGTGGTCAGGGCCCGCCTCAATGCGCTGGGCGCGGGAATCGAAGTGATGGTCTACACGCACGATCAGGCCGACCTGTTCCTGCGCATGATCGGCTTCTTCAGTCGCGGCGGCTACAGCATCGTCGATGCCCGCATCCACACCACACGGCATGGCTACGCGCTCGACACCTTCATCCTGCTCGACGTCAGCGGCCGTGACATTGATCGGGCGATGATCAGCCATGTCGAGCACGAACTCGGCGATCGCCTGGCTCGCCAGGTGCCAGTCGAAGTGCCTGCGAACGGACGCATCTCACGGCAGGTTCGACATTTTCCGATCCAGCCGCTGGTGAGCATCCAGCCGCTGGTCAGCCTCGAGGCCGACGAGACGGGAAAGTTGTTCGTGTTGACCGTCGTTGCGGCCGATCGTCCAGGTCTGCTGTTCGTCGTCGCCCAACAACTGGCTGGCCATGGAGCAAGTCTGCACACTGCCAAGATCGCCACGCTTGGCGAACGGGTCGAAGACACCTTTCTGATCAGTGGCGGCCATCTCGACGAAAGTGCCGGCCGCGTCAAGCTGGAGACCGATCTGCTGAAGCAGCTACAGGGTTGACTTGACAAAAGGTGTTGCACTGATCGGGGTCAGGTTGCCAAAATCACCCATTCCGGCCCAGCCCTTCGGTATGGCGCCATTCTTGCATACAATTGTTCCATCTATTCTCCGGAGCCGGCCGTGTCAATCCATGTTGCCCTGAATCACGTTACCCACTACCGCTACGATCGTCTGATCAGTCTTTCGCCGCAGGTCGTCCGCCTGCGCCCGGCGCCGCATTCGCGCACGCCGATCGTCAGCTACTCGCTGAAGGTCACTCCCGGCGAGCATTTCATCAACTGGCAGCAGGACCCACAGGCGAACTATCTGGCACGCCTGGTGTTCCCGGAAAAGACGCGCGAGTTTCGCGTTGAAGTCGACCTGGTGGTCAGCATGTCGGTGATCAATCCATTCGACTTCTTTCCCGAACCCTATGCGGCGACCTTCCCTTTTCAGTACGAGGACTGGCAGCAGGAAGAACTCGAACCGTATCTTCACCGCTTGCCGCTGACACCGCTGCTACGCAGCTTCGTTGAATCGGTGCCGTCGGCGCCGCGGGCCAGCGTCGACTTTCTCGTCGACCTCAACCAGCAGGTGCAGCAGGCGGTCGGTTACGTCATTCGCCTGGAACCGGGAGTGCAGACGCCAGAGGAAACGCTCGCCCTGGCGCGTGGTTCGTGCCGGGATTCCGCCTGGCTGCTGGTGCAGGTGCTGCGTCATCTGGGCCTGGCGGCGCGCTTTGTTTCGGGTTACCTGATCCAGCTGGTACCTGACGTCAAATCGCTGGACGGCCCGTCGGGGACCGACCATGATTTCACCGACCTGCACGCCTGGTGCGAGGTTTACCTGCCAGGCGCCGGCTGGATCGGCCTCGACCCGACCTCGGGTCTGTTCGCCGGCGAAGGACATATCCCGCTGGCGTGCTCGCCACAACCGTCTTCGGCAGCGCCGATTACCGGTTATAGCGAGGCCTGCGAATGCGAATTCGAGCACCACATGCAGATCGAGCGCGTCTGGGAAGCGCCCAGGGTCACCAAGCCGTACACCGAGGAGCAGTGGTCGGCGATCGAAGCGCTGGGTCATCAGATCGACGCCGATCTGGTCGGCGCTGACGTGCGTCTGACGATGGGCGGCGAACCGACCTTTGTCTCGATCGACGACCATGACGGCGCCGAATGGAACATCGACGCCCTCGGTCCAACCAAGCGCGTACGGGCGGCCGAAATCTATCAGCGTTTGCGTGCGCAATACGCAGCACAGGGGCTACAGCACTTCGGTCAGGGCAAGTGGTACCCCGGTGAGCAGTGGCCACGCTGGTCGCTGAACTGCTTCTGGCGGCGCGATGGCCAGCCGGTGTGGAAAAACCCGGCGCTCTATGCCGATGAGACCCGCGACTACGGCGCCGACGAGATCCTGGCTGGACGTTTTCTGCACACGCTCGCCGAGCATCTGGCGGTCGACCCCAGACATGTCTTCCCGGCCTGCGAGGATTTGTACTACTACCTTTGGCGAGAACACCGCCTGCCGATCAACGTCGATCCGCTCAATGCACGCCTCGACGACCCGATTGAGCGCGAACGTCTGGCCAGGGTCTTCCACCAGGGGCTCGACAAGGTCGTCGGCTACGTCCTGCCGCTGAAGCGCCGTGCGCAGGGTGGCTGGCAAAGCGGCCAGTGGTTCCTGCGCTCCGGTGTCTGCTATCTGGTACCTGGCGATTCGCCGATAGGCTATCGTCTGCCGCTCGATTCGCAGCCCTGGGTGGCCAAGGCCGACTATCCGTACATTCATGCACCGGACCCTACGCAGACCTTCCCGGCCCTGGCCGACCACGCCGAGATGCAGGCGCAGTGCGCCGTCAGCCGCAGCCAGAGCCTGGCTGCCGAGGCGGCGGCGGTGACCGGCGAGCACTTTGCCGAGCAGGCGATCGAACGCGTTGCCGGTGCGCTGGCGCATGCTGCAGCCCCGGTCGGTGATGAGCTGCCGCAGGACAGTACGTCGGCCGCCGCGGTCACCCGCACCTCCCTGTCGGCGCAGGCCCGCAACGGGGTGCTGTACATCTTCATGCCGCCGACCGAAACGCTCGATGACTACCTCGAACTGGTCGCCGCCGTCGAGGCCACCGCCGAAGCCCTGGCCGCAGCAGTGATTGTCGAAGGTTACGAGCCGCCAGCGGATCCCCGTCTGAGCAACTTCCGCGTCACCCCCGATCCCGGGGTCATCGAAGTGAACATCCAGCCGTCGGCCACCTGGGATGAACTGGTGGCCAGAACGACGCATCTCTACGAGGCTGCGCACCTGTCGCGGCTGTGTACCGAAAAATTCATGCTCGACGGTCGTCACACCGGCACTGGCGGCGGCAACCATTTCGTTTTCGGCGGCGCCAGCGTACTTGACTCGCCCTTCCTGCGCCGCCCGGATCTGTTGCGCAGTCTGATCAGCTACTGGCATAACCATCCGTCGTTGTCGTATCTGTTCTCGGGCCTGTTCATCGGGCCGACCAGTCAGTCGCCGCGAGTCGACGAAGCGCGCAATGATTCGGTGTATGAGCTGGAAATTGCTTTCAGCCAGTTCCCGCAGCCGACCGATGGCGCTGCGGAGTGCCTCGCACCGTGGGTCATTGACCGCGTGCTGCGCAATCTGCTGATCGACTCGACGGGCAATACGCACCGCGCCGAGTTCTGCATAGACAAGCTTTATTCGCCCGATGGCCCCACCGGTCGCCTTGGACTGCTTGAGATGCGGGCCTTCGAAATGCCACCGCACGCGCGCATGTCGCTGGCCCAGCAACTGCTGTTGCGGGCACTGATTGCCCGCTTCTGGCGCACCCCCTACGCGCCCGAACGGCTGGTCCGCTGGGGTACCGAACTGCACGACCGCTTCATGCTGCCGCACTTCGTGCAGCAGGATTTCGACGATGTGATCAGCGACTTGCGCGCCGCCGGCTATCCCCTCGAAAGCGCGTGGTTCGCGCCACATTTCGAATTCCGCTTTCCGCTGCACGGCAGCATTGCCGTGCAGGGCATCGAACTTGAGCTGCGCCATGCACTTGAGCCCTGGCATGTGATGGGCGAGCAGGGAGCCGTCGGTGCGACGGTGCGCTACGTCGACTCGTCGCTGGAGCGGGTGCAGGTCAAGATGACCGGCATGGCCAGCGATCGTTATGTGCTGAGCTGCAACGGCCGCGCCGTGCCGATGCGTTCGACCGGCAAGGTCGGCGAGTTTGTTGCCGGCGTCCGCTACCGCGCCTGGCACCCGCCAACCGCGCTGCATCCGACGATCGGCGTACACGTTCCGCTGGTATTCGACCTCGTCGATAGCTGGATGAAGCGCTCGCTCGGCGGCTGCCAATACCACGTCGAGCACCCGGGCGGGCGCAACCCTGATCGTTACCCGGTCAATGCCAACGAGGCGGAAGGTCGCCGCCTCGCGCGGTTCACCCCGTTTGGTCATACGCCGGGTGTCATTGATCTGCAGCCCCCGCCGGAAAATGCCGGCTCGCCGTTTACTCTGGACTTGCGGCGATCCTGAAGCCACCGGCGCTGGAGCAGTCTTCCGCGCCGGTTTTCTTCATGCCGCAATCACCAGGCCTCGAGTCCTTGGGTCGGCGCCGCTGCGTCAGGCCAGCAGGCGAACCGCCCGTTCGATAAACGCTTCTGGCACAGCCAGAATCCTTGGCCGTCAGGGCACGGGCTGGCCGCGTCCCGGCAGGAAATCCTGCTTGACGGCGAGTGCCGTCGCCGGAGATACTCGTTCAGGGAGTGTTGATTTTCCATGCACTCGACTCTTGACAGAGGGATGCTCATGCAAAAAAGCCGGTTCCACACTGCTACCCGTTCCCGCCGTACCACCGTCGCCGCGCTCGCCGCGGTTCTGGTGCCGGCGGCGCTGCAGGCACAGGATTCGCCACCACCGTCGAAGCCGCCGGTCTCCCAGGCCTGGCTCGATGTGGCGACACACTACAGTGATATTCCTGGAATGGCGACGATGGGCGGCTACGCCTCCGGCGGCATGTCCGGCGGCATGTCCGCCATGTTCGGGGGTGGCAAAAGCGGCGGCAACAGTTTCGGCAACACGCGCATGACCATGTCCCCGGGCAAATGGCTGGACGTTTCGGTGATGACGCGTAACCAGCCCGACCTGGCGGAAGCCCTGCAGGGGATTCCTCCCGTTCTGGGCCTCGACGCCTCGCTGAAACTGCTCGCGCCGCCGCCGGAAAAGTACGATCCACCGGGCAGGGATGACGATCCCGTGGAGCCCAAGTACGAAAAACCCAAGGGCAGGGTTCTGCTCTACTGGGGTTGTGGCGAAGCCGTTCGCGTTGGCCAGCCGCGCGTTTTCGATGCCGCCAATGCCGATCTCGATGCCATGCAGACGTTTTTCGGCAAGCTTCGCAACAGCACGACTCGCGGCGCGCGTTCAGCGCCGGGTAATCCGGCGTGGCCAAACAGGGTCGATGACCGGCGGGTGCCGGATGTGGGATCACTGGTTGGTGAACATCACTTTACCGGCAACGGCATCGTTGACAACTTCAAATTCAATCTCGGTGGCGGTCAGGACTTCATGCCGGCGTTCAGGATTTCACAAAAAGCTGTTGATGGCGCGACGCAACTGCAATGGGCGAATGTGACCAACGCGCGCGGCTATTTCCTTTCCGCTCTCGGGTCCAGCGAGAAGGGCAAGGACAGCTCGGAAATGGTGATCTGGACCTCCAGTGAGGTTCCCGAACTTGGTTTTGCCCTGGTCGACTACCAGACCAACGCTGCGGTCGACAAGTGGATCAAGGAGAAGGCGGTACTGCCAGCGAGCGCGACGCAGTGTAGCGTGCCCAAGGGCATTTTTGCGCAGGGAGCCATGCTGCGGGCGATTGCTTACGGGAGCGTAGCCGTCTTTGTCCATCCGCCGCGTCCGACCAACCCGAAGGCGGTGTGGGAGCCACAGTGGCAAGCGCAGGTCCGGGTGAAATCGACCTTCATGAGCCTGCTCGGCGAAACCGAGGGCCGTTCGGGCGCCAGCGGCAAGGCGCAGCCCGAGCCGGACCTGATGCCGAATCCGGTCAATGTATTGAAGGGGTTGTTCGGCCGCTGATCGAGCTGCGCTTGCCGCTCCGCGTGCTTCTGCCAGGCGAGGCCCGCGCTTCAGACGCCGCGCGCAGGGCTGGGGAAGCTCACTTCTTGCGGACTTCGGACGCCTGCGTACCGGCTCCCGACACGGCACCGAAAGGTGTCGTCGGCGCCGCCGGTTTCTGGGGCTGCTTCGGTTTTTTCGCTTCGCGATTGCCGCGTAATTGACTCTTGGCCATGGAGATACTCCTTAAGCTGCTGCAGTTGCATGCCGGATGGCCTGAACGAGCATACGCGCAATTCCACACGAAAGGGGTTCGCGGTACGGATTTGCCCGAATTTCGTCCCTGAGGACCGATGCCGCCGAAAAAATCCCCTCGGCGAGTGCCCGACCAGCAGCATTTTCAGGAGGCCGCGACGGCCAGGCGCGCGGCAAGGCGGAGAGAGGTCAGCGTGTTTCGAGTTCCGCAACCAGCCGCTTGAGATTGGCGTTGTCCGGCATGATCCCGGCGAGCTGCTTCGCATAAGCGAGCGCCGCCTGCCGGTCACCCGCCTCGCGACTCATCGAAACGAGTGCGACGAGGATGTCGAGATTGTTGGGATGGCGCTGGTTGGCGGCGCGCAGCAGGGTCAGCGCTTCGTCGCGCTTGCCGGCAGAATGCACGGCGATGGCCTGAACGTAAGCATAGCGCGCGTTGTCCGGCGCCAGTCGGGCGGCTTCGGTAAACTCCTTGAGTGCCGCCGCCTTCCCGCCCTGGCGCGTCAGTGAAAGACCGAGCGCATGGTGCAGGTGTGCATCGCGCGGCGTCACCGCCAGGCCCTGGCGCAGGACTTTTTCCGCCGCCGCCTCGCGCCCCTGCTGACGCCAGGCATCCGCGAGGTTGACGTAGGCACCGTTGAAGCCTGGGTCCAGCGCAATGGCGCGCTCGAAAGCAGCCACCGCCTCTTCGACGCGTCCCTGGCGCAGACGCAGGTTGCCGAGGTTGACGCTGCCTGAGGGCCAGTCAGCCTCCAGTTGCAACGAAGCCTCGTACTCCTGCAGGGCCGCTTCGCGGGCCGCCCGTTTGCCCTCCGGAAGCTGACTGTCCGGCACGTCGGCGAGGACTCGCGCGGCCTCGATACGCACGCCAAGAACCGGATCAGCAAGCAGCGGTGCCGCGCCCAGTACCCGGTTCAGCGGATCGATCGGCGCAATCATTCCGAGAGCCGCGATGCGTACCGAAGGGTCGGCGTCCTGCAGCAACGCCCGCGTTGCCGGTAGCGTACCCGGATGGACGTGCGCCTCGGCGAGCGTCGCCGCGGTCGCCCGGATGATTGCCGGCGCCGTCGGGCTGGCCGCGAGGTCGAGCAGACCCGGCAAGGCCGCCGCTCCCTGCGTCGCGCCGGCGTGCAGGGTGGTGCCGTATTGCGGCCGCTCGCGCCAGGCCTTGCCGTACCACTTGTCCATGGCGCTGGCCGCCCACTGCGCCTTCTTGTCGGTATGGCACTGGGTGCATGCATTCGGGCTGCCCAGCGAGATCGACAGGTCGGGGCGCGGCACGCGCATGCTGTGATCCTGCCGGGCGTGGATCACCATGTAGTTCTGGGTCGGCATGTGGCAGCTCACGCACTGCGCACCCTTGCCGTCAGCCTGGTGCCGGTGGTGCTTCGGGGCATCGAATTCGGCGGCGTTGTGACAGCGCGTACACAGTGCATTGCCTTCGGCGCGCAGCTTCTGGCTATGCGGATCGTGACAATCCATGCAGGTCACGCCGCGCTGATGCATCTTGCTCTGCAGGAACGATCCCCAGACATAGACCTCTTCGCGTTGCTGACCGTCGGCATGATAGTTCGGAGCGGTCAGCATCGCCAGGCGGTGGCTATCCTCGAGCGTTGCACCGGCCTTGCCGTCTTCGCTCAGCGTCGAGCGGCGGGCGTGGCAGGCAGCGCAGGAGTTCATCCCGGCAGGGTCGGCCAGATGGTCGCGCACCGCGAATTTCGCAGTGTCCGAGGGAAAACTCCACGCACCTTTCCAGCCGCTCTGCAGCGACGGCAAGCCCTTGTGGCCCTGGGCCGGGTAGGGCCCCTTGGCGTTCCGCGCCCAGTCCACATGCGCGGAACCCGGGCCGTGGCAGGATTCGCAGGCGACATTGATCTCGCTGAAAGTCGTGTGGTAGGTATTGCTGGCCGCGTCGTAGCCCTTGCGCAGATTGGTCGAATGGCATTCAGCACACTGTAGCGCCCAGTTCTGGTAGAGGCGGGTCCAGTGCAGGGGATCCTTGTGATCGATCTTCTGGTCAGGATAGAGGTGGAACCAGCGCTGGCCACCCGCGTTCTTCGGTCGCGTATCCCAGGCGATCGGCAGCGTCTGGTAGCGCCCGCCGGGAAAAGGAATCAGATACTGCTGCAGCGGGTAGAGGCCGAAGGTGTAGGCGATCTCGTAGTCCGCAAGCCTGCCGTCCGGGCCGTCGGTGCGGACCATGAATTTTTCGCCGCGCTTGAAGAAGGT
>RRZU012790016.1_pt1 | contig 17068 bp, 14 predicted proteins | sample 2165561 | NCBI WGS metagenome assembly RRZU01 (sample SAMN10456909, study PRJNA506462) | wastewater metagenome | isolation source: wastewater sludge | place: USA: Moscow, Idaho | reverse complement strand
CTGCGAAGGGTATTCGTGGGACACGCGAAATAGGAAATCTGCGATTTGCGTAATAGAACTTAGTTGTCCCACCGAGAGCAGGCCGTTTGTGGAATTACATTTAGCGAAGAGTCTCTGTCTTACGACAGAGGCTCTTTTTTTGTGTGGATTTGCGGGGCGCTTTTAAGGTGTTTTTGTGAGCGGTTTTTATAACGAGTTGGTTTTCTCTGTTATCAAATTTTGCTTTTGCCTCCGGCTTAATTTTCACCGGCCTTGCCGTAAGGCGGTTTTTTTGTTTATGGATAACGGTTATTCGGTGCATTATGAATAAATATGACTGTGTGTATTTATTTTGATGGAAAAAGAGGTGATTAGGTGTGATTAGTTATTTAAGTTTGGTTTTGGCGGTGGTTTTGCTTGAGTTTTTACGGATAGTTTTCTGTTGGTGGCTACGCCTGTGTTCATTAATAGCTTATATGTTATATGTTTGCGGCTTTAATTATCAACCTACACTTCCCATTTGTATTTTTCCCTGCTTTTATGCACTATTATAGTTATCAATAATGAAGGGAGGAATACAAGATGGCAAGTTTTAACACACAGAGCACCAGCCTTCGTATGGTAATGAGCGTTACCGGCGAAGACGGCAAGCCGCAGGAGAAGTTTGTCTCTCTTAGCCGACTCGATAACGCCATTACCGCCGATAAAGCCAAGGCGGTAGTTGAGGCGCTTAAGACTCTTCTTGAGCACCCGGTTACAGCGGCGAAGAAGTATGGCACAGGTTTGCTTGTTGATTAGCTCATAGGGGCAGCGGCAGTACGCTTGGTGGATTTTTTTGAGAGGAGGTGCTTTGATGAAGACAGTTAAGCTTAAGTTTATGACAGATGCCGGTAAGCAGTTTACCGTGAGTATGAATTATGCCTCTCCCGCTCTGCTTGAGGAGGGTGGTAAGGCTCTCATTGACGCCGCAATGGCGGCTTTGATGACCAATCAGCCTTTTGGCGTCACTCTCGCGGTGAAAAAGGGCGCGGAAGTTGTTGACAGCAATGTGACGGTTATTGATATAGCCGCCTAAGTTTGAGCGCCTTGCGGTTTTTCTGCCGCCGGGCGCTGTTTTATTTTTGTTCCGCGGCATTTGGCATTTGCCGCTGTGAAGGGAGGAAGCCGGTCTATGGAAGGATTTGTCGGCGAATTGATGCAGAGCTCTTTCTCCATTGCCGTGGCTTCTTATCTGCTTGTGAGGATGGATAAAAGGATGGAAGAGTTGACCCGTGCGGTCATTAATCTCAGTTCCGTCATCGAGGCAAAGGAGAAGTGCAATGGATAGTAGTTTTTGGCGGCGGCTGGCACGGGTGATATTGCTTGCCGCCTCGCATATCAGATATTTTCAAAATTGCCGCGGCGAAAGAGAGGTAAAGGAATTTGAGGATTAACGAATTTCAGCTTACGGAGCATTTTTCTTTGGTGGAGTTTCAGTGTCCCTGCTGCCATACTGTGCTGCTTGCACCCCGGCTGGTGCTGATGCTGGAAGCGCTGCGCCAGAGCTGGGGGCGGCCGTTGGTTGTCAATAGCGGCTTTCGCTGCCGCAGCCATAATAAGGAAGTGGGCGGAGTTGCGGGGAGCCTGCATTTGCTGGGGCGGGCGGTTGATGTGCGGGTTGCCGCTGCGGAGCAGGAGCGTTTTCAGCGTTTAGCGGCCTCTGTCGGTTTTTCGCGGGCTCTTTGCTACGGCAAGCGTGGCTTTGTGCATTTGGAAACGGGGGAGGCTGCGTAATGGAGGCATATATGGATGTTGATTCCCGTCTGGGCGGCGATTTGGGCGGTTTGCTTTTGAGCTATACGCCGCTGGTGAGGGCTACGGCGCACCGTTATATGGGCAGGGGTGCGGAGTTTGATGATTTGGTGCAGGAGGGCTATTTGGCTTTGCTGCTTTTGATTCCGCGCTGCGGAGACAGGGAGTGGCTGCCGTTGTTTCTCAAAAGCAGGCTGCCTGGCTATGTGCGGGCGGCGGCAAAGAAGCTGCGCAGCGGCGGGGGCGTGTTTGACCTTGAGGAGATTGAGGAGGTGGTGCGTGATGAATACAGTGCTTCTCAGCGGGAGGAGAGGGAGCTGCGGGCGATGCTTGAGCGGGTGCTTTCAAAATCGGAGCTGGATATCACCCAGGCGTTGATGGAAGGTTTTACGCAAAGAGAGATAGCGGAGATTTTGGGGCTGACGCAGCAGGAGGTGGCGGCGCGTCTGCGGAAGATTAGGGAGAAGCTGAAGCCGCAGATCGCTTTTGCTTGATGGCGCGCTGGCGTTGGATTCTGTTAAGGTGTGCTGCGGTTTTACGGCTGCGGTGCCCTTTTTCTATTTACAAAAGGGCGTTTGTCCATATAATGTATTTGATTATTGAATAATGTTCGGCTTTCAGGTGCCCTGCGGGGAGAATAGGGAAACAAGTGAAAATCTTGTACGGGCCCACCGCTGTAAGATGTCAGTTATCGCCGGATGCCACTGCGCAAGCGGGAAGGCGGCGATAGCGTCAAACATCAGTCAGAAGACCTGCCTGAAGCTGTAAACGTGAGATTTGGAAAGTCTGCGCTCTAGTGCGGACTTTCCTTTTTTTATGGCAAAACAATTCTATAGGGGGAAAGACTATGAATGTGTTGGAAAAGCAATTTAAACTGCGTGAGAACGGCAGTGATGTCAAAACAGAATTGTTGGCGGGAGGCACGACCTTTATGACGATGGCCTATATTATCTTTGTCAATCCGACAATTCTTTCAGCTGCGGGAATGCCCTTTGGCAGTTTGATGAGCGCCACCTGTTTCAGCGCCGCCTTCGCCACTTTGGTGATGGCTTTTTTCGCCAACTATCCGATAGCTCTGGCGCCCGGTATGGGGCTGAACGCTTTTTTTGCCTTTACCGTGGTGCTGGGAATGGGCGTCAGCTGGCAGACGGCTCTTGCCGCCGTATTTATTGAGGGAATTATTTTTATTGTCCTTACCCTTACCAAGGTGCGGGAAGAGGTGATTAAAGCTGTGCCGCAGGAGCTTAAAATCGGCATCACCGCCGGTATCGGGCTTTTTATCACCTTTTTGGGACTTCAGGGAGCGGGAATCGTGGTGGCAAATAAGGCGGTATTAGTGAGTTTTTGCGACTTTAAAAGCAGTCCCGCCGCCGCTTTGGCTCTTGGAGGCGTTGCCCTCATGGCGCTTTTTGAGTCGCTGAAGGTAAGGGGCGGTATTTTGTTCAGTATTTTGGCTGTCACCGCTGCGGGGATACCTTTGGGGATTACTGAGCTGCCTGCCTCTTTTGCCGCCGCTCCGCCCTCTCTTTCGCCGATATTGATGAAGATGGATTTTTCGCAGCTGCTGCTGCCGAAATTTTGGATAATTGTCTTTACCTTCTTCTTTGTGGATTTTTTTGATACTGTGGGGGCGATCATCGGCTTTTCTCAGCGCACCGGGCTGACAGATGCCGAGGGGCGCATTCCGGGGGCGGGGCGTATCCTTATGGCAGATGCTGTGGGAACGACGGTGGGGGCGATGCTGGGAACCTCTACTGTCACTACTTTTATTGAGAGCGCCAGCGGCATTGAACAGGGAGGGCGCACTGGGCTTACGGCTTTGACCGTGGCGGCGCTTTTTATCGCCGCTTCGTTTCTCAGTCCGCTGGTCTCGGCTGTGCCTGCCTGCGCCACGGCTCCCGCTCTGATAATTGTCGGTGTCTATCTGATGATGAGCATTAAGAATCTCTGCTTTGACGACTGGAGCAGTTTTTTCCCTGCGCTGACAGCCTTTTTTGTGATGCCGTTTGCCTATAGTATCTCCGCCGGTATGGAATTCGGCACTTATGGGCTGGTGCTGCTGAAAATTTTAACCGGCAGGGGACGTGAACTGCACCCGTTTATGTATGTTATTGCGCTCGTTTTTCTTATCAACAGGATCTGTTTGTAGCTTTAAATTTAAAATTTTAAGAGGCGGGGATTTTTATTTGATTCAGCAGCCTTTGCGGCAAAAGAGATATGGTGGTGCGCGGCTTGCGCATGAACTGCATAAAGCAGTGTTCCTGATGATTTTTGGGTGAAGAAGCAGTCAGTGTAAAAGAGCTTGCCGAAGGTCCGCTGCTCCTGCCGGCGGGAGCGGTTTTGTACGTTATGCGGCGTGGTTTTGGCAAAGGGAGTATTGCAGCAAATGCACATGTCCGTTTCAGCCGTGTTCGCGGCGGCATGTGAATCGATGAAAATCAGGGCAATGGTTACGGTCTGGGTTTTTTAATTACTTTGTTTGAGTTTTTTCCATCTGTTCAATACACCTGTGAAGCTGAATGGAGAGGTCGCGCGCACGGCAAGCTGCCAGCCATGAAGGGTCGTCGGCAATGTGGTTGTCAAAATGTTCCATTAGATTGTAGGCGTTATCAGAAATTGCGCGGGAAAGCTCTTGCAGCTGTGCAAAAAAAAAGTTATGGTCTGTCTGTCTGTCTGTCTGTCTGTCTGTCTGTCTGTCTCCATGGATGTTTTACCCCTTTTTTCGGCAATCAGCGACGACATTGGCTTTATCTCGCCAAATGCAACTTTATTATAGCAATTCTAACATTGTTCAATCTCAATTTCAATATAATTTCAAAAAAAAGTATGTTTAACAGTTATGCCAATTGCCGCGTTAGAGCAGTTTTTTCGTATATTTAAAAGAAGGAAACTAAATCTTGCGGTATTACCATTAGACAGAGGGCGGTTAAGCTTTTGCCGCCGCTGAAAATGTGTTTTGCGGCGGCACTGCGATGATTTCGGAGCAACGGCGATAGCTGTTGTTTTTGTGGTGTTATGTTACGTTTTTTCGCTTTATTTAATTAGAGAATATAAAAGCGAAAAGAGTTCTTCCGGCATTATTGGTTTTGCTGTATATCCGTCCAGCCCGTACTCTTGGGCGCGCTGCATGTCTTTGTCAAATGCGTCTGCGGTCATGGCGATAATAGGTATGGTCTTTGCGTCTTCCCGCATCATTTTGCGGATAACTTTCGCGGTCTTAACGCCGTTCATTATCGGCATACGAATGTCCATCAAAATAGCGTCGTAGAAGCCAACCGGTGAAGCGGCAAACATTTTTACGGCGGCGAGTCCGTTTTCGGCGCAGTCTGCGGTGATTCCTTCTTTGCTGAGGATTTTTGTGATGATCAAGGTGTTAATCGGCTGGTCTTCGGCTACGAGGATTCTTTTGCCTTTAAAAGACCTTTCGGTGCGGAGCTCTTTTACGGAGGGTAATTCGTTTGCGGGCAAGCCGCAGACAGGGGTCTTAAGCCGCACTGTCACTGTCGTGCCGCAGCCTTTTTTACTCTCTATTGTCAGTTCTCCGCCCATCAGTTCAATAAGATTTTTGACAATCGGCAGCCCCAGCCCCGTGCCCCCTTTGTCGTGATATTCCTGCTCAAAGGGCTCAAAGACATGTTTAAGAAATTCTTCACTCATGCCGATGCCGCTGTCTTTGAGAACCATCTGTGAGTAAACGAATTTGTCGTCTGTGCCGAGAATGGATACGGAACATTCAATGTGTCCATATTCGGGGGTGAATTTGATGGAGTTTGAGAGCAAATTAATGTATACCTGCTGCAAGTGCAGACGGTCGCAGCAGAAGTATTTGGGGGCGGTGCGGCAGAGGTCAAGGCGAAAGCATAGGTGTTTTGCGTCCATCAGCGGCTGCACTATCTCGATAATGTTACGGAAAAAAACTTCCGTCTCAATTGTTTCGTAACAAAGCTCCAGCTTTTTATTTTCTATTTTTGACATGTCGAGAACGTCGTTGATCAGCCCCAGCAGATATTGGCCGGAGATGTTGATTTTATCCATATAAGCTTTTATCTCGCTCATCGAGACGCTGTCACGGGCCAGAGACGACAGTCCGATAACGGCGTTGAGTGGAGTTCTCATATCGTGGCTCATGCGGGAGAGGAATTCACTCTTTGCCAAACAGGCCCTTTCCGCTCTTTTCAACGCGGCGCTAAGCTCGCTGTTGGCCTTTTGTTCCATTTCAAAAATCTCTGTGATATCCATTCTGGTGAAGCAGATAAGCCCTTCTCCTCTGTCCAGATAGCGGTATTCTCCCCTTTTTCTGCGCAGGGAGCCCTTATCGTTATCTTTCATGAGGTAGTTGAGTACGTAGAGACCATGCAGCTTTAGCTGCTCAGTGACATAGGAGAGTCTGGTTTTGGCAATGAAGTCTTCTATGTCGCTGCCGCCGTAATATTGGCGCAGATACTCTTCGGTCCTTTTTTTGCTGTCATTGGTGTAGATGGTCGAGGGTTCCGTTGACAGGCCGCCGATATAGCGGCGAGCGGTGTTTTTCTTCGCATCGATGAGAATAATCTGGTCATAGTTAGCCAAGGTGACGGTGTTGATTATCTGTTCCGCTAATTTCTTTTGGTTTATGTCGATAGAATAAATAACCGCTTCAATCTCGCCGGAAAGGGGATTTTTTGCCATATTAATAAAGGTGGTTATCCATTTGGTGTCATCGTCCATGCGGAATTGGTGGTCCAGCGAAAGAGAACTCTTGCCCTCGCGAAAGGCCTTAATGAGATTTTTGCGGTTGAAAAAGTGGGCAAATTCCGGATTGTCAGGGTTGACGCTGTAACGGGCGGCGCTTTTAAAAAATCCCTCCGCAGTGCCGTCTTTTTGCAGACTCATAATTGACTGATAGGCGGAATGTCCGTCCCAGCAGGTGTCCTTGGTCAGGTTAAAACGAAAGCTGCCGATGGCTAAAGGATTGATTGCAGAGAGACTTTCGGTATATTTTTCATACTTTTCTTCCGCCTCTTTTTGCTCCGAGATGTCTACGGAAGCTCCGAGAGCCTTTATCGGTTTGCCGTCTTTGTCGGAGACCACAGTGTAAAAAGTTCTGCGCCAATGCCAGCTGCGGTCAGGGGTTTTCCAACGGCAATCGCATTGGGCGCTCTTGACGCCGGTTTCAATTTTTCTGTACATTGCTCGGAAAACTTCTATGTCGTCAGGGTGCAGGCTGCCATTGCTGATAATACTTTCAGGTACGTTTTCAATCACCGTAAAAGAACAGGGAATATTTTGTGTGACAATGTCGGGAATAATACGCCGTTCCTGAACATTATACTGCCAAGTTGTGAGTCCTGACTGAGCTGCGGAAATGGCGAAGCGCTCCTCAAGCTCCTTGTAGGCATCCAGTGTTTCTGAGGTGCCGATAACTTTGAGGCGAAGCCCCTCGCGGCTGTAGACGGAGGTAAGAGAGATATTCTTCCAGTGCCAGCCATCGCTGTATCGCAGTTTAACTTCGCAGGAGGCGCTTTCCTGTCCCATATCTATTTTTCTGAAGGTATCAAAAAGTCTCTCTCTATACTCAGGGTGGATAAAATTTTGTTCTGCCAAAACCTGCGGAAAATTTTTGATAAGCCGATTGCCGGAGAACAGCGGGCTCTCCTTGTTCCCGAAGACTGCTGTGCGGCTCTCGGGGTGGTATTCCCAACAGAGCATAGAAGAGCAATCCATGGCGGCGGTTATTATTGAGGCTGTCTCTGCTAGGTGCTCTTCATTTTTCTTCTTCTCGTCCACATCTGTACATGAGGCGTAAAAAAGATATTTGCCGCTGTCTTGCAGTGACCATTTTGCGCAGATACTGATCCAGAGGAAAGAACCGTCATCACATAGAATGCGGACAGTGCAATTAAAGAGGCTGTTCTCGGCGATGGCACTGTTAATTTCCCTGTAAACCGCTAAAAGATCATCAGGGTGGATGAAAGCCGTGGGATCTGCGCAGAAAGAGCGGTCTCTGCGGCCGCTATCAAGCCCCAGCATACTATAGCAGCCGTCATTGAGATACTTGACGGCGATCTTTTCGCCATCAACCTCAAAAACGCCGACTCCGTTTGGTAAATTATTAAAAATCTGCAGCAAATCTTTTTCAGAGGTAATTCGTTTGCCAAACAGATCTTCCATCTATCCCAACCCTCTTTGCACTAAAAAATATCGCTGCATAAAGCCATTACCATAATATAGCAAAGTAATGGTTTTGCCATCAAATAAATCTGCAAAACTGCGCTAATCTTCGCGCATTACCAGAATTTGCATCCAACGAACCGCAAAACACATTGATGGATTCACTTGCGAAAAGGCTTAAACGGGCATGAGCATGCAGCTATTTCTTACCATACCTCGTGTTGTAAACATCTAGACGGCTTTCGCTGCTAACGCCGAAACTCACCGTGCTAAAGGCGCTCTTTCCGCTCTAAATGAAGCTCATTAAAAGTGCCGCAAGCGTTCTCTGAGATAAAAATAAACAAAAAATTAGATTGAAAAATATGTTTAAGTAAAGTTTTCTTAATGCTGTTTTAATATGTTTATTTATTTTTATATTGTTAAACAAAATACAAATTTATACTGTTAACTGTTAAAATTAAGTGCTATTATTAATAAAAGACAAAAACATATAAGATTATGCTAATATTTGAGAGGGGTTTTACGGATAATGTTTAATTTTGGACAAGCAAAGGAGAAACGATGTGAAAAGGTAAGCTACGGGAGGTTGGCAAAGCGTTTTTGCCTGCCGGTGCTGGTGCTTTCGGCGGCATTGATTATCGGCACGTCGCTGCTCTCAGCATCAGAGGCCGATACGGCGAATAAGGGCAGCGGCACAGCAGCAGACCCCTATGTCATCACCACTGTCGAGCAGCTGGCGGCGTTTCGTGACGGCGTCAACAACGGCACGATTTCTGCAGACAGGCAAAATGTCAAACTGGCGGTGGATTTAGACCTCAAAGGCAGCGCGGCAAATCCTTGGACGCCCATCGGTACGTCTTATTCATCCGGCGATATGACAGTTGCCGATATCGCCTTTACCGGCACCTTTGACGGCCAGGGGCATATAATTAAGGGGCTCTATGCGGAGCATCCCGATCTGTTCAGCGGATTATTTTCTTATGCCAACGGCGATTTTGTGATAAAAAACCTCACCGTCTCAGGAGAGGTGAGCGGTTATAAAGCAGGGCTGATAGTCGGTTATTTTGAGAAGGGCACTGTTCAAAACTGCGCTGTCTCTGGCAAGGCCACAGGCTTGCGTAAAAACCAGCAAGGAAGCGGAAACGTCTGTGCGGGAGGCATTGTTGGTCAGTTCGAGGACAGCGGGAAAATAATAAACTGCCAGGCGAAAAATTTTACCGCAGATGCCGCCGCATCTCAAACAGCGCCTTCCTGTGCCGGGGGTATTGCCGGGCAGGGTTTTTCCGGTTGCCTGATCAGCAAATGCCGTGTGGAAAGCGCTGATATTAAAGCATCGGGTAATAGTACCGGTAAATATCCGCAGGGCAGTATTGTCGGCGGCATTTGCGGCACTTTTTACAACAGCAGTAAGGCATCAAACTGCACTGTGAGCGATTTTTCCCTTTCCGCAGACGTAGCCGGCGGTATTGGCGGCACCGTCAACCTGAATTCCGCAATTACAAACGGTGCTGTCTTCAAAGGCAAGATAACAGGCGGCGCAAAAGATGTCGGCGGCATCGCCGGCTACGTCTCGGGCTGTACTATTTCCGACTCTGCGGCGCAGGCAATGACCTTCCCACAGACCGGTAATCGCGGCGGAATTGCCGGCCATGCTATTGGCATTAAGGGCGTTTCGGAATACGAAAATGATATCACCGACTGCGTCTGGATGGTAGGAGATAGCGTTCCTGCTGTTTGGTGCGGTTTAATAGAAGAGATGGCAATCGATGCAACTACTGTTACCGGTGTTGTATCATATGACGCAGGGCGCAGTGATGTTGTCACTGACTGCCTGCCATCGGCACCGCTGCTGGATTTGGACTCCAAGGGCAGCGGTGAAGTAAGCTTTACTTCTTTCCCTTCGGGAAGTTCAAAAGATATCACCATATCCGATGCTTCTGTCACCCCGGCGGGGCTTGCCGATGTTGCCATTGATGGCGCGAAGCTCAAAATAACGGCAAAGCAAAACGGCAGCGGCCTTTTGCACCTCTCGCTGACCTATAATAAGACAAATCTTGACGATTTCACTACCTCTTCTGTTACCGTCAGCCAGGATATTGCTCTGACTGTGGCCGACCACTCCATCGTGGTGACTCCGGCAGAGAACAGAGCATCGGGCAGCAGCGGCGGCTGCAACGCCGGCTTCGTCTCGCTTGCGCTTTTGGCTCTCGCCCTGCCGATGGCGATGAGGCTTAGAAAACGCCGTTAAGCACAGATAACCAACCACAGGAGGGGCTGCGGCTGCGGCTCCTCTTGTTTTTTGCCCTTGTCCCCGTTGTCGGTTATCGGCTTCCCCGTGTCCCCCGCGGCGGCACGGCAACGACTCGGCGCGGGGCTAAAGAGGAGACCAAAGAGCCGCTTTACTTCTTGTTCTCTTTAAGATAATATGCGAAATCACCTGCGGACTATTTTTGCATATCAAAGGGAAGAGACCTTGCCAATGAAACATGGCGGCTTTTTTATAAATAATGGCAATGTCGCTTAATAAACACAAGAATTAAAAATCGGTGATTTTAATTAAAAGGAGCTCTGTATATGAAAAAAATCAGCAAATGGACGCGGTTTTCTTTTATTATTTTGATGTTTTTGTTCGTCTCATTTACCTCTGCCGCTCAGGCGGATAACTTGCTTAAAGCTGCCTCCCCCAACCCAGCCTTTGTAACTTGGCAAAAAAACGCGCAGCCGTCCGCAAATAACGGTTCCCCTGCGGCAAATTACGGTTACGCTCCCTCCCCTGTCAATTGGCGCCATCTTGATAATGTTACATACGGAATTAACGGTAGGGCGTCATTTACCAAACAGAGCAAAGCCGCTCTGCCTGCCGTCTATGATTTGCGCGGCAAAATGCCCTCAGTGAGAAATCAAAATCCTTTTGGCAACTGCTGGACTCACTCCGCCATGGCGGCTACGGAGTCCAACCTAATAACCAAAGGGCTGGCGAAATCCGCCGACGTCTATCTTTCCGAGTGGTATCTGACATACTTCGCCTACAAATCCACCCCGGCAGAGCTATCTTTCACCTATACTTCGCCGGATTATTACAATGCCGGAGGAGACGACTGGCGGGCTGTGGCCTTGCTTGCGCGCGGCACAGGCTCTGTAACTGACAAAGAAGTGAAAACACCTGCCGCTATAGGGGAGATATATACCCCGTCGGTAATTAAAAGGAGCTATAAACTCGTAAACGCCCTCTATCTGGGCAACGGCGGTTTGCGCGAAAATCAACTTAATGAGACAAAAAGACGAGAATTGATAAAAGAGGCGATACAGACTAAAGGGGCGGTCTCGGTAGGCATATTTTGGGATGATGAAGCCTATGACGGAACAAATATGACCTTTAATTCTTCAAATAACTATCAAACCGTGGGAACAAACCATGCTGTGACCATCGTTGGCTGGGACGATAACTTCTCTGCGGGTAAATTTAGCAAACACGCCCCTAAAGCAAACGGGGCTTGGATTGTGCGCAACAGCTGGGGCACGGACTTCGGAGACAGAGGATACTTCTATGTCTCCTACGAAGAGCCGACACTTTGCGACGGAGTGGTCTACGAAACAGAGACCGCCCCGGCAGACGAGAGAATCTACCAATACGACTACCTTGGCAACGTGGGATTCTTGAAATATGACGGCACATCATTATCAGAGCGTAGAAACGCCGGAAGTCTTAACACCGCTTACTTTGCCAACATCTTTACGGCGAAAGGAAACGACAGGCTTGACTCTGTTGCCCTCTACACAACAGTCCCCGACCAGCAGTGCGAAATAAAAATATACAGCGGCTGTGTTTCTTCGCCTACAGATGGAAAACTTGAAGCGACAAAAAATATCACCGTTGCCGCTCCCGGCTACAACACCATCACGCTGGATGCCCCGCTGAAACTAACCAAGGGAGACAAATTCTCTGTGGTGGTCAAAACCACCTCTGAGGCCGAGTATATGATCCCCTGTGAGTATGTTCAGGCGGGCTATTCAGACGGAGCCGCCGGCCAAACGGGAACCGGCTGGGTCTCGCAAGACGGCGTGACCTACCGTGATATCTTGACGGTTGCCAACGCCAACTCATATAAAAACGCCATCATCTGCATAAAAGCCTTTGCTGCTGCCGACCCCTCAGAGCCTTCACCCTCAGCCTCATCAGGCGGTGGCTGCAACGCCGGCATAGCACCGCTTGCGCTTTGGGGATTTTTGGGATTAGCGCTTTTGACCTTCAAAAAAAGAGCCTAGCCCACAGCACCGCACGGCAAAACCGCAAACCGTTTAAAAATTGCGTAAGGCATCTGTAAACGATGCTTTACGCGATTTTATTTATCGGCATGAACCCGCGGTAAGCGTCAGACAATCTCGGCCGATGTGCTTTATTCGCTTAGCGGCTAGCGGCGGTTTGACGCTTACAAAGGTAAGCGTCAAATATCCCTGTATTTTGCAAGCCCCAAATCCTCAAAATTGCAAAGAAAAATCCCCACCCCCACCTGGGGAAATTTAGCCTCTGGCGGTTGAGTTTCTCACCCTGTTGCTTGAACCATCGAAGAGCAGGATGTAACTATGGTGCACAAGTCTGTCTATCATAGCCGCTGTCATCTGTTCATCATAGAACAGGCTGACCCAACGGCTGAATTCAAGATTTGTGGTCAGTATCACGCTCCTTCGTTCATAACTGTCTGAGACGACTTCAAAAAGCAGCTGCGCCGCCGTCCTGTCCATGGGAACGTATCCCCATTCGTCGAGTATGATAAGATCGAGTTTGTGTATCTCGGCGAGTTTCTTGCTCAGCACGCCCGCCTCTCTTGCCTCTGTGAGTCTGTTGACCAGGGCCGCCGTCCTGTAGAATCCCACTTTTCTGCCTTTGCGGCAGGCTTCCAGTCCAAGTGCTGCGGCAAGGTGCGTCTTGCCTGTGCCTACGTTGCCGTAGAGTATGAGGTTCTCTTTGTTTGCGATGAAGTCTCCGCTTTCAAGTACTGCGGGAGTGAGGCCGGAGGGCACTTTGACTTCGTCATAGACGAAGTCCTTCAGCTCTTTTCTCGCAGGGAAGCCGGCTTTCTGGATGAGCCGTTCTGTTTTTGCCTTTTCTCTTCCCGATATTTCCATCCTGAGCAGTTCGAGGAGATATTGCTGTCTGTCGTCGGTCTCTACTGTTTCGCTGTTGCGGGCCAGACTGCTGCCAAGTTTGAGTGTTTTGCAGCACTGTGCTATCTGGTACGTCAGCATGACTGTGCCTCCTGTTTAAGCAGGTTGTCGTAGAGCCCTGCGGTGAAGGTGAAGCTAGGCAGTTCCGGTGCCTGTCCCTCTTTAAGTGTCATGCTGTTGGTGAAGGGCTGTTGTATAAGGGCTCTATGGATGGAGAGCAGACTTTCCGTGTCGGTGGCTCCCGCTGAGAGCGCAGCACTTATGCTCTGCGCCGCTTTTTCGAAGCCGTCTTTCTTGGTGAGTTTCGCCAGTAGTTTCAGCGTGCCTCTCTTTTCTTGTTTTGTCTGGCCGTCCAGGCAGTCTCGAAGCGGTTCCGGAAGTATTGGGTAGATGCCTGTGTATTTGGCGGCTCCGGGCGAACGTGAGAGCTGCGTTAGGTATGGCATCCAGTCCATGGATTCGCTTTTTTCTGCACCGTAGGCACGGGGATGGACTGTGATGGCTCTGCCCTTTTCGTCAAGAGGTTCTACTGTGAAGGCAGTGAGTTTTACTGTGATCCTTTTACAGGCACAGCTCGGATGTGCTGAGTATGTGTGTCTGTCGCCTATCCTGAATCTGCCGCAGCCATCGAGACGGAAGCTTTCGTAGCGGGCGCAGTCAAATGCCATTGAAGGCAACGGCAAGAGTAGTGCTGTATCCGCCTTGTGTCGTTCCTCTATTGTTTCATTATATCTGTAATGCTCTCTGTCATGGTCCGCGGCGCATCTTTTGAGAAGTTCTTTGTTGTACAGGCGTATGTCTGACATTTCCGGCATAGGAACGAAGAGGTTGCGCCTGTGGTAGCCTATCTTGTTCTCTACGTTCCCTTTTTCGTAACCGGCACGCGGATTGCAGAAGGCAGCTTCAAAGCCGCAGTGCTGTCTGAAGCGCATGAAGGCTTCTGTCTGTTCCCGTTTGCCGTCGGGCAGAACTTTCGTCACCATGGACGAAGCGTTGTCAAACCATATACTTGTAGGTATCCCTCCTATCTCTTCAAATATAGTCCAAAGACCCTCAAAGAGGCACTCTGCCGTTTCCCCATAGAATATCTGGGTATAGGCGGCGTTGCTGTAAGGGAATGAGAGCGTGAGGTATTTTCCGCAGATCCTCCTGCCGCGTTCACAGAAATCTACGTCTCCGAAATCTGCCTGCGCCTCGCCTGCTTTGTGGATAAGTGGGATTGTGCCCATCGTTTTTGTGTAGAGCTCTTCTTTCTTGGACTTTACATAGTTGGCTACGCTCCTGTAACTGCAGCAGAAGCCTTTAACTTCCTGACAGAGCCTATCATAGATGCGCATGGCTGTGTGCCGCTGTTTGCGGCGCATCCGTTTGTCATCTTCCAGCCATACATCTATCTTAGGCATGTAAGGAGATAATTTCGTTGGCCTTTTCGGTACGGCTACATGTTCCCGCGCGTCTTGGTTAAAATTATCCTTGTCGATATATTTCCTTACAGTCTTGCGGTCTTTATGAAATTCCCTCGCCGCTTCGCTTATTGAATACCCTTTCTCAAATACTGCATCCCTGATATTATTAACATCGGTCATTGTCAGCATCCTCTCATCTGCCCCCTCATAAGTTTCGTCGCTTACAAGGGTAGTTGGTTCAGGCTCTGCTTTCAATGGCCTTTTGCATTTCCGGGGATTTCAACTTTGCAAAAGTGGGGATTTCCTTTTGCAATTCTGGGTAGTTTTATTATGCACTATACAAATATCCCGTACCTGGTAATCATCAGGAATCCGGGATATTATTTATTTGTATCATATAGGAGTCGTGGCTTATTCGCTCTTGTCGTTCTCCGCTGTATCTTTGTCGTGATGCCCGGTGCGCAGATAGTCCGGCAGGCTTGCGCTCCATGGCAGGAGGGTGTGGTAGTTTTTCTGCTGGATGCTGGGCATGGTTTCAAATATGTATTTGAGGTAGTCATAGGGTTTGAGTCCGTTTTGTTTGGCTGTTTCAAGGATGCTGTAGATTACAGCACTTGCTTTAGCACCTTTGGGGGTGCAGCTGAATAGCCAGTTTTTTCTGCCTATGACAAAGGGTTTTATGGCTCGTTCAGCTCTGTTGTTGGAGATTTCGAGTCTGCCGTCGTTGTAGTAGGTTTCAAGGTATGGTTTTTGTTCCATTGCGTAGTGGATTGCTTTGCCTAGTATGGATTTGGGCAGAACCGGTGCTTCGGATGCCCATTTGAAGAAGGCATCTGCTATTGGTTTGTTTTGTTGTGTACGCAGGGTGTGCCGTTCTTGCGGCGTTAGTTGTTCGTAGCTGCGTTCAAGCGCAAATATTTGGTCGCAGTAGGCAAGCCCTTTTTGCGATAGGCTGTTGGCTTGTTCTTCTGTCGGCATGGATTTTAGAGCTTCATGGAATTTTCTTCTGGCATGTGCCCAACATCCGCAGAGGTGTATTTCTTTCTGCAGTGTTTTGTATCCCGCGTATCCGTCTGCATGGAGGTAGCCTTTATATCCTCCAAGGAATTTTTTTGGGTGCGTGCTGGATCTGGTTTCTTGGTATTCGTAGAGCACTATCGGTGTCTGTGTTTCTCTTCCGGTGCAGTAGAGCCACATGTAGGATTCATTGCGTGATGCTCGTCCGGGTTCTTTGAGTACTTGTACCACTGTTTCATCCGCATGAAGTATGTCTTCTTGAAGAAGTTGGTCATGCATTTGCCGGTATAGGGGTTCAAGCCAGTCCGATGATGCGCGTATGAGCCAGTTAGCCATGGTTTGGCGACTTAGGAAGAATCCGTCGTTGAGGAAGGATATTTCATGTCTGTAGAGGGGTACGGCATTTATGTATTTCTGTACCATGATGTGAGCTATAGCCGCAGCAGATGCTGCACTGCCTTTTATTACAGCTTCGGGCATAGGTGCTTTTACTATGGGGACTTTTGTGTTTTCCCGTTCACAGCGGCGGCAGGAGTATATCTCACGTATGTGTTCTAGTACTTTTACCTGAGCCGGAATTATGAAGAGTTCTTTTCTTGTCTCGTGCCCCATTATGTGCATCGGTTCTCCGCATTCAGGGCATACACGTTCTTCTTCCGCGATGGAGTGAGTTACTTGCTCTACCGGAAGAAATTCGAATTTATCTTCTTTTCTCTTTGTCCTTTTGCGTCTGGTGTATGTTATTTCTTCTACTGTGGGTTCTGTTTTTTTGGGCTGCGCTTCATTTTCAGCTTCGTCAAATATAAGCAGCATTTGATTGGGATCAATTTGAGATTTCTCGCTTGACTGACCGAACTGACGCTGGCAGCTAAGACGGAGGCGCGCTTCATAATGAGCTATAAGAGCCGCAAGCTCCTCATTTTTGTTTGAAAGTGCTCTGTATTGAGTTTCAAGGGTTAAGTTCTTATCAGCAAGTTCTGAGTTCACAGTGGCAAGTTCTGTGTTTTCACTCGCAAGCTTTAAGCGTTCTGCTTCAGACTTTTCATATTTTGTTTGTAGTTCTTCGAGTTTAGAAGGTGTGTTTTTCATGAGAAAATCATACACTAAAAATACAAATATATCCAGTGATATCAAGGACTTGCAATTCCGACTATTATCTACGCGGAAGCTCCGGGGAGCACTTCGTCAAAAGCAAGCCTGCGTCTTAGTTTCGTGCCTAATAACAGACAAGAAAACTCTGCTGCGCTTAAAACAATCTTCTGCAGCTTGGACTCCTTGGGCCATGGGAAAGTACCCTTCTCAAGACGTTTCTGATACAGCCAGAAGCCATCTCCATCCCATTCAAGAACCTTTATCTTGTCGCGTCTGCTGTTACAGAAGACAAACATTACGGGCTTAAAAGAGTCACAAGCAAGTCTGAGACTCACAATAGCGGACAGACCGTCTATTCCCTTACGCATATCCGTACAGCCACATACAAGATATATCTCTCTGTCTTTATACTCGAACATAAAAATTCCTCCTGCTCAGATAATAGGAGGAATTTATACGATCTTGGG
>RRZU011867864.1_pt1 | contig 17071 bp, 16 predicted proteins | sample 2165561 | NCBI WGS metagenome assembly RRZU01 (sample SAMN10456909, study PRJNA506462) | wastewater metagenome | isolation source: wastewater sludge | place: USA: Moscow, Idaho | reverse complement strand
TTAACGATTTGTTGTCCGACGCTCTGGTCAGCGTTGTTGATACCAAGGTGCGGTCAAAGACGGCGAAGGCCAAGAGAAGGATTCAGGACATTGCGTCGCATATAGCTGTATCCGGCGGACATGTTTCTAAGGGGAGCAGTGAGCTACGAAATGCTGCTCTTATAGCAGTTGACAGGCTTATCAATCATTCCGTGCTTGTTGAGAGCGTGCCTAATTATAAGGCCGATAAGAAGGCGGATGTAGCGATGTACCATTATTTCTATACGCCTGTTTCTATTATGGAGAACGGAGCGCAAAAAACTTACACTCTCCAAATTGCGGCAGAGGAGGACGCAAAGAAGCAGGGCAGACTGCCGTTAAAGCTCGACTTGTACGATTTGAGCGTTAGAAAACAAATATCCCCTCTGCGCGTGGCACTTCCCTCTTTGCAAGGGCAGCCTATGTGGCAGACAGGGGATACTGAGATAAGTATAGGCGAAATGCTGCATAAAGTCAAAAATTTCTGGGGCGAGGATTTAAACCAGCAGCATCTCGGGAAGATAACTCTTCCCACTCGCGAGGGTGATTATGCCCGTATTACTCTCGGGAAGAATGCGAATAAGTCTACTTTCGTGCATGAACTTGCGCATTTTTATCTTTATATTCTGCGTGATATGAGCAGCCGCAAGTCTAGGTATAACGACCCTACATGGAACGGAGAGCCAGCTAAGTGGAACAGTGAGCTTAAGGTTATTTCGAACTGGTGGCGTGAGAATGCTGAGGCTATCGCAAAAGAGGCTGTCGGATATGTGGCGAAGCCTGACAGCGCTCTTGACGGAGAGGCTTTTATCTCATGGGGTAATGACGGCATGGAGAAGGATTCTGAGGCAGGACTTGCTTTTGACCGTGCAGCTCATGAGTATTTTGCACGGGGCTTTGAGCGGTATCTTGCCGAAGGCGAAGCTCCGAGCGCTGAGATGCAGGGCGTGTTTCTTAAGTTCAAGCACTGGCTGTGTGAGATTTATCGTAACCTTACACAGCCTGATGTCGAGCTTTCGTCTGATATCCGCGGCGTATTTGACAGAATGCTTGCCACTGACGACGCTATAAGACGGATGCAGGCTCAGCGCAATCTTGACAGGGCTATGGAGGCTTTTGCATTTGAGAATGGCTGCGAGCTTGGGTATAGCAGTATTGAGGAGGAAGTACCCGGAGTTGGTGTTGATGTTGATTCACTTGAACTTATGCCTGATGAGTATGAGAGTGCTGCCGAGAAGGTGCTTCGTGAGCTGCTGCAGGAGATGTCCCTGGAGCAGGCTGATGAGTTTGAGAAGAGGTCTGCGGAGGTACGCCCTCAGGCATCAAGCGAGGTTATGAGAGATTCGGGCTTTAGCGCTATGCTTTTCGTTGTAGATGACGAGGATTTAAAACTTAATAGGCATTCTATTATTAATGCTTTTGGGCAGGAATTTGCGGACGCTATGCCGCCCAATACTACTACGGATGAGGGCGGTATGAAGGATCTCGAAATTGCGGCTAGTGGGCTGAATTTCGCTTCCGCTGAGGAGATGATTGCTTCCCTTGTAGGCAAGTCTACTATGAATGAAGCGATAAATAGGCGCGTGAAGGATATTTTAGCCCCTGAGTTTATAGAGAAGCATAAGAACGCGCAGTTTGTTTTTCGCTTTGGTATCACGTATTGTTTTTTCAGTCAGCATCTGCATTTCCTTCTGCGTACGGTGTAAGGTGGCAGTATACGGTCAAATTTTTAAAAAGTTGTACGGTCTACGGCTTGGTATACGGTCTAATTATGCAATTGGAAATTATCGCCGTTTATCGCTGAAAGTCATAATACAGCAAAAAGCCCGCCATATCAAGTGATGGCGGGCTTTTCTATTTTGAAACGGTCTTTGCCGTTAGGGTATTTGGTGGAGACGCGGAGATTCGAACTCCGGTCCAACAGGGGCCAATCTGGGAGGCACTACGAGTGTAGTCTTTGATTTCATCTTAGAATTTCAGCTCCCAAAGACAGGATCTGAAAATCCCAGCCTTCCCTTAGAGTCTCAAACCTCAACCAGAAAGCGTTGAAGAGGTTCCAGTCATCTTTGTGACGCCCTTCTACAGCCCGATGACGGAAGCCATAGAGAGCGCGCTACTTAAAACTAAGCAGCGAGTGCGTAATCGTTATTGACGATTATTGTTTTGGAGCCGGATTTACGAGGATTCCCCATCCTCGACCCGCTCCTCCCGATCCTCCAACCTGCTGTCGAAACCATACGTCCCCATATATTGCGTTTAAACGCTTTTCATTGTGCGAAAACACGAGGCTTCGTTAGTCCTCTCCCCGCGTTTTTCGGCGTATCGCCCTTTCCATTTCACGATTGGCATCGCGTTCGGCCTCTGTATCACGCTTGTCGTGCAACTGCTTGCCTTTGGCAATTGCCAACTCGCATTTGGCCCATCTTCCCTGTTTGATGTATATTTTCAGCGGGATAAGCGTAAGACCTTTTTCCCTGGTTTTTGAGAGCAGTTTTCTTATCTCAGTTTTGTGCACCAATAGTTTTCTTGGTCTCAGCGGCTCTTTATTGTAATAACTGCCTTTATCATAGGGCGATATGTGAACGTTATACAGCCACAATTCACCGTTCTCTACTCGGGCAAAGCCATCTTTGAGGTTGGTGTGCCCCTCTCTGACGGATTTTATTTCTGTTCCGGAGAGGACTATGCCTGTTTCAAAAGATTCAACAATAAAGTATTCATGGCGCGCTTTTCTGTTCTGCGCAACGGTCTTGTCTTCCGGCAAATTCCTCACCTCGTGTGTGAATATAGCAGAAAGAACAGTAATAGTCAAATATGTATAAATACTGAAATATGCAGTGTGTCGGTGTCTCGGTACGTTACATGGTGTTATTGCTTTCATTGTTTATGTTAAATATTTTGCTTAAAAATCTCAATTATAAGTTAATCTGTTAATTTTATTTATGTTTAAAGTTTGTTGATGAAATAAATGTGTTTTATGTTGTTAATATTAGATTATTTAATTTTTTGCGTATCAACTTTTTAGTTGATAATTTAAACTATAGCGTGTCATTGATACGGTAACTACATAATGTGTGCTTAATGCAGCGGTCTGTTCTTGTCGGAATTAGTTTTGTTGTTTTCTTCGTTGAGCATAACAGCCTTCCAAACATCATTATCATCAACGTTTTTTAATGCATGTATCACATTACTTTTGAAATCAGGTGCCGCTGATTCTATTTTAGCTAATAGGTCTTTTACCGACATGCGTTTGGATTTATTGCCGTAGGGGCAGCATGAGCTGACTATGGGTAATTTTAACCGCTCCGCTTCAAGTAGTATGTTCCGCTCTTCAATGTAAAGAAGTGGTCTGATGACTCTTGTTTTTGTTCTGCTCATGTATAGGTGCGGGTGGTAACATTTGAACCGTCCTCCATAAAGCATGTTGAGCAGGACGGTTTCCGCTGCGTCATCTTTATGGTGCCCAAGTGCTATGACGTTGCATTCCATTTCTGTTGCTTTGCTTGCCAAGATGCCTCTGCGAAGGTTCGCACATAGGCCGCATGGCGAGCGTTCCTCTCTGTCGCTGATAATTTTGTATGTCGGATGAGAAATGATTTCCAGTGGTATTGCGAGTGTGTTCATGTATTTTACCAGACCGTCTGTTTTCATTGTCCCTCCTGTCTGGTCGATTAAACATGCTTTTAGTGTAAACGTGACAGGACTTCTTTTTTTTAAAACAGCAAGAGCAAGCGAGAGCAGCAGGCTGTCTTTGCCTCCCGATAGGCCTATCATGATACTGTCATTATTCTGTATCATGTTATAATCCCTAATGGCTTCACCTGTAAAACGGGATATTTTTTTTGATATGGGGAATGCTTCTTCAAAATCTTTCAGGAATAACGCCTCCTTCATTTATCCTGAATATCCTATCACAGATGGGAGCGTAAGTATGAAAAAAATAAACGTTCTTCTTGCTGACGGAAATAGATTATTTATTGAATCTCTGAGAATTGTGATATTAGAAAACCCAGAATATTCTGTAGTAGGCACTGTTTTAAGCGGAGTAGACGCCATAAAGGCTATCGCTGAACTTGCTCCTGATGTTACTGTTGTAGGGCAGATTCTGCCAGATATCAGTATTTTGCAGGTCGTAAAGGAGCTTAGGCGTAATTCTAAGAGCACTAAGTTTTTGTTTGTGCTGGACGAACCATCACAGGATATTTTAAAATTTATAAGTGAAGTCGATAGTATTGGAGTTGTCACAGAGAGATCACATATTGATGAGTTTTTTAAGGCTTTAAGCGCTGTTTCTAAGGGAGAAAAATATGTCAGCCTAGATGTTTTGGAATGTTTTCGTAATGCCGGTGAACCGGAACCTGTTTCTGACATCTTAGCGAAGCTTACCGCTAGGGAACGAGAAGTTTTGTTCTGGCTCGCTCGTGGCCTGACAAATAGGGAGATAGCTTCCCGCATGATTTTGTCTGAGAAGACGGTCAAAAATCATGTTAGCCATGTTTTAAAGAAATTGGACATTCCCGATAGGACAAAGGCGGCAGCAGTAGCATGGAAAGAAGGCCTGCCGATGATACCGGAAGAGTTTTTTAATGTATCATCATTATAGATCCAATGTATGTGCTGCATTACAGGGGACAAACCTCTGTTCTTATGGTAATATGCCTGTTGTTGTTTTTAGCTCGCAAATGGACAGACCTATATAATTGTGCAAGTTGTTGGGAGGCCTGTAGTTGACGGTTAGAAAAAGTTTTTCAATATTTATATCAATTGTTGTATTGTCAATTGTGGCTGTATTATTTGTAAGTATTGACTCTGCAACTTTTAAAATGCTACTTAACGCTGACCGCACGATGCTCTTTTACGCTGCGATTTTAGTCCTTCTTATGTGGTGTCTCGACGCTCTAAAGTTTGTTTGCTTGGCAAAAGCTGCGGGAGAGTCGCTTTCTTTTCGCAAAACGCTAGGTGTGGTTTGGATAAATTACTTCGGTTCCGCTATTACTCCGATGCAAAGTGGCGGAGGACCTTTCCAGATATATTTGCTTTACCGTAGTGGTGTCTCTGTAGGGAAGTCAGTTGCCATTACGCTTGTTCGTACGCTTCAGGTTCTCTTTCTTTTAGCTATGGTCGTGCCGTTTTCTCTGTTGGCAGAACCTGAATTCTTTAGCAAGCACTGTATCCTTCGCTATTTTGTGTTTTATGTAATTGTTTTTATCAGCATAACCGCTTTTTTGCTTGTTGTCAGTGTTTTGCGCCCGCAATGGATAAAGCGTTGGAGTAATGGCTTCCTGGTAAGAATGAAAAAGATAGGCGTGTTAAAACCAAAAAGGCTTTTACGCGCGGCGCGTTGGATAAATAGAGAAATTGACAGCTACAGCGTCAACATTCGCTTATTTTTTTCTACTGGGAAAAAATGGTCTTTTATCTCTGTATTCATTGCAGTGGCACATCTTTGGGTGTATTTGTCCATCATGCCGTGCCTTATTTTAGCAATGGGTTTTGATGTACAGTACATGCAGTGTATGCTTGCTGAGTCTTTGCTGCTCTTTTTTCTCTATTTTGTGCCCACGCCGGGGGGAAGCGGAGCCGCAGAAGGCGGAGCTGCTGCCGTGTTCGCATTGTTTGTTCCTTGGAATCTTGCCGGAGTAATGGCTGTTGCATGGCGGTTACTTTCAGAATACACAGGTGTTGCTTTGGGGACTGTTATTGCTATAAGATTACTTGGATGGGGTGGCGTGGACCAAGTAATGAAGGAAGAGAGCAGTGCTTTTGATGAAGAAGTTCAGTAAGAAGGTAAGTTCAATTGCTTTTAAATGCAGGGGATTGTTTTGGGGAGTTTTTGCCGCGGGAATATTAATTTTTCCTGCTAGATTTGATATTGGCAGGTTTGTTTTGGGGTTTGCGATTCTTCTCGCAGGCCAGTTGTTGCGTTATTGGGCTGCCGGATATATCCCCAAGTACCGTACCGAGGTGATCGGTGCTCCTGTGCTTGTGACATGGGGGCCGTACCGCTGGGTCAGAAATCCGCTTTACGCAGGTAATTTTATTATGGGGATTGGTTGGGCGCTGATGGTTGGCTGGGGGTGGGTTGTCGCTTTTTCCGCAGCCTTTCTTTTTCTTTATTGGCTTATTGTTATTCCCGCCGAAGAAGAATTTCTGGAGAATAAGTTCGCAGCCGAGTATGCGTCTTTTAAAGAACGAGTTCCGTCGCTATGTCCCTATCCGCGCAAGGGATTTCCCGATAAATCACCGCATGAGCGTTCTTTTAATCCTCAGGCTGCATGGTCTGAGGAGATATACTCAATCAGGGTCAATCTGATTGTCACTTTGATTATCGCAGCACGACTTTATTTTACTCTATAGTTTGGTATTCATCTGCTGTTCTCTCTCTGGATATGGGAGAGTATACCTTAAGAGTGTCAAGGTCTATCACCATTCCGTCTTTACCGGCGAGTACTTTTGTCTGTTCTGTAGATATTTGCTTAGCGTACTTTTCAGGTCCATTTTCTATAAGCACTACACCCATGTGTGAAATTGTTGCGAGTTTAGGGTGGAGTCTCTCAAGCAGTTCTCCCACATCAGCAATTGACATGTGTTCTAACCTTGGTTTTTTGTCAGGGAAAGTAGCGTTTGTGGAGATATAAACGCAATCAGCGTATCTTTCGGCAAAACTCGCCAAGGGCTTTGTGTCGCTGATGACGCCCCACGTGGAAAGTCCCTCTTTTCTGAAAATCATTCCATAGCATTCAACACCGTGGTGTGTGTGTGAAACAGGTTCTGCTGTGACGCCCATTCCAAGGTCTATTTGAATTTTATCTTTTGCGCAGATAACTTCTTCAACCTTTTGGGCACAGTATTTTAGCAGTACAGGGTCCGGGCTGCTAAACGCGTCTTGGGGAAGGATGATTTTGCCCTGTTTTTTAAATCCGCCTTCTGTCATGGCTTCCGCCATGACATTAATATCTGTTGAATGGTCCAGGTGTCTGTGTGTCAGGATGATTGCGCGTACATTCCTCGGGGCAAGCTCAGGGGAAGCGCAGCAAATGTGATGCAGGCTTCCGGGACCTGGATCGATTACTCCGTTGAGTCCCCCGTACGAAAACCAAATCCCGCCTGTCCAGCGCATTTGCGACATCATGCAGAAGCGTGCTCCTCCTGTGCCTAGGTATTTAATAAAATTTTGCGGGTATAAAAAATTAGCGGACATTCGGGAGGCCTCCAGGTATTTGTGTATTTGTCAATTACCGACTACAGTACCAATATTTTATCGCATTATATTTCAGGAAAAAGAGTGCTACCAGTAGTATTTCGCGCTATCTTTTTTCAAATCATTTCTTCTCTTTTTATAGTCTGGAAGGTATTTTTCGACTTCTGCCCAGAACTCTGCGGAGTGATTCATCTTTTTCATATGGCAAAGCTCATGAACAATTATGTACTCGAGGAGCTGCTGCGGCACCAGCGCCAATCTTACTGAAAAGGTGATATTGCCGGAGGAGGAGCAGCTGCCCCAGATTGTTTTTACTGTTTTTATTTGTATTTTTTTGGGGGCTACGGAGATTGTTTTTGTCCATAGCGGAAGCAACCTGCGAAGATCATCGTATAAACTGTGTGAGTACCACTTTTCAAATATGCCGTATTCCTCTTCACGGCAGTCAGTGGATAACAAAAAAGCGCCGTTCTTAATCCTAAGTGAGCGTGTGCCGTCTCCCTGTGTTCGTATCAAGGGCAGTAATTCTCCTCTAAGGTAAAATGTCTCTCCGTCTAAATATCTGTGCACGGGATTATTTTTTTGGGCGCGGCTTAATTTGGCTTTAAGACTGTCAATTTGTTCTGTGAGCATTAATTGAATTCTATCAATATCAAAGGGATAGGGACAGGCGATGTAGTACGAACCGTCATCGTCTAATCCAACAGCGATATTCTTCCTCTTTGGATTAGGACGTATTGTAAAAATAATATCACCAATCTGAAGATTTTCAGTCATTATCCATTCCTCCATCGCTGTTCGCAGTATACTATAACAGCTATGAGCAAAGAATGCAGGACGAAAATTAAAATAAATCGGGGTTGTATATTATGCAGGTGAAAAATAACAGACAGGCGACTAAGAGAAGCGACTTTCTGCCGGTGAACAAAGCTGATATGGAAGAGCGGGGCTGGGATGAACTTGACTTTCTTTTGGTAACTGGAGATGCTTATGTTGATCATCCCAGTTTTGGGCATGCGATAATTGCTCGATGCCTGGAAGCGCGCGGATACCGTGTAGGAATTTCTGCACAGCCTGATTGGCGCAGCACGGATGATTTCGTCAAGATGGGAAAACCAAGGTTGGCTGTGATGGTTTCTGCTGGAAATTTGGATTCAATGCTCAACCACTATACCGCTTCCGGTAAAAAACGTCATAAAGATAACTATACTCCTGGCGGAGCTGCCGGTAAGAGACCTGACAGAGCTACAATGGTTTATTGCAACAGAATAAGAGAACTCTGGAAAGATGTGCCGTTAATTATCGGAGGAATAGAGGCAAGCTTAAGACGCATGGCTCACTATGATTTCTGGAGTGACAGTGTGCGCCGTTCGCTGCTGGTTGACTGCCGGGCGGACTTACTTGTATTTGGTATGGGAGAGCTGGCTTCCGCACAAATAGCAAAGTCACTTGCGGAAGGAGTTCCCGTGAGTGCCCTTAGAGATATTCCCGGTACTTGTTGGAAGACACACAATCCTGAGAGTGCCAATGACGCTGTCGTGCTTCCCTCTTTTGAAGAGGTCAAGTCAGATAAGAAGCTCTTCGCCGCGGCCTTTAAACGTTTCTACCTTGAACAGGACAGCTTTAGGGGATGTCGGCTCATTCAGGATCAGGGGGCGTGGCATGTTGTCCAAAACAGGCCTGCCAGGCCTTTGACTGAGGGGGAAATGGACGGCGTTTACTCTTACCCATACACGCGCAAATGGCATCCCGATTATGACGCTTTGGGGGGTGTGCCAGCTCTGGAAGAGGTCAGTTTTAGCATTACCAGCCACAGAGGCTGCTTTGGTGAGTGCTCTTTTTGCGCATTGGCCTCTCATCAAGGACGCATTATTCAAAGGCGCAGTGATGGTTCGATGGTCGCCGAAGCTAAACGCCTGAGGCAGATGGACACCTTTAAGGGTGACATTCATGACGTTGGCGGACCTACCGCTAACTTTATGATCCCTGCATGTTCTGACCAGCTTAAGCGTGGAGCATGCTCGGGAAAATCTTGTCTTTACCCCGCACCATGCAAAAAACTTGAAGCAGATCATACTGCATACATAGAGCTCTTGCGCAAGCTTAGGGCGCTGCCGGGGATTAAAAAGGTTTTTATTCGCTCGGGTTTGAGGTACGACTACATTTTAGCCGATAAAAAAGGCGATTTTTTAGAAGAATTATGTCTTAACCATATTAGCGGCCAACTTAAGGTTGCTCCGGAACATATCAGTCGGGAAGTCCTTAAAAGGATGAGAAAGGCGCCGCGAGAGGTTACTGACAATTTTATCGCTAAATACAGAAAGATGAATTTGAAGTTGGGAATGAAGCAATTTTTAGTTCCATATTTTATGTCCTCTCACCCGGGTTCGACACTGAGAGACGCATTGGAACTTGCGGAATACATTAGGGATAGCGGACTTAGGCCTGAACAGGTGCAGGATTTTACCCCGACTCCCGGGTCTGTATCCACCTGTATGTACTATACAGGTATAGACCCACTGACGGGTGAGGACGTTTATGTTCCTAAAAGTTTTCAGGAACGTAAAATGCAGCGCGCCCTTCTTCAATACTGGATGCCTGAAAATGCCGAGACGGTAAGAAAAGCTCTGGAAGAACTTAAAAGGACCGATTTAATAGGAGATTCATCTCACTGTTTGGTCTCCGAAAAAAGGCGTAACTTCAGAAAAGTCAAATGTCCTATGGACAATAAATGATACTCGATATAAAATCCTCATGTGCTAGAGATACGTTAATATTAGGAGGTTACACAGATATGAAAAAGTTTGCCGTAATTATGGTTGCTGTGATGGCGATGCTGGCATTTGGGTCCATGGCATTTGCTGCTGATGAAAAAGTCGGGTTTGTCGATGACATGGCAATCCTTCAGCAGTTTTCAAAGTTTAAGCAGGCTCAGCAGCAGCTTGAAACAATAAGCAAAAAGAAGTCAGACGCCGCTAAAGCTGCATTTGACAAGGAGACGGATGAGAAGAAGAAGGCGCAGATTGTACAGAATCTCCAGCTTGAAATGCGTCAGGAAGAATCTAAGCTGATGTCCCCCGTGCTTAAAGAAGTAAATGATACAATTTCAAAAGTTGCCAAGGCACAGGGTGTTACCATTGTGCTCAATAAAGTTCTTGTGTACTATGGCGGAGTAGACCTTACAAGAGATGTAATTACTGCGCTTAAACGATAACTTCTTTGTCTATTACGCGCCGTTCCGTTAATTCGGGATGGCGCGTTTTTTGTATCTAAAAATGAAGGTGATTTGATGACATTATTTTGGATTATTACTGGGTATCTTGCAGGTTCCATACCTACCGGTTTTCTTGTCGTAAAAGCAATTAAGGGAATTGACATCAGAACAGTTGGTTCTGGAAATATTGGCGCTACAAATTCTGGACGTTTGCTGGGGAAGAAATGGGCGGTATTTATCGCTATTTTTGACATGCTAAAGGGCGGAATCATTCTCCTGATAGCCTCTTGTTTCACGCAAAGCAGCACTGTTATAGCCCTTGTAGGAACGGCGGCCGTTTTGGGGCACAACTATCCAATATGGCTCTCTTTCAGAGGCGGCAAAGGTGTGGCAACGACCTTTGGAGTTTTTGGTTTTTTTGACTTCTTTAATCCCTTTCCAGCGATAATAGGCGGTTGCTGCTGGTATTTACTGATGAAAAAAACAAAATATGTTTCCGTGGCCTCGATGGCAGCTCTTTTTGTCGCCACATTTTTAATGCCCATCTTTGGCATGGAGAGAGCCTATTATGCATCAGGGCTGTTCCTGTCACTGTTGGCGGTTTGGCGCCATAGAGAAAATATCTTGCGTATCAAGGAAGGTACGGAGATAAAAGTCAACAAACGATAGAAAATACACCTCGCCTTGCCGGAAATGCCTTTTTGTTGACTTATACTGACCATTGCATTATAATCTCCTAACTAGCAAGATAAGATTATCTTGTCCCAACAGAAATGGAGTGACAGCCATGTCATCGAGCCTCACCAGAGTCATAGAAGAATACATTGCCCAGTTACTGGAAGAAAACGGCGAAGGATATGTCTCTCTTCGCAGAAAAGACTTGGCAGAACGTTTTGGATGTGTTCCCAGCCAGATAAATTATGTTTTGCGTAGCCGTTTCGCGCCGGAAAACGGCTTTTTGGTAGAGAGCCAGCGCGGCGGTCACGGATATATAAGAGTGGCCCAGCTTACCTTTAAGAATTGTGATGAAGAAGTGCTTCATCTGGCGGATCTTGTCGGTAATGCCATTAGCGAGCAAGAGTCGAGAAGTCTTTTGGTCAAACTACAGAACAGAGATATTATTTCTCCGCGCGAGAGGTTGATTATTGAAGTATCCCTGCGCGGGCAGGAAGAAAATGGCAGGACTCTTTTTGACCTGTCTCCCTATCGCAGGGACATAATGAGAGCAGACTTGCTGAAAAAATTATTGACAAGCCTGGCTTTGGGTTGAGGTGGATTGAATGTTTTGCGATCGCTGCGGGAATGAAAGGGCGGAAATCTTTCTTGTGAAGATGCTTAACGGCAAGAAAATTGAAGAACATCTTTGCCGTGAATGCATGAAAGAAGTCTTGCCGATTGATGATGTTACGAATATGTTTAAAGTTTCATTCTCTCTTGACGGGATAATGCAAATTCAAGACGCAATAAAAGAGTTATTAATGCCTGTATTGCCGGATCTGATTGCAGAAGAGAACAAAACAATAAAATGTCCTCACTGCGGCATGGAGATATCTTTTGACGATTTAGACTTGGATTCAGGAGAGCATTCATCTCTTGGAACAGAGATGCCAGATGGTGGAGGTTCCCGAACGGAAGAGTTAAAAAGAGAGATGGCTCAAGTAATAAAAGAAGAAAATTATGAGCGGGCAGCTGTTATTCGTGACTTGCTTAAGACAATTGAAAAAGAGCGTTCTAATGAAGGGAATAATTTGTAATGTGGCAAGATTTTACCGAGCGAGGAAAAAGAGTTTTTCATATAGCGCAATCCGAGGCCCTTCGTCTTGGTCATAATGTCGTTGGTACAGAGCACATTTTACTTGGGCTTCTCGATGATAAGGATGGAGTTGTACCTCAGGTGCTGTCCAAGTTTAACATTGATCCTCCGACGCTCCGCTACGAAATAGAGCATTTTGCTGGCAGGGGAGAGCCGTCTCAGTCTGTCATCGATCTGCCTACCAGCCCAAGGGCGAAAATGGTTGTGGAGCTGTCAATGAGAGAAGCCAAGAAGATGAGTGTCAACTATGTCGGTACAGAACATATTCTTCTGGGGATACTAGCCGAAGGGGAAGGGATGGCCGCACAGCTGCTAGGTTCTCACGGAATGGATTTACAGCGCTGCCGTATTGCGGTTAAAGAAGTCACCGGCGGAGCCACTACTGAACAACCAGATACTGGCAAAGCCCAGATACCGTCATCTAGAGAAGAAAAACGCCAGATAGCGTCTAAAACTCCGACTATAGATCAAGTGGGAATAAATCTTACTGATATGGCTAAAAACGGCGAGCTTGACCCTGTTATTGGCAGGGACAAGGAAATTCAGCGTGTTGTTCAGATACTCTCCAGACGCACAAAGAATAACCCTGTGCTCATCGGAGACCCAGGCGTTGGTAAGACAGCTGTCGCAGAAGGGTTAGCACAAAGAATTTTAACCGGAGATATTCCGGAAATACTAAAAGAGAAACGTGTTATGCAGCTGAATGTGGCAAACTTAGTTGCAGGGACAAAATACAGAGGCGAATTTGAGGAAAGAATGCGCCGCTTGGTGAAGGAAATAAGAGATTCTAAAAACATCATTCTCTTCATAGACGAAATACATACTCTTGTTGGTGCTGGCGGGGCAGAAGGAGCTGTTGACGCAGCGAACATACTTAAACCCAGCCTAGCGAGAGGTGAGTTCCAAGTTATTGGGGCGACAACTACTTCTGAGTATCGTAAATATATCGAAAAAGACGCCGCATTAGAAAGACGTTTTCAGCCTGTTCAGGTAGAAGAGCCTTCAGAAGAGGATACGATACAGATACTAAGGGGGCTGAGAGACAGATACGAGGCTCACCATAGGGTGCGCCTCACCGATAATTCTCTTGTCGCCGCAGCGAAACTGTCCAAACGGTACATAACAGGGCGGTTTTTGCCGGATAAAGCTATTGATCTTATTGATGAAGCTTCTGCAAGGTCCAGAATCCTTACGCTGGAACTTCCAGAGGAAATTAAAGTTTTAGAAAAAAGCGTTGAAGATTTGCGTAAGGAAAAAGAAGAAGCTGTTGCGGTGCAGGAATTTGAAAAAGCAGCCAGTCTCAGGGACGAAGAAAAAGATTTGCTTGCTACAATCTCGGATCTCAGAAAGAACTGGACCGAAACAAGAAACAAGTTTACTCCTGATGTCGACGCAGAGGAAATTGCCGCGATAGTAGCGGAGATGACCGGTATCCCTGTTACCCAACTGACTGAGGAGGAAAGCATGCGCCTAATGCGCATGGAAGAAAAAATCTCCGCGCGTCTTATTGGGCAGGACGAAGCGTTACAGTCTGTTGCCAGAGCTGTCAGGAGAGCTCGCAGTGGAATGAAAGACCCTCGCCGTCCCGTTGGCAGCTTCCTCTTTTTGGGGCCGACCGGAGTTGGTAAGACAGAGTTGGCCCGTTCCTTAGCGGCCTTTCTTTTTGGCAGCGATGATGCTATGGTTCGCATCGATATGAGTGAATATATGGAACGGCACGAAGCGGCGAAACTCATAGGAGCTCCTCCCGGCTACGTCGGTTTTGAAGAGGGAGGCAAACTGACTGAAGCTATCAGACGCCGGCCATATTCTGTAATTCTCTTTGATGAAATTGAGAAAGCGCATCCCGATGTTTTTAATGTATTGCTGCAATTGCTTGATGATGGGCGGCTCACAGACGGACAGGGGCATCAGACGGATTTCCGTAATGCCGTAATTATTATGACAAGCAATGTCGGAGTGAGCGAGGTCATGAAGGGACGCGGGCTTGGTTTTTCTGATACCGCTGCTGACAAAATTGATTATTTAAAAATGAAAGAGACCGTTATTGAAGAATCAAAGCACGCCTTCAGACCTGAGTTTCTTAACAGAATTGACGAAATTTTGGTCTTCCGCTCACTTGAAGAGATCAGCCTGCTAAAAATAGTAAAGATAATGCTAAATGAGGTAAAAGCACGGACAAAAGATCATGGTATAAACCTCAATATTACTGAGGAAGCGGAGGAGCTGCTGCTAAAACGTGGCTATGACCCCAAATATGGGGCAAGACCGCTTAGGCGAGCCATTCAGAAGATGGTTGAAGATGTTTTGGCTAACATGATGCTTGAAGGGAAGATCAAGCAAGGAGATAACGTATCAATCACTGTCAAAGAGTGCGAGTTGAGCTTTACTATATAAAAATAATAAGGTGATTCGGGGGATATGTATTTATGCTCTCCCGAATCATTGTTTTCATGTTACCATCATTGAAGAAGTCATATATTTTACAGGGGGTAAAAATATGTTTGTGAAAAAAATGCTCAAAATATCTGCGGTTTTTGTCTTTGTAACGATTTTTTACGTTTCATCAGCTTTTGCGGCAGATGAGACTGTCCTGACTGTAGGTTCGGTCAAGCTCAGCGAGACAGACGTGCTGCAAATGCTTGCCAGTACAGCAGGCGGCAACAAAATGATAGTTGGCATGAGTCTTGGACAATCAACAGAGAAAGAGAGAAAAGAAGTTGTCGGACAAATGGCTGACGCCGTTTTGTTTGCAGAAGCGGCAAAAAGCGCAGGCTTGGACCGCCGCTCTGATATTGCTTTTCAGATTAAGTGGCAGACAATGCAAACACTGCTCCAGGCATACTTGCAGCAGCTAAGCGCTAAATGGGACATGAGCGATAAAGCGATGAGAACATACTATGACAACCATAAGCAGGAATTTGTCCAGGCGGCCGCCGCTCAGGCACGCCACATACTTACGGAAACCGAGAGTGACGCTCTAAGTGCGGCTCTGCAGATATATAAAACTAAGGATTTTGCCAAGGTAGCCGCGGAATATAGCAGAGACCCCAATACGGCAAATAATGGCGGAGAACTTGGATGGGTTGAAAAGGGCCTTATGACCGCTTCTGTCGATAAAGCAATTGAAGGCGCAAAGATCGGTTCACTTGTAGGTCCTGTGAAATCAGAGTTTGGCTGGCACATCATCGAAGTAACTGCGCGCCGCGACGCAAAACAGCTGACTTTTGAAGAAGCTTCCGAAGAAGTCGTGCAGCGCCTTCAGAGACAGTATATTGATAATGAACTGGATGCGTTGAAGAAAAAGCATAAAGTTGTCATAGATGAAAAGTTATTGGAAAATCTTGGCGGCATACCGGCTCCGGCAGAATCGAAGTAAATTTTATGTCCGATAAAGTTTTATCTACTGAGGGGCGTACTATGCCCCTCAGTTTGAAATTGGCAATCAGTGTATCAGGAATTGCCGTAGCCGGTTTTGGAATGAGCCGTTTTTTAAATGGTGGCACGATGGGGGTCGTTTTTTTTCCTATTGTGATTGGTGCTTGCATGGTTTATCTTGCTGGATATGAAAGATCCTACTTTATTGATAAAGAAGGCGTGTGGCGCGACAGCATTTTCTGGGGACAGCACAAATCAGAAGTCATTAGGTGGAATGAAATTGCCGATGTGAGATTAATATTAAATAAAGGGAAATCCATTTACCTTATTTCACATGCACTGCGTCCCGTTTGGCCGCTTACGTTTAACCCTTCTCAGAAAAACGAGGTGGTCGCTTTGCTGCGGGAATCTTTGGGTACAGATGACGTTAGTATTGAAGACAGCGCCAACTAACATTTACTTCGGGAGGGGATTTTTATGGAGTCAATGCTGGAAACGGTGAGGGGTATGGTTTTTATGGACATAAAAGATATTATAAATATCCTTTTACTGTGTGTTGGTTGGTATATTGCAGATAAGGCAGCAGAATGCCTTGTCAAAAGATTTTTCAAGGTCGCCGAAGAAAAAATTGTCGGTGGGGATACGGAAATATGCAATGCTGCTATGGTGCAGCGTTTGAAGACGATCAGACAACTTGTTACTCAGCTTGTACGCGTTGTCGTCGCGCTCTTCATGGGTTTTTGGCTCTTGGAGTCATTTGGTGTAGATGTCAGACCTATCATAGCAGGTATAGGCGTTGTTGGGTTAGGGATATCTCTTGCCGCGCAAAATGTGATTAGAGACTTCATCAACGGAATGCTTTTTTTAATGGAAGATCAATATAACGTGGGAGACTGGATAGAAGTAAACACTTTTTCAGGTACAGTGGAGCGTATCACCCTTAGAGCGACAAGACTTCGTGATTTTGACGGGAACTTGGTTATAATCCCTAATAGTCTTATTCAGACCGTTGTTAATTACACTAAACACTGGTCCGTAGCTGTCGTGAAGGTAGGTATCACTTATGAATCCAATTACGGCAAAGCCTCCGAAATAATGACTTCTTTGGGGGAAGAAATGGCCCAGGAGGCTGGCACAGGAATATTGGAACCGCCGACAGTGCAGGGAATCACGGATTTTACCGCTAATTCAGTTAATATGAGAATAATTATAAAAACTGCTCCTGGACGTCAGTGGGAGGTTGGCAGGAAATATAGAGTTAGGCTTAAAGAATTATTTGACAAAGAAGGCATTTTCTTCGCATATCCACAAATAGTAATTCACAAAAGTGAGCCAAAGACGACTAGCACAGATGACAATCAGGAGGGCTAAATAAGGCTGTCTGGCAAGTCTTACCCTCAATATAATGATAATGCATAAATAATAAAAATAAAAATAACGGTTAAGC
>RRZU010827320.1_pt1 | contig 17073 bp, 10 predicted proteins | sample 2165561 | NCBI WGS metagenome assembly RRZU01 (sample SAMN10456909, study PRJNA506462) | wastewater metagenome | isolation source: wastewater sludge | place: USA: Moscow, Idaho | reverse complement strand
GGAATATTTTATTGGATACATATTGTTTATTCATATTCAATAATCTTTGTTGGTATTGCAGGAGTGGCTGTTTATATCAGTAAAGTATCTAAGGACAACAGAGGAAGGGTTTTACTTATATTTTTAAGCTCAATAATTCCTTATTTATTTAGTTTACTATACATAGCCAATATTCGCCCTGAAGGAAATATTGATTTAACTCCGTTTGGTTTTCTGATAATGGGTATATTGTTGTTGTCGGGAGCATTTAATAAAGATTTGCTTGATATTAAACCACTGATTATTAACTCATTATTTGATAGTGTGCCCGATGCTATCATTGTGGTCGATGTTAATGGTGAAATGTGTAGCATTAATCCTTCAGCAGCCAATATGTTATCGTCCGGTATCCTTTCGAAAGATAACTTGCATGAAATTTTACATTCCGAAGCTTACATACAGAGTTTGAATAACAATAGTGTATATATCGAAACTCAGATAGGCAATAAAACGTACCGTGTTCAACGAACCGATGTTTTAAACAAAAGAGACGACCTAATGGGTACTATGTATTTGATTGGCGATATTACCCGTGAAAAAGATTACCGTATTGCGCTTGAAAAGAGCGAAGAGCAATACCGTCTGCTATTTGAAAATGCTCAGGAGGCTATTGTAGTGGTACAGGATAAAAAAATTGTATTTTTTAATCCGATGTTGGAGGAGTTAAGTGGCTATACATATAAAGAGTTAACCGGAATGGATGTAATTCAGTTAATAAGCCCGATGGACATAAATTTATTGGTTGATTTTTACGATACAGCAGCTTTGGGTGGGATTCCAGATTCAAAACCTCAGTTCAGATTGAAAAACAAGAATGGAAATTATTGTTGGGTTGAATTCAGCTGGATTTTAATTCAGTGGAACAATAGCAAAGCAGGTTTACTATTTGTGAACAATGTAAACCGGGAAAAGCAAGCCGAGTACATGAAAGAGCTCTTGTTGAAAATATCGAATACCTATATCAATGCTCCTGTTGAAGATTTTGATGAAATAGTAAATGATTCGCTTCGTGAAATGGGGGAATATGTTAATTCGGATAGAAGCTATATTTTTGATTATGACTGGCAATTAAATGTTTGCAACAATACATATGAATGGTGTGCTCCCGGTATTATTGCCGAAATTGATAATTTACAACAGGTACCGCTTGATTACATGACTGAGTGGGTTGAAACACATAAAAGAAGCGAAGCCCTGCTTATTGATAATGTACAATTATTGGATAAAGATAGTAAAGTAAGAGAAATTCTGGAGCCACAGGGTATCAAGAGTTTAGTAGTTATTCCACTCATCAATGGTCTTGAATGTATAGGTTTTGTCGGTTTCGATTCGGTAAAGGCATACCATAGTTATACCGAAAAAGAAATTGTGCTTTTAGAGCTTTTCTCAAAAATGATTGTAAACCTTATAAACCGCAAAGCTGCCGACGATTTGATTAAGGAACAGATAAATGTACAGCACCTGATTAATTTTGTATCGTCAGAACTGGTAAGTGTAAACAATCAGAATATTGATGAAAAAATCAGATTGATTCTACGTCAAACAGGTACTTTTTTTAATGCGGATCGCAGTTATATTTTGCGCTACAGCGAAAATTCAGGCTTCGAAACCAATACACATGAGTGGTGTGATAATGGTGTTCCATCGCAGAAGGATTCTATTGTAAATGTTGACCTGAATCAGTTTCCATGGTGGAAAGAGCAAGTCCGTAAAATGGATTTTATATACATTAAAGATACTTCATTGTTACCGGATTCAGCCCTAATAGAACGTACAGAGTTTCAGCGTCAGGGAATCAAAACATTGTTGTGCTTTCCAATAATTAAGAGTGGTATTTTAATTGGTTTTTTTGGTTTTGATAGTGTACAGAAAACCAGAATATGGTCGCAGGAGCAAGTAAGTATTACCGAAACTCTGGCTAATATTATAGGTGATGCATTGATAAAAGTAGAGAATGATATTGAACTTATTCGCTCAAAAGAATTAGCTGAGGCGGCCAGTGTCGCCAAATCAAATTTCTTGTCCAATATGAGTCATGAGATACGGACGCCTCTAAACGGTGTAATTGGTTTTACTGAACTACTAAGGAATACATCGCTTACAAAAGTTCAAAAGGATTATTTGGATAACACAATAACATCGGCCAATACATTACTGGCTGTAATCAGCGACATACTCGATTTTTCAAAAATTGAGTCGGGTAAAATGGAGCTTGAGTCAATAAAAACTGATATTATACAGTTATTCGAAAATTCAACGGATATTATCAAAGTTACAGCAGCGCAAAAAGGATTGGAGTTATTATTGAATATTAATCCTGAAATACCTCGCTTTGCATATATTGATCCAATAAGAACCAAACAGATTTTGGTAAATCTGCTAAGTAATGCGGTGAAATTTACGCATTTTGGCGAGATTGAATTAGGACTTAAATTCGAAGCAATAGATGAACAGCAGGGTAATTATATGGTTTATGTTCGCGATACTGGTATAGGAATTAAGGACGAGGATAAATCTAAGCTTTTCAAAGCATTTTCACAGGCCGACACATCCACTACGCGACGGTACGGTGGTACGGGTTTGGGGTTAACCATATCAAACTCACTTGCAATGCAAATGGGAAGTAATATAAGTTTTGAAAGTGAATATGGAAAAGGTACAACTTTTAGTTTCACTATTGTATGCGATTATAATTATGGGCTTAAACCCGATTATAATCATATTGAAAACCTTAACTCTGTATTGGTAATTGATGATAATGTAAATAATTTACAGATTCTGGAACATACTTTCAGGCACTGGAATGTAAAATATACCGGTGTAAGTGGTGGAGCCGAGGCTATAGAACTTTTAAAATCGAAGGCGACATTCGATTTAATTATTGTGGATTATCATATGCCCGATATGGATGGACTTGAAACGATAAAGTATATACGGGAATTATTGCATTTTGATAACAGAGAGCAACCTATTATAATGCTCCACAGCTCGTCGGACGATATAGTACTCTACGAAAAAGCTAAAGAACTGAATGTACGCTACCTGTTAAACAAACCGGTTAAAACTGATGAGCTTTACACCTATCTGAATAACATGAAACAAAATCACAGGTTTGACCATGGTTATCAAAAGACAGAAGTTGATGAACAGGTATTTCAGCATATCAATGCCGAATTATTTACAATTTTAGTTGTGGAAGATACAGCAATGAATATGATTCTCATAGGAAATATGTTGCGCACAATGGTGCCAGGTGTTACCATAAACGAAGCTGTAAACGGAATTGATGCAATTCAGAAGTTTAAGGCAGATACTCCTGATTTGGTACTCATGGATGTACAAATGCCTGAACTGGATGGATTAGAGGCTACCAGACAATTGCGTAAACTTCCAAACGGTAAAACAGTACCTGTAATTGCACTGACTGCCGGAGTCTCAAAAGAAGAACGTGAATTGTGCTTTAACTCGGGTATGAACGATTTTTTTATCAAAACCTATCAGCAAAACTGACCTCTTTAAAATAATATCAAACTATTTAAGTGATTCTGTAGCTCCGGGAAGTGCCGAACACAAATTTGAGTCGGACCTGAAATGCTTTGACAAAGATAAGCTTTTGGAAAAAACGGGTAATGAGGAGCTTTTGAATACTTTATTAATGATGGCCAAAGATGAATACCCTAAATATATCTCTGAACTTAAAACAGCAATTCTCGAGAAAGATAATGACAGAATAAAATACGAAGCTCATAAACTGAAAGGCAGTGCCCTTAATATGGAATTCCTTCGGTTAGGCAGTTTAGCATTGCAAATTGAAAAAAGCAGTTTAAGTAATAATGCTGATTTACACTATATAACCTTACTTGAGAACGAATGGCTGGAGTTGATAAAGTGTTTCTAAACCAAGATGTGTATGACGTATTATTGCAATAAAAGTTAAGAAATATAAGTATGAATATGTATAATTTCGATATAATTGACCTTCAAACCATGATTAACAATCATGATAGTTTGGTATGGATGAAGGATCTGGATGGCAGGTTTATTACCGTAAACGAAAGCTATGCAAAGCATTTAGGTGTTAGTGTAAGCGATGTTGTGGGAAAAACCGATTATGATTTTTACCCTAAAGAAGCTGCAGAGAAATACCGGCAAAATGATAATGAGCTCATTACCAATGGTAAAGCAATGAGTTTGGAAGAGGAGATTGATATGCCGGGAGGAAAAATTGTTACTATTACATACAAAACGCCCTTACTCGATTTGAACCATAATATTATAGGTACAATTGGGTACAACAGGGAAATTACTGACATAAAAAGGACAGTAATTGAACTAAAACGTATGTCAGTGTTGCAGGATTTACTGGTAAAACTGGCCATGCGAAATATTAGTTTAACCCGTGATGAATTTGACGAAAATATTTCCACTTCGTTAAAAGAAATAAGTGAATTTGTGGATGCCGACAGAGCTCTGATATTTAATATTAACTGGATTGATAAAAAAGCCTACTGTAGCAATGAGTGGCATTCAGATAAGCTTAGCTCTGTTAAAAGTGAGCTTGACTTTATACGATTTGATGATATCCATTCATGGATAAAAAACCACGCCAAGGGTGAACAGTTTTATATTCAGGATTTAGACAAGTATTTGGGCGAAAGTCATGAAGTTTTAAAAAAACGAGGAATAAAAAGTTTAATATCAGTACCGTTTTTTATTGGTTTTGAGTGTGCCGGCTTTATCTCTTTTGATTCAATCCGGAAAATTCATCAATACACACAAAAGGAAAGAGAATTGCTCGAAGTTTTCGGGAAAATCTATGCCAGTTTAATTCAACGATTTGAACTGGAACAAACTCTACTTAACGAAACCGAAGCGGCACGTAAAGCCAATCAGGCAAAATCAGAATTCTTAGCCAATATGAGTCACGAGCTACGTACACCGTTGAATAGTGTAATTGGCTTTTCGGAGTTGTTGTTTCAAACAAATCCGGATAACGTGCAGCACCAATACATAAGCGCTATCAATACAAGTGCTTCCACATTGTTAAATGTAATAAATGACATACTGGATTTTTCTAAAATTGAAGCTGGCAGACTGGAAGTTGAGCCTGTAAAAACAGAGATATTAAGTCTGCTGAACAATTGTATGAGCATTGTAAGTCATAATGCAGAGAAAAAAAATCTGGAGTTGCTGTTAAGCATTTCTGAGTCCTTGCCCCGAACACTTTATGTCGATCCGGTTCGGTTAACGCAGATACTTACTAATTTACTAAATAATGCTGTAAAATTCACATCAAAGGGCGAAGTGGAACTAAAAGTAGAATTTGAGAGATTGGATGCTGATTATGGAAAATTCACTTTTGCAGTTCGCGATACCGGAATAGGCATAAAAGAAGAACAAAAAGCAAAACTATTCAAAGCCTTTTCGCAGGCCGATACATCCACTACACGCAAATTTGGAGGTACAGGGCTGGGATTAACCATTTCTGAAATGCTGGCAAAAAAAATGCAGAGCACAATCAGTTTTGAAAGTACCGAAAACCTGGGCTCTACTTTTTACTTTTCAATCAACACTAAGTGTGATTTATCACAACTGGTATTTGAACATAAAATGTCCGGTATTGAAAAAGTGCTCATAATTGACGATAATTTAAGCAGTTGCGAGAATATTCGTAAAATGTTAAACAATATGGGCGTAGAATCAGTAATCTGCGAGAGCCCTTCCGAAGCCATTTTCCTTTTGCAAATGGGTAATAACTATGATGCGATATTGGTTGACAATCATTTGCATCCGTATTCAGGGACAGAAGCCATCAGGTATATCTGCCAGAAATTGGCGGTTCCTGTTTCGCATTTTGAATTTGTGTTATTACACAACGCTACCGACGATTTTCAGTTTTTCAATGACAGTGAGCAATTAGGTATTAAGTACCTGATTCGAAAACCATTGAATTTAGATGAGTTCTATAATATGTTATCTACAGTAGTTAATCAAAAGAAATCACAATCAATGAAACCAGAGAAAATAACCGAAGAAACAACATTGAATAAATACATGAAAATTTTGGTTGTTGACGATGATATGTTAAACATGATGCTGGCCAAAGCTATGTTGTTAAGCTTAAATCCGAATGTGAGTATTGATGAGGCCTACAATGGCCTAAAAGCTTACGAAAAGGCAATCTCCAACGAATACGATATTATTTTCATGGATGTACAGATGCCCGAAATGGATGGAAACGAAGCTACACGGCAGATTAGAAAATACGAGGCTGAAAGAGATATTCATACTTTAATAGTAGGCTTAACGGCCGGAGCTTTGGCCGAAGAACGAGAAAAGTGCCTGCATGCCGGAATGGATGTGTTTCTGACAAAACCCATTGAAAAGGAAAAACTGAAAGAAGTGTTGCAAGGAGTATTGAGTTGAAACAATTTAAAATCTAAGTGAAATGAATGCATATAATATTCTGATTATTGACGATAATCCGATGAATTTGATGCTCACATCAAAGATTCTTGAAGGATTTGGGTATTCTGTTCGTACAGCGTTAAGTGGAGCTCAGGGGCTTGAGTTAATGACGCAGGAAATGCCTTCATTAATTCTGCTTGACATAAGTATGCCCGATATGGATGGTTACGAAGTCTGTGAGTTAATTAAGAAAAACGAAAAATGGACAGAAATACCAGTTATTTTTCTTACGGCTAATACCATGACGGAAGATTTGATAAAGGGATTTGAAAAGGGTGGGGTGGATTATATTACCAAACCATTTAAAAGTGAAGAGTTATCTGTCAGAGTGAAAACTCACCTTGAATTATATGAGTCGAAAAACGAAATTCTGAAAATGAACAAGCAACGCGATAAGTTATATTCTATTATTGCGCATGATATTCGTTCGCCATTGTCCGGAATTCTACAAACGGTTGATGCCATTGAACAAGGTTATTTCGACCCATCGGGCGAGGATTTTAAGGAAATTATTCATCATCTGAAAATTCGTACGCAGGAGACTACTACATTGCTTAACAGTCTGTTGCAATGGTCGCGTGTGAAAAGTGATAAGTTTGAGATCAATCCGTCGCAAACCAATATATATGTAGTAGTGTCAAGTTGCATTCAGCTTTTGCATGCCAATGCTGAGTATAAAAATATCAATATCCATTTCGATTCGAATACCGATGCCATTGCCTGGTGTGACGAAGTATCCATACATACTGTAATACGGAATCTGATATCGAACGCAATAAAATTTACACAATCAAATGGTTCAATCTGGATTAGAACATCACAAACCGAAGACAAAATCCGGATTGAAGTGATTGACACCGGTGTAGGTATGACCAACGATACTATCAGTGCAATTTTTGATAAAAACGAACACCTCACTACTTCAGGAACTAACAACGAACAGGGTACAGGTCTGGGCCTGATGTTGGTAAAGGAGTTTGTTGAAAAAAATAATGGGAAAATTTTTGTGGAAAGTGTCATTGGCAAAGGTTCCACATTTGTAGTTGAACTTCCTGTAATAAAATCAATTTAACATGGAAAACCTTAAATCAAAAATCCTGATTATTGACGACGATCCATTGTATCGACGCTTGTCAAGCTCAATTCTGAGTGAAAGATTTGATGTGTTTACGGTAGAAACACCATCACAGGGCTTTCAGGTACTAAAAGCAAATGCTATTAGCTATGTTATTTGTGATTATATGCTACCCGAGATGAATGGTCTGGAAGTTTTAACACGGATTAAAGCGGACTATCCGCAGGTGGAAGTAATTATGATAAGTGATTCCGGCAATATGGATACAGTAATAGAAGCCCTCAGACGTGGAGCTGTAGATTATTTCAAAAAACCATTTACTCCTGCCGATTTGTGGATGGCTATTGAAAAAACCCAAAAATATGCCGAACTGAAACAAAGCTATCGCTCAGAGAAGAATAAAAACAGCGAGTTGAAGAAGATTGTGGAAGGTGAATTTGGAGTTGAAATTATTGGTGCCTCGAAAATTATCTCGGATATTAAAAATCAGATGCGTATGGTAGCTCAAACGCCCGATACATCTGTTCTTATTTTGGGTGAAAGTGGTACTGGTAAGGAATTGGTGGCACGTGGAATACACAATCTGAGTAAGCGTAAAGAAGAGTTTTTCGGAGCTGTAAATATGTCGGCAATACCCGAAAACTTGTTCGAAAGTGAGTTTTTTGGTCATAAAAAGGGCAGTTTTACCGGAGCATTGGCTGATAAAGCCGGCTGGTTCGAAACGGCTAATAAAGGCACTCTTTTTTTGGATGAAATTGGCGAAATGAGTCCCGTTCTGCAGGTTAAGCTACTTCGTGTACTCGAAGACAGAACCTTTGTGAAGGTGGGGACGCAGACTGCAAATAAGTTTGATATCAGAATCGTATCGGCTACCAATAAACCAATTGAGCAAATTTCTGGTGGAAAGGAGTTTCGTATGGATTTGTTCCACCGTATAGGCACATTTATAATATACTTACCGCCTTTGCGCGAACGTAAAAGTGATATTCCTGAACTGGTTAAGTATTTTGTGGATATGTATTCAAGAAAACTGACAAAAACAATTCATACAATCGATCAAAAAGTGTTGGATATGCTTGAGCAGTATAATTTTCCGGGTAATATACGTGAACTACGTAATATCATTGAACGGGCAGTTATTCTTTGTAACGACACTGAACTGGGTTTGGATTGCTTTAATTTAATGAGTAAGCTAAATGTACAATCATCTGCCGAATATACATTTGATACACTGGATTTGGAAGAAATCGAAAAAAGAACAATTATAAAAGCGCTTGAAATCGCAAATTACAACAAGTCAGAAGCAGCTCGTTTATTAAATATCGAATGGAATGCATTGTACAGGCGTTTGCAAAAGTTTCAGTTATTCACTAAATGACTATTCGAAAATGAAGATAATTAACCGTTATAAAAGAGCTTTTAAAGTTTTGTTGTTTTGTAATGTGCAGATAATCAGTTTGTAGGAGCTTTGGCATCTCCTTTGAAAAATAAACTCTAAAAAATAAAAACAAATTAATAACTGATATAAGCAATGAAAAATCAAATTACAAAAATTACAATTTCAGCATTCTTTGCTGTTGCGGTTGTACTTACTTCTTGCATGAACGATAAGTACGACGATTTGAGCAACAATGTCACATTTACCAACTTCGACTTCAAAACAACGGCCGATGTAAATGTTAGCATATCTACATTAAACTCACAAAATTCAGCATTATCGGGAGTTTTTGTAAAACTCTATACCAGAAATCCCTTAAATGCCGATGGAAGTTTAATAGCCGATAGTGAAAACTATCTGATATACAAAGGTGTAACCAATTCTTCAGGTAAGTTGAATTGTAAAATTGCACCTGCTACAACTGCCGATACTTTAACTGTTTTAATCAATTCAATTGGCTTGCCTCAGTTAAACCAATACAAAATTGAATCGAACATGAGTATTACAATTGGTGGCACAAATGCTTCTGTATCCAAAGTAAGCAGTCAGAAGCGTGTAGCAGCTAACAATAGTGCGGTTTCTTTGCCCACACCTACAAAAGTGAATGGCTATTATGTTTTAGGCAGTTGGGATTCAAATGGCTTACCTTCGTATTTATGGTCGCCGGGAGATATTATTAAAAACGATTTTTTGGCCGATGTAAATGCTACTTTACCCGAGCGTGTTAAACTAACGGTATCACATCCCGAGTATTTATCAACAACTGCTAAAGGCGGTATTGTTTTAATTGAAGATGCCGAAGTATGGGTTACATTTGTGCACGAAGGTGCCGGTAACTTAAATAGTTTAGGTTATTATACTCATCCTACAAGTACACCTCCTTCGTCGGCCAGCTCAATTACTGATGCCACAATAATTTTTCCAAATTCATCGTTCAGTGGTTCAGGTGGAGCATTGGCCTCGGGCAATAAAGTACAATTGTTATACCTCGACCCGGCTACTGGTAAATACACTACAGAGTTTCCAAAAGGTACTACTGTAGCGTGGTTTCTCAAATCGCCTGGTTTCAGTGGGGGTAATATTACAAAATCCGGAACTGTTTTTTACTCCGATCCTCGGTTTAATCCTGAATCGACTGAAGAAAAGCGTATTCACAATGTATTGTTGAAAGATAATGCGCGTAAGCTTTTATTGCTTGGTTTTGAAGATTTAAACAGAGATGGAAGTTCGGACGAGGACTTTAATGATGCTATTTTTTACAGCACTGTAACGCCATATACTGCAATTCAGTCTGATTTCTATAAACCAATAGATACGCCTCTTGACACAGATAACGATGGTATTGGCGACACAATGGATGAGTATCCTACTGACCCTGCAAAAGCTTTCAATAACTATTATCCGGCCAAAAATATAGTAGGTACACTTGCATTCGAAGACTTATGGCCTCACAGAGGCGACTACGATTTTAATGACCTTGTAGTAGATTATAATTTCAATCAGATAACCAATGCCGATAATAAAGTTGTAGAAATAGATGCAAGTCTGACAGTCAGAGCGATAGGGGCTTCTTCGCGGAATGGTTTTGCATTGATGTTGAATACCTCAAATACCAATATTAAATCGGTTACAGGACAGTCATTAGTGAAAGATATTTTTTCTATAGCAGCAAATGGTGCCGAAAACAGACAAGCTAAGGCAGTAATTCCGGTATTCGATGACGCATTTACATTTATCGGAAAAAATGGTTTTGTCAATACTGTACAGGGCGAAGCGTATACGAATCCAAAAACTGCAACAATTAACATAAAACTGAATACGCCCGTTGCAATATCCGACTTTGGTACACCTCCATACAATGCTTTTATTGTGATTGATAGTGATCGTACTAAAGAAGTGCATTTACCGGGTAGTGCACCAACTGAATTGGCCGACGTAAATCTTTTTGGAACAGAAGACGATAATTCGAATCTGGCAATTGCTAAGTATTATATGTCTGACAAATATTTACCCTGGGCTATAAATCTACCGGTACAATTTAATTATCCGTCAGAAAAACAGGATATTACAAAAACACATTTAATGTTTAATCCATGGGCTGTAAGCAGAGGCTATAATTTTATGGATTGGTATGTGAACAAATCAGGATACAGAGATGATAGTAAGATATATAAAAAGTAGCGATGAAGCTGTAAACTCTTTTTGGAATTTATAAGCAGGTAATCAGGCGTTTGTATTGTATACAGACGTCTGATTATACCCGTTTGTAAAAGATTAAACTGAAAAATAAATTATTCTCAAAAATAGATATTATGAAGAAGAAAATTTTAATTGTAGACGACAGAACTGAATTTCGTCGATTGACAAAATCGATTCTTTCAACTAATTATCAGGTTGAAAGTGCTCAGAATGGGGTAGAAGCCATGGCATTGTTACAAAACGGACAATTTGAACCGGATTTAATAGTTACAGACCTTATTATGCCGGTGATGGGAGGAAAGGATTTCTTGGAACAGCTTAAATCATCCGGTGTTTATAAAAATATACCGGTTATTGTGCTTTCGAGCATCGATAAGAGTGATGAGAAAATTAAACTCATTAAAATGGGAGCCGACGATTATCTGGAAAAACCCTACAATCCGGCCGAATTGATTGTTCGCATCGAGAAGCTTTTGAAAAATTAGTAGTACTTAAATTTACCTGATATGAAACACACACTTGCTTTTTTGGGAGAATCATCTGAAATAATCAACTATCTGAATGATAGTGCTTCAGATTTTAATATTATACAAATAAAAAATCCGTATGAGGTATTTCGCCAGTTTAACGAAATTGATTTAATACTTTACGAAGAAAAAGAGGAAGTGGATAACTCAATAATTCTAAAGAACCTGGTTAAACAGCTTGTAAGGTATCAAAAAGTAATTATTGCGATTAAAAAAATCAGTCAGACAATTATTTTTTACAATGTGGTGTACACGATGTGTATCCCGAAACATTTAATGTTGAAGATTTAACAAAACGTTTTCTCTTCATCAAAGAGAATTATGAAGCTTTACAGGTTAATAAAAAGGATGCCATTGAACCATTTAAACTTCCGCTGTGGAAGCGATTGTTTGATATTTTGTTTTCAGGTACCATATTGTTAATACTATTACCAATATTCTTAATCATAATCATTGCTATTCGACTTGAATCGAAAGGGAAGTTTTATTATGCAGCACCACGTATTGGTACGGGTTATCAGGTATTTGGTTTTTTGAAGTTCCGAAGCATGTATTCGAATGCTGATAAGCGGGTTGAAGAACTAATGAAACTTAATCAGTATCAGAAAGATATGGCCGTAGAGGAGCCCGGTGAATCATCAACCTATAAAAAAATAGATAGTGCCAACACTGTACTGATTTCGGATGATGGTTTGGTATCTGAAGATGATGTGAAACAAAAAAAATCGATTAAGAGAGAGAATGCATTTTTTAAAATTGCCAACGATCCCCGAATCACTAAAGTTGGTCGCATTTTACGTAATACCAGCCTGGATGAATTGCCGCAGCTGATAAATGTGTTAAAGGGCGATATGTCAATTGTTGGTAACAGGCCTTTGCCTCTTTATGAGGCTGAAATGCTTACAACAGACCAATGGGCGAAACGATTTATGGCACCAGCTGGCATTACCGGTTTATGGCAGGTAACCAAACGCGGTGGTTCAAACGTAATGTCGGCCGATGAACGTAAACAACTGGATGTGGAATATGCCGAAAATTTTTCGTTTTGGTACGATTTAAAAATTCTGTTTAAAACTATTCCGGCAATGATACAGAAAGAGAATGTGTAATGCACTTCAAAAGCCAACTATCCTGTATAAACTTTTTAATCAATTAAATATGAATCACAAATTGCTCATATACCTGCTTCTGTTTTTATCAATACCGGTATTTGCAGTGGATAAACTCATGAATGATTCCGTACAATTTCAGGACTCTGCATTATTTAATGTGAATTATACTTTACCTCCTTTGGATTCATGTATTTATTATGCCGAGCAAAGTTCTCCTTTATTGAAACTGTCGGAGGAAGATATTGCCATTATGTCGCAGCAATTGAAGATGAAAAAATTTAGTTGGTTGGAATATTTTCAAATTGATGCAAATGCCCGCTACGGGCTTTATAATCAGGTGACTATTAACCAGCAAACTTCAGGCGATTTACCCGATATTGGAGTGAAATCAACTAAGGACCAATTGAACTATTATGCAGGGTTGACATTTAAACTGCCTTTATCATTCTTTTTTAACAATGGGCGTGAGTCTAAAATCAGCACTCACAACCTGAATGCAGCCCGATATAAAGCCGAAATTGCCCGGAATGAACTAAAGAAAGTGGTGATTACGGAATATTATAAACTGAAAAGACTATCTGAAATTCTGGATGTATATCAAAACGACTTGTTTAATGCAAAACTGGATTATATGAAAGCTAAGAACGACTTAAAATCCGGAATACTTTCAATCGATAAGTTTTCAGCTTATTCGGCCAATCATTCAAAAGCCATTGATGTATTTGTAACGACAAAAAACGAGTTCGAAACGCAGCTTTATATATTGAAAATTCTTATCGGAAGAGATATTTAATAATTACATACTATGAATTTACTCAAATTTTTAAAAGTTATTTCGGATAAATTACTTTACGTAATTATTATTCCTTTGGTTGTAGGAGCAGTTGTTTTTCTGGCAACCAAAGATTTACCACTCAATTATAGTACATTTTCTACAGTATATTCCGGGGTTACTTCCAATACCGGATTAATTGTGGATGTGGTAAAAGTAGATAATGTGGCTACTCAAAATGAATACAATAACTTAATGAGTATGCTATCTTCGTCATCGTTTTACGAAGATATTTCGCTTCACCTGCTTACACAGCACCTGTTACTGACCAAACCTGATAAAGAAATTATTTCGGAAGCGGCTTTTAATGAATTAAAGCTAAACGTGCCGCCAAAAGTACGCAAACTTGTAGTAAAAGGCAATTACGATGCTACATTGCAAAACCTGAAAAACTACATTGTACAGGACGATAAAAACTATATTTACCGGTTGATGAACTATGGCGCCAAGTACTACAGTGTACAGGCAATTTCAACTCTTAAAAGCGAAAGATTAACCGGTAGCGACCTTATTAAAATAACTTACGAATGTGACGACCCCGGTATTTGCTACAATACGGTAAAATATGCCACTCAACAGTTTATCGCTAATTATAGCGAATTTAAACTTTCGCAATCGAATTCTGCAATTGCTTATTTTGAGGCTAAATTGGACGAAATCAGAAAGAAACTGGATGCCTCAGAGCAAAAACTCCTCAATTTCAACATCGATAATGTAATTATTAACTACTACGAACAAACTGAGCAGATTACCACTCAACAGGAAAAAATAGAAATTCGCTTACAGGAAGTAAAAATGGAATACGAAGCTTCGAATGCAGTTTTAGCCAAGCTGGAAGCGGAAGTCGAAAAACGGTATGATATCAACCTGCGTAATACCGAAGTGTTACGTCTGAGAGAGCAGTTGCTTTACTATAATAAAGCAATTACAGCTATTGAATTGCACGATAACAGTCCGGATAAACCCAAGCTGAACGATTTTATTAATAAACGCCGTAAACTCGAAATTCGTCTGCAGGACAAAGTGGATTCACTAAATGTGTTCGACAATAAAAGTCAGGGAATTGAAGCACAAAAGTTGCTCAGTGAATGGCTCGAGGCTGTGAAAAATAACGAAAACTACATGGCTTTGTATAAGTCCATGCAGGAACGATTAATTGAGTTCATGAAACAGTTCAAGCGTTATGCACCTCTGGGCGCTGAAATGAAGCGTATGGAGCGTGAAATTAACGTATACGAACGCGAATACTTATCTGTATTACACGACCTTGGCGTGGCCCGACAGAACGAGAAGAATATTTCTATGCGTTCCAATATGAAAATATATGATCAGGCTAAATTCCCGATTAACGCCATTCCTCCCAAAACGAAGCTCTATGTTGTAATTGGTGCGTTGTTTTCGCTCATATTTTATTTATTGGTTGTGTTTCTGATTGAATTATTCGATTCCAGAATTAAATCGCCATCGCAACTCAAAAAACTGATTGAAAAAGATGTAATTGCAGCTTATAGCGCTCCTTCGAAAAAAAATATTGCCAGGGAATATATTGAAACAAGGGCTACCAAAATGATTTTTCAAAAAGTCCGCGAAATTTCGTTTGGTAAGGACAGACCGGTTGTATTGCAGTTTATTTCTAACTGGCACGACATTGATGCACGTGAATATGCCTTATTACTAGCCAATGAATTACGGAAATATAATTTTACTGCCACGATTCTGGATTTTAAGTCAAATGCATCAGATTCAGTTTTGCCGGACTCTGATAGTCAGGTATTGAGGAAGGATAATTACGATATGTATGATAGCTACAATGCATTGCTGCAATCAGAAAATATAAATACTGATTTTGTCCTGTGTTTATATCCTGAAATAAATGCAGGTATTGCAAGTCCGGCTTTATTATCCGAAGGATTAATTACAATATGGGTGTTCGATGCCAATTCACTTTGGACTAATGCTGATAAATATCTGCTTGATAAAGTGAACCAAATTGTTCGAAATAACGATTTTGCGATACTAATAAATGCTGAGCCCGATAATCTTGAGGAAATGTATGGTGAAGTACCGAAAAAAAGGTCGTTTATCCGTAAGTTTATTAAAAATATGTTGCGTAAAATAGTGTGAATCTGATTGCTATATGGATAGTCCGCAAACTATAACCAATGCCCGTTTAAAACATGCACTTATTGTTCTTTCAGTAAGTGTGGTATTTGTTGCCCTCATGGTTCTTGCAATTTATTTTTTTAGCAGGAACAATATGATGGCTGGCATAGCTGTACTGATTATTCCATTTCCGATTCTATTTCTGTACAAATTCATAACTACTCCCCGTTTTGGCTTTTTAACTGTATTGTTTGTAAATTATTTTGCCATTGGTTTAACACGTTACATCCCGGCACCCCTGGGACTACTGGTCGATGCTACATTGGTGCTTACATTTATGGCGCTGATATTTAGTCAGTACAATCATAAATTGGAATGGAACCTGGCTGCAAAGGATTATACCATTTGGGTCAGTGTATGGGCCATGATGACTTTTTTGCAGTTTTTTAATCCGGAGGCAGTTAGTAGAGAGGCCTGGTTTTACGCTATGAGGGGATATGCTGTATACACGCTTTTTACAGTTCCTTTAGTATATCTGATTTTCAATAAACCATCTGACCTGGAGACCCTTATCAAGCTTACAGCCTGGTTCACCATTGTTGGGGCATTAATTGGGTTAAAGCAAAAATACATAGGCCTGGATTCTGGTGAAAAAAAATGGTTGATGATTCCCGGAAATTATAGTACCCATTTGCTATTCGGACAATTACGCGTGTTTTCAATTTTCTCGGATGCCGGCACCTATGGTAGCAGTATGGGTTTTTTCGGGGTAGTGTACACTGTATTAGCCATTCATAATAAGGTGCTTAAAAAAAGGATTTTTTATTCAGTTGTAGCTTTACTTTCGTTGTATGCAATGATAATTTCAGGCACTCGTAGTGCTATTGCGGTTCCGTTAGTGGGTTTTATGATGTATACGGTATTAACCAAGCAGGTTAAAATCATTGTAACTACCGGTACTGTTATTTTTCTGCTTTTCTTTTTTCTCAAATACACTACTATTGGTCAGGGCAACTACGATATAAGGCGCATGCGAAGCGCTTTTAGCGAAGACAATGCCTCGATGAATGTACGATACGAAAACCGGAAATTATTTGCTGCTTATCTGGCTACCCGTCCTTTTGGCGGAGGTGTTGGTTCGGCAGGCAATTGGGGAATGAGATTTACACCACATACATTTCTGGCGCAAACGGCTACCGATGGTTGGTATATACAAATATGGGCAGAGCAAGGTGTGGTAGGATTAACGGTGTATTTAGCAATGATTCTTTATTTTTTTT
>RRZU012164052.1_pt1 | contig 17075 bp, 21 predicted proteins | sample 2165561 | NCBI WGS metagenome assembly RRZU01 (sample SAMN10456909, study PRJNA506462) | wastewater metagenome | isolation source: wastewater sludge | place: USA: Moscow, Idaho | reverse complement strand
TTTTAGTGTTTCCGAATTAAATGGTCTGTATGTTTTAAAACGAGTGGAATGAATGTATCCATCATCAACAAGCTTTGATATTTCATTGAGAATGTTGTGTTGAGAAGTCATATTCACCTTGTACTTTGCCTTAGTAAACATAAACTCCCATACAAAACTTACACTCTTATCTTTGAGTATTGATAAATCTAAAGGCTCACTGTTATCAACAATTGATCCAACCTTACCATACGCTTTGATGATGTTAGGAAGTTGATCCCAATGATAATTTGGAGATACTAAAATCAAAATATAATCTACCTCTGTAATATTTATATCCATTAATTGTTCCTTTAGGTCATCGTGATGATTGATAACATAGTCGCATTTGTTATTTTTAGCCCAGGCTTGTGTTTCTTTTCTTGATGAAGTGCCAATGACTGTAAGTCCAACATGCTTTGAAAGTTGAGTCGCAATCGACCCAACACCACCACTTGCATTAATAATCAGGATTGATTTATCCTTATTATCATCTTTATTCTTACTAATATCTAATTTTTCAAATAATGATTCATAGGCCGCAAGGCTTGTGAGTGGGAGTGCAGCTGCATCTTCAAATGATAATGTTTTAGGTTTATGTCCTACAAGTCTTTCATCGACTAAATGATATTGACTATAAGTACCATCTCTAGTGATGTCTCCTGCGTAATAAACTTCATCTCCACGTGAAAACAATTCAGTATCTTCACCAACATCTACTACAATACCTGAGGCATCCCATCCTAATATTAATGGAGTTCCATCTTCAGTCTTACGACTTCTTACCTTAGTATCAATGGGATTAACTGATATTGCCTTAATTTCTATTAAAAGATCTCGACCTTTTACCTCTGGTTTCTCGAGTTCTAAATCAAGAAGGCTTTCTTCATCATCAAGCGCCACATACTTATATAAGCCTACTGCTTTCATAATATCCCCTTTCTATTTTATTATTCTTTATCAAGTTTAATCACAGTTTTACCTTACTTCTAAATCCTCTAACCTTATAAAAAGATTGAGCACCATTGTGATATATAAAAGCTCTTCCATAACGTTTATCCCCAAAGATTGCCCCACCTTTTTCTCGAATCGATTCTGGCGTTTCTAACCATACTGACGTTTTTAAGTCAAAATCATCCAGTTCTTGAAGTTGAAGATAATCTGCTTCACTTAATAGTTCTGCTCCCATATTTTCGACAATCATTTTTGCATTTCCTCTAATTGGTAGTTTTGCCTTAGCGCGACTGTCTTCCGCTTTTTGATCGTATGTAATGTTTCCACGATCCTCATGTGTTTCTTTTACTGTATCTACATAGTAGAGTTCATCATTTAATTTAATAAGATCAGGTTCTCCACCTAAGTCTTCCATAGCTTCTATTGTTTTTAATACTTTGTCTATTTTAGGTTCAACATCTTTCCAGTCCACATCTTTATGAAGGTGCATGTTGTTTAAAAATCTCATTTTTAATATTTGTTTCATAAAAAAACCTCCTGTGTCTATTATATAACAATAAACACGTGGAGGTTTCGTTTTGAATTACTTAAGTTCCGCAGTTCCTACGTTAAGATCGTAGTAGCGTCCCTTGTGTTCCATAAGAACATCGTGATCACCACGTTCGATGATTTCACCTTGTTCCATAACCATAATTGCATCTGAGTCACGCACTGTTGATAGTCTGTGAGCAATAACAAAGGTTGTTCTACCTTCCATCAACTTATCCATACCGTGAGCAATTAATTTTTCAGTTCTCGTATCAACAGAAGATGTTGCCTCATCAAGAATTAAGATTGTTGGGTTTGCAACTGCAGCTCTTGCAATTGATAACAACTGTCTTTCTCCTTGAGATAAGTTATCCCCGTTGACTGTTAACATCGTGTCATAGCCTTGAGGTAATGTTCTGATAAAGTAGTCCGCATTTGCGAGTTTCGCTGCATCTATAACTTCTTCATCGGTAGCATCTAATCGACCATAACGAATATTTTCTTTAATCGTTCCTTCAAATAAGTTAACATCTTGAAGTACCATACTTAGTGTACTTCTTAAGTCATACTTTTTAATATCTTTAAGTTCGATGCCATCATATAGAATCTTACCTTCATTTATTTCATAGAATCTGTTAATAAGGTTCGTGATCGTTGTTTTACCAGCACCTGTAGATCCTACAAAGGCAATCTTTTGGCCTGGTTTGGCATACAAATTAATATCTTTAAGGATTTGTTGTCCAGGAACGTATCCAAAGTCAACGTGTTCAAAAGTGATTGCCCCATTAAGTGGTACACGTTCACCCTTGTTGTCCCAATATTTTTTACCATTTTCTTCTACTATTCCCACAACTCCAGAATCTTGTTCTACTTCTTCATCAAGAAGATTGAAGATACGCTCTGCACCTGCAACTGCCGCAAGTAAGGTATTCAATTGATTTGATACTTGAGTAATTGGGTTGAAGAATGATCTGTTGAATTGTAAGAACGATGCAATATTACCAACTGATAAAGAACCTAGAATAACTAAGTATCCACCAATAATAGCTGATAATGCATAGGATACGAAGGATAAACTTCCAAGTACTGGCATAATCATAACACCATATGTTGTCGCATTTGTACTTGATTGACGAAGCGCTTCGTTTTGTACTTTAAAGTCTTCAATCGCATCTTCTTCATGATTAAATACTTTTACTACTTTTTGTCCGGTCATAATTTCCGCGATATACCCATTCATTTCGCCTAATTGTGATTGTTGAGCACGGAAGCTCTTCGTTGATCTTCCACCGATAATTTTAACCGCTAATAGGATGAATCCTAACATAACGACAATCATCATCGTTAACCAGAAACTAATCGTTAACATCATGATAAAGGTTCCTACTACAGTAATTGTAGAGGTAATAACTTGGGATACACTTTGTTCAAGCGCCTGATTTAACATACCAACGTCATTTGTAAAGACTGACATGAGTTCACCTTGTGAATGAGTATCAAAGAAACTCATTGGAAGTTTTTCCATGTGTACAAACATTTCTTGGTGAATTTTATGAATAACGTTTTCTGCTAAACGACCCATTAATAAGGTTCCTAAGTATTGTCCTAGCGCTATAAATAACGTAATGATACCAAGAATGACTAAGTACTTAATGAATACTGACAAGTCATAATCTGTAACCAGTGAGTCAATTAAGGGACTCAGTGTTGCGTTAAATGCAATACCACCAATTGATCCTAAGATCGCAAATGAAATCCCACCAATAAACAATCCTTTATAGTATTTAAAGTATGAGAATAAACGTGAGAGTGTTCTACCAGGATTTTTTGGTGCCATGTTTCTAAAGTTTTTACTCATTTCCACCAACTCCTCTCTCTTGTGATTCATTGATTTCTTTATAAATTTCTGATGTTTCTAACAGTTCATCATGTGTTCCGATTGATTCGATTTCTCCTTCATGTAATACAAGGATACGATCCGCATGTTGAATTGACGAAATACGTTGTCCAATAATAATTGTTGTAATTTCTGCTAATTCATTTCTAAATGTTGCTTGAATCTTCGCATCCGTTGCCATATCTACTGCAGATGTAGAGTCGTCTAAAATAATAACTTTAGGGTGTTTCAATAAGGCTCTCGCAATTGAAAGTCTCTGTTTTTGTCCCCCTGAATAGTTATCTCCACCTTCTTCAACGATATGATCTAAACCATCCTCATATTTACTGACAAATTCCCATGCTGAGGCCTGCTTTAAGGCAGTAATGATTTCTTCATCACTTGCATGCTCATCTCCCCAATGCATGTTTTCTCTAATTGTTCCTTTAAATAAGGTATTCTTTTGAAGAACAAAGGCAACTTGATCTCTTAAAGCTTTTAATGAATAATCTCTAACATCATGTCCACCAACGACAACTGCTCCATCACTGACATCATAAAGTCTTGGAATAAGTTGTACCAGTGTCGATTTTGATGATCCTGTGGATCCTATAATACCGATAATTTCTCCTGAATTAATACTAAGGTTAATGTTTTTTAATACATCTTCACTACTGTTAGCATATCTAAATGACACGTTATCAAAGATAACACTTCCATCATTTAATTGCGTTAATGCATTTTCTTTCTCTTCAATTTCTGAATAAGTGTTCCATACTTCAATAACACGATCCTTTGAAGCAACACCACGCATTAATTGCATAAAGAACATTGATAACATCATTAACGACATTAATACTTGTGTAATATATGTAATGAATGAAATAAGTTCTCCTTGTCCTAAGGTTCCACCAACGACTTGTTGTCCACCAAACCAAAGTACCGCAATAATCGTACCGTATATAATAAGGTTTAGAACAGGCATTAAGAATGAAATGATTGAGATTGCTGTTAATGCTGTATCTCTTAAGTCATCATTCGCTTTTCCAAATCTTTTCTCTTCAAACGATTCACGGTTAAATGATTTAACGACACCAATCGCTGTTAGGTTTTCTTTAATGACCGCATTCAAGTTATCAATTTGTGTTTGTATTTTTGTAAATAACGGTCTAGCTTTTTTTAATACCATAACCATAATGACTACAGTTACTGGTATTGACACTGCAAACACTAAAGTAAGTTGAGCATTTATTGTCATTGCCATGAACAGTGCAAATAACATCATAAATGGAGCTCTAAAGCCCATTCGTAAACTCATTACTGTAACTTGTCCAATCGTTGTAATATCATTTGTTAATCGTGTGATTAGTGATGATACCGAAAACTCATCTAAGTTTCCAAATGAGAAGTCTTGTACTCTTTTAAAAGTTTCAAGTCTTAATTCTGATGCAAAGCCATGTCCTGCCTTCGATCCAAAGAACGCACTCAGAATCCCAAAGGTCATCCCAAGTAAAGCAAGAAATACCATCAATGCACCCATCTTCAAGATATAGTTAATATCACCATTGTGTATTCCTACGTCGACAATTTTCGCCATTAAAAACGGTATCATGATATCGGTTAGTACTTCCAATACCATTAAGACCGGTGTTAAGAACGCATATTTTTTATATTTTTTCATAAACGGAACTAATTGTTTCAAGATCCCACTCCTTCTTTATGTTTTTTATTTATATCTTCTAAATTCCCATTAAGTCTGTTTAAATATTCATTAAACACGACTAAATCTTCAGCACTAAAACCTTCAAAAATGTGTGAGAATCGTTCATTTAACGTTTCTTCATAATCCTCAATAACTTGCAGTCCTTTTTTAGTGATCACCAAACGATTGTATCTGTTGTCTTCTACTAGTGGGACTTGTTTAATTAACCCAAGTGTTAGAAGACGCTTGATAGAACCACTCATAGCCCCTTGCGTCAGTTTCATTTCTTTCGCAAGATATTTTTGATTCGCATTTGGCCTTTCGTTAATCAGAACTAAAATATGAAACAGGCGAAAGGAAAGATTCGCCTCTGAAACCTTTTGTCTAAAGATACCCGCTAACTTTTGTTGGGTTTTTCTTAAGGTTACTGAAATATCTTTTTCAAACATTGTACCACTCCATACTTTAGCACTAAACTATTGCTGTACTTACTATATTAACGCAAATGAACAAAGGTGTCAATTACTTTACTACTAAAGTATCAGTCAATGAATGTTTATGATAAACGCTCTTAATTTTCCCATTTTATAGCAAAAAAGATAACTCGATTCAATTTGTGAAAAAACGTTGTCAAATAATATGCTTTATTAATTATAATATTCGTTGACACTTCAATATAGTGATGCTATACTTTTCACAAGTTAGCCAACGCTAACTACGTTCATTTACGCGAAGGAGAATATATGAAAAAGATTATTGTGGGTTTACTAACAATCGCATTGTTAGTAGGATGTTCAAGTCAAAGTACTGAACAAAAAAGTAATGAAACAAGAGTCGTCGAAACTGTAATGGGAACTGTAGAAGTTCCAGTGAATCCAGAACGTGTTGTTGTTAACTGGTATACAGGAGATGCTTTAGCTTTAGAATTAAATATTGTTGGTTTCTTTTCTTGGAATCATGAAACAATGCCTTTCCATGAAACTTTAAATAACATTAACCAAATCGAAAAGTGGGAACCTGAAGAGATCATGGCTTTAGAACCAGACTTAATTATTACTTATCAAGAAGATGATTTTAAAAACTTAAGTAAAATCGCTCCTGTTATTGTTGTTAAAGAAGGCGATTATGATTCTTTAGAGAGAGTTTTATATTTAGGTGAAGTTACCGGAAGAGAAAAACAAGCACAGGCTGCTGTTGATACTTTTAATACTAAACTTGAAGCAGCTAAAAAAGGTTTAGATGTCGATGTCTTTAAAGATAAAACATTTAGTATTATGGAAGACTGGGGACCTACTGGAGAGTGGAGTGGTGTTTACTATGAGACTGGATCACGTGGTGGAACTTTAGTTTATTCATACTTAGACTTAACTTACCCTGACAAGTTAAAAGAATTAATGGAAGATACCGGAGAAGGTCGTGGATCATTAAGTTATGAAGTTGCTCATGAATACTTTGGAGACTATATTATTTGGTTTCAACAAGAAGGACAAGAATCTGAATATGCTAAATCAGAAATTTGGAAGAGTATCCCTGCTGTTAAAGATGGGCAAGTCGTAGAAGTTCCTGGAGAAATGTTAGGTCTTTTCTATTACTCTGACGTATTAAGTTTAACTGCACAACTTGATTACATGGTTGAAGCTTTAAATACATTTATAAAGTAAAATGAAAACAAACAAACAATCTAAAAGAACACTGTTTCTGATTTATATGTTTGTTGGATTAATATTATTAGTACTTGCGTTGGCTGCATCCATATCTTATGGAGCAGCTGACATGAGTTTAAAGACTGCTTGGGAAGCAGTTTTTAATTTTAATCCTAATCTAACTGAACATCAAATTATACAAACCTTACGTCTTCCAAGAACCGTTGCTTGTCTAATTGTTGGATCAAGTCTTTCGGTTTGTGGTGCTATTATGCAAGGAACAACACAAAACCCACTTGCGGATTCAGGTTTAATGGGAATTAGTAGTGGGGCCATGTTATCAATTGCGATCTGTATGGTCTTTTTACCTCAAGCTTCATATGAGACAACAATGATGTTTGCCTTTGCAGGGGCTGCACTTGCAACCTTTATCACATACTTTACCGCATCACTTGGAAAAGGTGGCGTGAGTCCACAACGATTAATACTAGCTGGGATCTCAATATCCATGCTTTTTTCTGCGTTCTCCCAGTACTTATCAATTAAGTATAACTTAGCTCATGCTTTAGTCTATTGGTCCGCGGGAGGCACCGCAAATGCAACCTGTAGTCAATTAATGTTCGTTCTCCCCTTCTTTATTGTCGGTATTATCGCTTCAATCATAATCTCCCCGTCAATCACCATCTTAAATCTTGGTGAAGATGTCGCAGTTGGACTTGGACTTAAAACTAATATGATTAAGATAATCTCAACGATTATTGTATTACTATTAACCGGGCTCTCAGTTATAGTAATTGGACCCATCAGTTTTGTTGGACTTATAATTCCACATATGGTACGACACTTTGTTGGAAGTGATTATCGATATATCATTCCTGCATCAATTGTATACGGTGCTTTATTTACCCTTACAGCTGATATTATTGGACGTTTAATTAACAAACCTTTTGAAACACCTGTAGGGATTATCTTTTCAATTATTGGTGTACCATACTTCCTCTATTTATCACGTAAACAAAGAAGGGAGTTCTCATGAGTAAACAATCATTAAAAAAAGGAATCATCATTAATATAATCTTAGTCATACTCTTATTTGTTCTATCTATTATTACTATGAATGTTGGGAAGATGAATCTTAGTCCTCAAGAAGTATTTCAAGTATTTATCGGACAGGGAACTGCTCAACAAAATCTAATTGTTTATGACTTTAGATTACCTCGTATCATTTTAGCAATCTTAGTAGGTATTGGGATGGGAACCTCTGGCTGCATTATGCAAAGTCTATTAAAGAATGATATGGCAAGTCCCGGAACTTTAGGCATTAGTTCAGGATCAGGACTCTTTGTTCTCTTGTTTGTGGTATTCTTTAGCCATCAAAATTATAAATCCCCCTTTCTGCTTCCACTTCTATCCTTTGTGGGAGGCCTCTTAGCAGCGATTCTAATATTCTTATTGTCTTATCAACGTCATCGTGACATCTCCCCTACAACCTTAATTTTAACTGGGGTAGCCTTAAGTAGTGGATACTCTGCACTGACTACCTTCCTCACTTTAAAACTTGATGAAAGACAGATGGACTTTATGCAACGATGGAGTGCAGGAAGTCTGTGGGGTGATAGTTGGGACTACTTAGCAATACTAGCACCTTGCATCATCATTCTCTTCTTATTAGCTTACTATAAGGCAAGAATCTTAAATGCGATTAACTTAGGTAATGAGAGCGCAACCGGACTTGGTGTTAACGTTAAAAAAGAATTCACCATCTTAAGTCTAATTGCGGTCTCACTGTCCGCTAGTTCAGTTTCTTTAGGCGGTAACTTCTTCTTTATTGGAATGATTGCTCCGCACATGGCTAAAAAGCTAGTGGGATCAAATCATAAGTTAAGTATGCCAGCCGCATCATTAATTGCGAGTATTATTATCGTTCTAGCTGACATGATTACTCGAAGTATTAGCTTTGGTGCTGATATTCCAACCGGTATTATTATCACAATATTAAGTACGCCATATTTCTTATACTTATTGGCGAAATCAGATTAAGGAGCTGTCTATGTATACAATTAAAACAAACAATTTGGATATTGCTTACGATAAAAACATGGTCGTTAAAGACTTGGATTTAAAAATCGAAGAAGGAAAAATTACCTCAATCATTGGAGCAAATGGTTGTGGTAAATCTACGATCCTTAAATCTTTAGGGAGAATCCTAAAACCTGTAGAGGGTGAAATCTTACTTGATAACCTGCACATCCAAAGCATGAGTACTAAGGACATCGCAAAGAAAATGGCGATTCTTCCGCAAACACCTACCGCTCCAAGTGGTCTTACCGTTGAAGAGTTAGTTTCTTACGGTCGCTTTCCTCATCAAAAAGGTTTCGGTAATTTAAGTAAGGAAGATAAAGAGATCGTTGCTTGGGCATTATCTGAAACAAAACTATCCGATTTAGCACTTCGTGAACTTGATACTTTATCTGGTGGTCAAAGACAAAGAGTTTGGATCGCAATGGCACTCGCTCAACAAACAAATATCATCTTACTTGATGAACCCACAACCTATCTTGATTTAACACACCAACTCGAAGTTCTAACGTTACTTAAAGATTTAAATAAAAAACAACAATGTACAATCATTATGGTTTTACACGATCTCAATCTTGCATCACGATTCTCTGATGAGGTGATTGCGATTAAAGATGGAGAAATCGTTAAAAGCGGAACACCACAAGATGTCATTACAAAAACTGTTTTGAGAGAGGTTTTTGAAATTGATGCAATCATTGTTCCTGAACCCGAAACGAACAAACCCCTATGTTTAACGTACAATAAATTATAAAACGATGGCTTTCTTGTCTATCGTTTTTCTTTGTGGAGCATCAAAATCATCTTCTTTTAATTGTTCATCATATCAAGTTCTTAATATGCATTGTAATTGAATTAATATTCTAATGACTTATAATCACAGTATAGATACACACTAAAGGAGTGATTTGATGAAGATAGAATTCTTTCACGATGTAATTTGTAGTTTCTGTTTCCCAATGTCATATCGAATGAGACAGTTAAAAGAGAAACACCCTGATTTAGAAATTATCCATAGATCGTTTGCGCTCGTACCTGAAGAAAGTGCATTTGATGTGCAATTCGGAAGTCGAGAAGCCGCGAAGGATGAAATTTTAACACACTGGGAACATGCGAATATGAATGATGACTTACATCGTTTTAATATTGAAGGTATGAAAGCGAAGGACTTCCTATTCCCTACTTCTATACCAGGCCTAAGAGCTGTTAAGGCTGCGGAAATGGTTGGTGGTCATGATTTAGCTTGGGATGCCTTTGACGCACTTCAAAACGCGCTATTCGTCGAAAACAAGAACGTTGAAGACTTAGACGTCATCAAAGAAGCATTAGGAAGTACTACTCTAAATATGAACGCATGGGAAAAAGCATTTGAAGATCCTAAATCTTTAGATGAAGTACATAAAGAAATAGCACTATCTAGAGAGTATGGTATTCGAGGTGTTCCCTTTGTCGTAGTAAATGGTAAATATGGTATTAATGGGGCACAGCCGCTTGCTCAAATAGAAGCAATGATTGAAGAAGTCAGAAAAGAAGAAAATCAAAAACCAATTCAAATGATGTCTCCACAAGCAGATGAGGGTGGCGCATGTGAATTAGATGAAGATGGAAATTGGACTTGTGACTAACGTAGAGGACATCCGTAGGATGTTCTTTTTTATTAAAAAAAGACCTTATTACAAGTCTTGTTTAGAATACTCTGATTTTAAGATACCATATAATTCGATATCCAAATATGTATCTCCTTTTAATATATGTTCTCTCTGTAAACCTTCCTTTTGCATTCCTAGTTTTTTCATAATTTCTCCGGACGCTGGATTAGTAATTAAGAAACGACCATATATTTTATGAAGATTAAGTTTATTAAATGCATATTCAAATAAGAGTGATGCCGCTTCTGTACCATACCCTTTATTCCAATACGCTACACCATACCAATATCCTATCTCGCCAACACCATTTAAAATTGAGACGGATACGACATCTATCAATTCATCCGAATCTTTTAAGATTACTGCGAAAGGATAATTAATATTATGTTCCATCCATTCTTTATGTCTTGAAATCCAATCAATCGCCATGTCTTCTGTATAAGGGTGAGGAACATTTTGCGTAGATTCATTTACTTTTCCATCAGCTAAAAGTTCACTGACTCGTTTACTATCACTTAATTCGAAAGGTCTTAAATAAAGACGCTTTGACTCTAAACTATTCATAGAAATCTTCCAATCTAATCTTATACTGATAATCAAATAAAATATAGTGATTATTGTACTCAATACTCTTCTCTAAATTATAACGATTATCTTCTAGTAATTCTTCTTTACTGATGACGTCGTTTCCTAGACGTCTTTCAATAATATTCCTGTGTTTTATGATATCGTCATAGTGATTCGTAATGTACTCACTTGAGAATACTAAACAGGTGCTCTTAATATGTTCCTGATACTTTAAATCAAAGGATTGTCTAAAGTTATGTGGCACATAAGCTCCTTCGATGATCATATTTTGATCGTTCTCAATTGCGGTCTTCATCATTTCCGCAACAATGGGCCACAAGTATTCGCTAAGTTCAGCATCATCTTCAACAGTTAAATCTGTTTGGCCGCTTCTAATAAGCCCCATCTTTAAGTGATCAATACTAAGATAGGGATATTTTAGTTTCTCAAGAAGTTGTTGTGACGCCTTAGTTTTCCCTGTGTGAGAGGAGCCATAAATTAATATAATCATAAAATCTCCTTCTTCATATAGTAGTTTGTAAGTTCAACATCGTTTCTAATCACATTGTTTTCATGCTCAATTCTATATTCAAAGCGTTCAAAAAATGGTAACGCTGTGATTGAACTGTGTGTTGTAAATGACTCACACGAGAATCGTTCGATCGCTTCTTTCTCCAAAGCTTCTAATAATATGTTTCCGACCGACATGCCTTGAAATTTGTAGTGAACATAAAAGCGATCGATATATCCGTCTTGATCAACATCAGCAAATCCAACAATCTCTTGGTCTACTAGCATCACTAAAGCTAATTTATTATTGAAGGAATCACGCCAGGATTCAAAATCAATATTTTTGGGCGCCCATACACTTATTTGTTTAGAATCATAGTCTCTTTTATTGATATTAACAACCGTATTATAAAACAGCTTATATGTCTCTTCTAAATCACTTTCTTCTAATTCACGAATAGAGTATTTTGTAATTTTTCTTTTTAAAATATATTTTTCAATAAGACCCTCACAGGCCTTATATATTAGATATCCGAGCACACCGCCAATAGTATTTGTAATTACATCGGTAACGTCTGAAATACGATATGTATTTAAGAGTGGTTGAATAATTTCGATTGTTAAACTCATTAACATTGTCGTTAAAGTAACCTTCAGTATATTTTGCTTCTTAATCATCGGTAATAAAAAACCAAAGGGGACAAGCATGAGGACATTTAAGAATATTTGTCTTTCTGCTGGGCCCTTACTTTTAATTAAGTCATCAAATGGAACAAGATACATTGGTTTGTATGAGGATAAGGATATATTAGGTATTGACGTTAATATTGGCATCAGGGTTAAGAATAATAAAATGGATATGTAACAATACATCAGTGTATTGATCATAAATGTCGTCTTATCTTTCTTCTTCCAACGCTTGTAAAAGAAAAGAAAGTACACTAAAAGCAATACTAAAAAATCCAGTAATGATCTTGCTTCTAATACTATATATACTTCTTCCATTTATCTCATCCTTTATAACAGGTATTGTATCAAATTTACGCTTTCATTAACATGTTAAAAATATGAAGATTTACTTAAGATTTATTGCTAATGATACAATCCCCTTCAATTCTTCAAATCCATTCTTCTTATAAAAATATTCCGCTGGTGTTTCTAGGTCTGTATCTAAGATGATCGCATTGCATCCTATTTCTAGGACTGCCTCCTTCAAAAGGTTCATAAACTTTGTCCCATACCCTTTGTTTTGATATTTTTCATCAATCCAAAACTGATCAATATAATACTCAAACCCTTCCATCCATGCTTTTTTAAAACCAATGCTGACTCCGATCAGTTCATCTTCTTTTTTAAGTACATAAGATTGATGATAGTTGTTATTCATGTGATTTTGAATCAACCTTCTTACTTTAGGATGATTGTCAATCGGATCATTCCATGGAGCAAGAGAGAATGTGCGAACATTTGAATCCACATACATTTCTATCTCTGACTCTTTAAATTTATGTAATTTAATCATTTTACTCTCCTAGTAAATACGCAAGTTCTAATCTAAACATGTTATTTTCAACATCATTATTAGTGTAGTGAATGGCATCAAAACCAATTACATTAAAACCACAGTTTAAATAGAAGTCGATTGCTTTGACGTTGCTTGATTGTGTTTCTAATACTATCGCTCTTCGATTGGATTTCTTAGCCTCTTCTTTCACAAGATTCATTAAAACAGTTCCAAGTCCTAGTCGTTGAAATTCATCATCTACCCACAGCTCTGTAATCCTTAATCTGTTATTCCAATTTTCTTCTGAAGTCTCTATTGCAGCAATTAGTTTGTCATCGATTATAACTCCCCATGCTTTAGGATTGTCCCAATGATCTTGAAAAAGTTTGTCATATCCTTCATCTTCATTTATAAGTTCTTTAGATAATCGTTTTCGAACTAAGTTAAATACAATCTTTTCTTTAGAGTGAGATGCTTCTAAGACATATGCCTCATTAATCTCAAAGTGAATTGGGAGACGAAAATTCTTATAGTCATCATATTTAAGTTCTTTAATTTTATATTTCATCGTATGCACTCTTCTTTGCTCTGATTATTAAAAAGGTTGGTTTGATTACATTCTTCTTCATATGTGGGGCAATCATGATTTGCTCCTCAGTTGGTATTGGTTCAATTATTTTCTGAATCATAAAACCATTTTCAATGAGTGTATTAATTACCGTTTCCATTTTACGGTGATAATTTTCTACATTTTCCACAAACCATTTACGTGTACGTTTCCCTTCATCCCCATAATTAGAGAATGTGTAAGAAATTGCTTCTTTATTATCATCATATGTATAGTAATGCTTAAGATCATGTGTCGCTGTATCAATTGGATGTTCCTGGGAAAACACTAGAATTCCTTCATCCGTTAAGAGTTCATTAACATTCTTAATCAATTTATCAAAGTCTTCAACATAATGAAAAGCTAAGGAACTATAGATCAAATCATAACGTTGTTTCAGCTTATCCAAATCTTTCATATCCATTTTTAAGTACTCAATACGAGGATGGGCATTCTTTTCTTTCGCTAAGTGAAGCATCTTTGATGATAAATCCACTCCAGTAACATGAATTGCACCTTCATTGATAAACTTCATTGTATTTACCCCAAAACCACACCCTAAATCTAAAACTCTCAATCCTTCAACATCTGGGACTAAGGATTGAATTAAAGGTTGTTCTAGAATATCATTAAAATTTATTCCTTCTCTTAACTCGATATACTTTGAGAAAAAGGTTTCATCGTCATATATGTTTTGACTCATACTCTCACTCCGTCTCTTTCTTAATATTATAATATATTACTGTTCTAAAAGAACTCTTCTTATGTGTTAGTCAGGTAGCTTTTATTTTAAAAATATAAATCGACATTTAATGAATCTCACGAGCCTATTTTGATGAAGCATTTTTAGTGAGTGAGGACTCCCTATATTTTAATGGCGTCTTTTTATATTTATTTTTAAATGCAGGGATAAAGTTACTCGCATTTGAGTATTCTAAATCATCCGCAATCTCATTAAGTGTTCGATCGCTTTGAATTAAAGCATCAGCCGCTAACTTTAAAATGTTTTTTCGATGATAACTATAAATCGTATCTCCAAAGATCATCTTAAATCCTATAATGAGTTTATTTTAAATAATTTTCAATTCATGAACGAGCTCATTTGTATTTGGAAGGCGACACGTTTTTATTTGATTAAATATATTCGAAATTTCCAAACTTGTATCCTGTCCTAAATAATAATCATATCTTTTTTTATCATCCAGTAAATCAATTGTCTTTGACCATATTTCTACGCCTTCTTCTTCGAACAAATCTTCTATAAGTCTTGATTGTCCTACCATGGATACCCCTTGATAGCCTTCCCCTTTTTTCCTTATAATACTCCCATTCATCGCATCATTCAACGATATCGAAGTTCATTTGATTTAAAAACTGAAATACCTTGTTGTGATTTTATGTATATTTCTCCAGATATACAGTATTCAATTTCGAAGTAGTCATTAGAAAGATCGAAATCAGTGATAACATCATGGTCTAGTTTATAGTCATAAATTGTCACCACTACCTGATTCGCAAGAAAATGCTGTTCAATAAAGACCTGACCAATTTCTTTCTTTAACTCATAGATTTTATAATCATCATCAGCATTTGCAACATATCTGAGATCTCCGATATTACGATACATCAACTCATATTGATTTAACATTTGATCATAACCAACGTTTGAATCTATTTTTAAATTTTTTATTTATATTATAGCCAACCTCCGAATATGCTTATGTGGCTTGTTAAGAGAAACAAGAAAAATGAACTCATTGATGCTAAAGTCATTTGTCTCATGTTTTTATACAAGACAATATGAGTTAAGACTAGTAAGATTAATTCCAACAGATTGAGAAGATCAAAGTACCAGAATCCAAATGCGAAAGTTTGCCTAAACATAATCGTTAAAATCGAAACCGAAATTAATGTTGAAATTATATGATCTCCTTTTGAATACCATACGATAAATGCTAACAACGGCGATAATAACGTAAACATGATCCATAATATTATATAATTTTGTGGATAGAAACCAGAAAGGAAATATGTATAAATGAAATAAGAAAATATCATTGACGAAAAAAAGAAAAATACATTCAGAGATGATTGAAATGGATTTTTTGTATAAACTGATAAACAAAGTGCAATAAAAAGCCATATGCCCATACGAGATAAGAAATTCGCAAAGTCTAAGGTTTGCAGCAATGATGGTAAATAGTTGATGGGAAGCTCATCAAGAAATTTTGAAATGACTCCCATAATTAATCCAAGTATAATACATAAGACTATATTTTTTATAGCAACATTCATACCCATACTTTCTGACTCTCTTATATTATTTAATGACTTTAACATTTTATCACCTGTTCATATTATATATAAAATAATTTACGCTTTAACATTTACTATCTTGTCGATTAACTCCTTGACCTTCTTACTGTGATTTTTGTCCTTATTGATAATAAGATGATTTTCATTTTTTAACAATAAATCTCTTACGTTCAATTCCTTTACAAGACCTTGATTTACCGATTCTTGTGTAATACTCTTAGGAAGTACTGTAAGCCCCAAACCTTTGGAAGTGGCATTGAGAAGCACTTGAGAGTTTATACTCGTCCAGATTGGATCAACATGATACCCTTTCAATAGAAGTTCACTATCAAAAGAATCTCGAATCGCACTTCCCTTTTCTCTTAATAGAAAATTCTCTTCCAACAAATCTTCAACTTGAACGCTTTCTCTTTTCACTAGGCCATGATTGATACAACTATAAACTCCAAGATTATAGGTTCCAAATGTAAAAACTTCAAAAAGATCACTTCTTACAACCCCTTCTACTAATCCAAAATCTATAACATTACTCTGGACTAAAGTTTCGATATCTTCAGCATTTTTCACAAGGACGTTAACTGGAGTCTTTGGATTTTCAAAATTAAATTCTTTTATTATATCTGGAATAATGCTCATTGCAATGGTGATGCTAGAACCAATTACTATTGGCCTTCTTCTTCGATAGTCTTTGAATACGACTCAAGATTTTCATAGAGTTTTAATAGTTCATTCGTCTTCGATAAAAAAATCTTTCCACTCTCATTAAGAAATATTCTCCCAGACATACGATCAAACAATTTGTAACCTAAATAATCCTCAAGGTCTTTAATTGTTGCTGAAACTGCTGGTTGACTCATATACAATTCTTCAGACGCTTTTGTAATGCTTCCGAATTTACTGACCTGTTGAAACACCTTTAACTGCCTTAAATTCATAGCTCCTCCTTATAAGTATTTACTTATGACATCCATCATTATATTCTATTATATTTATAGTATAACAAAGGTTATAATAAATCCACTTATGAATTGGAGGTATTTTATGTTAAAGAATTATAAAACTAATTTAAAACTTTTTTCAATTAATTTTTACATTAGTGCATTTACCTTTGGTGGCGGTTAT
>RRZU012612803.1_pt1 | contig 17076 bp, 15 predicted proteins | sample 2165561 | NCBI WGS metagenome assembly RRZU01 (sample SAMN10456909, study PRJNA506462) | wastewater metagenome | isolation source: wastewater sludge | place: USA: Moscow, Idaho | reverse complement strand
TGTGCAATCCTAATGTCAATTGACCATCTTTTTCAGAATTACCAAATGTAAATTCCATTTTATTTCTATACTCGTATTCCAATGGACTTATAACAGTGTCTTCAAATATATAATTTTCCGATTTTATATTGTTTTTAAGTAATCTTTTTATTAAATTAGTCTTCAATTGAACTTGTTTTTCATATGGAAGATGTTGGTATGTACATCCTCCACAAAGATGGAAATATTCACACTTTGCATCTACTTCGTCACTTGATTTTTGTAAAACTTCTACTCGTTTAAGCTCAATTTTATCTTTTCTCATTTTTGTTACTATACCTTTTAATTTTTGTCCTACTAATCTATTTCCTTCTGGAAATACTTTCTTTTCATTATACAAGCCATATGCTTTATTAGGATAGTCTATATCAACTATATCAATTTCTAAATACTCGCCTTTTTTCACTATTTCTCCTTAATTTATGCTTTTTTCTTTACTAAATAATTTTCTAATCGCTTTATTACTTCTTTCAATATTTCAACATCATGAACTAATGAAAATCTTATAAATCCTTCTACTTTAAATGCTGAACCTGGTATTGGTGCTACTTTTGCATTTTCTATCAATTCCATGACAAAATCATATGATGATTTTGAGCTAAATTTACTATAATCTGTAAATAAGTAAAATGCTCCACTTGCTTTTATTGTTTTGAATCCTATTCTATCTAACTCTTTTGAAAAATATTCTGCTCTTTCTTTATATATTTTAGCAACTTCACTTCTATCTGCACAATGATCAATTGCTGCTATAGCTGCATATTGTGATAATGTAGATGCTGATGTTACACTATATTGACTCAATTTCAATACTTGTTTACGTAATTCTGTTGTTGTAAGCATATATCCTAGTCTATATCCTGTCATAGAATGTGATTTGGAAAATCCATTAACAACTATAAGTTTATCTTTTATTTCTTGAAATGAAGCAAATGAAGTATACTCTTCAAATACTATTGAACTATATATTTCATCACTAATAAGATAAATATCATTTACAGCTAAATAATCTGCTATTTTCTTCATTTCATCTTTATTCATAATAATTCCTGATGGATTATTTGGATATGTTAATATTATTGCTTTAGTTTTATTTGTCACATATTTTTTTAATATGTCTAATGAAAAAACATAGCCATTTTCCTTCGTATCGGCAAATATTGTTTTCCCACCAGCTAGATGTATTACTGGCTCATATCCAACATATGCTGGCTTTGGTATTATTATTTCATCACCTTCACATATTAATGTTCTAAGAACACTTGATAACCCTTCTGTTGACCCAACTGTTACTAATACTTCATCTTTACTATAATTACTTCCAAATGTTTTATTATAATAATTGCTTATTTTTTCTCTTAATTCAGGTATCCCACCTAACGGTGCATATTTTATTCTAGTATTTAGTGCATGATGTGACATTGCTTCCTTTACTTCATTTGGTACATCTAAGTCAGGCTCACCAATAGTCATATTTATTACATCATTTTTGCCTGCTAAGCTTTCAGCAATTTTTCTAATATCTGACACTTCAATTTCTAATACTTTATTATTTATATTCATTTACTCTTCCACCCTTCAAATAATATATATTTCAATATAATTACTTTAATATATAATAAAAAGTGAAAACTATTATATTTTCACTTTCTAAATATATTAAAATAAATCTTTATCTGATAATTTAGCATCTTTTTGGCTAAATTTATCTAATAATTTATCAACTGTTAATGCTTGTTTCTCTTTGCCTTTGAAATCGAATATGATTTCACCTTTATGTAGCATTATTAATCTATTTCCATACTCTATTGCATCCTGCATGTTATGTGTTATCATAAGACTTATTATATTATTTTTCTCTACAACTTCTTGTGTTTTTCCCATTATTATTTTTGATGTTTGTGGATCAAGCGCTGCTGTATGTTCATCCAATAATAAGATTTCAGGATGATTTAATGTTGACATTATAAGTGATAAACACTGTCTTTGTCCACCTGATAGCATTCCTACTTTCGTATGAAGTAAATTTTCAAGCCCTAATCCTAATGTTGCAAGTTGCTCTTTATAAAATTTAATATTTTTAGTATCTAATCCAAATGTTAAATTAAATTTTTTCCCTTTATTCATAGCCATAGAAAGATTTTCTAATATTGTCATTGACGGCGCTGTTCCAAATGATGGATTTTGATAAACTTGTGATATCCATGATGATCTTCTATGTCTATCTACTTTAGTTATATCCTTTTTTCCATTTAACATAATTCTTCCTGAATCGGCAATAATATTCCCATTTATTAGATTTAGTAACGTAGATTTTCCTGCACCATTACTCCCTATTATAGTTACAAAATCTCCTTTTTCTGCTTTAAAGTTTAATCCTCTAAATATTTCTCTTTTTTCTCCTAAATCTGTATAAAATGTCTTATGTATATTTTTTATCTCTATCATTATTCAACACCTACTTTAGTTTTCACTGCGTTTTTATTTATTTTTGATAGTATTGATTTTATACGTGAAGAATTTTTTATTTTTTTTCTATTTGAAGCTACCATTACGACTACTAATATTGTAACAGTTATTATTTTTACGTCTGTCGGCCTCACTTCTAATTGTTTAATCCAATATTCCGGCAAGTGAATCGATGTATAAATTTTCTTTGTCCATCTATTTGATTCTAGTGCTATAAATACTATTGAATAGTACATTATACTTCCAATTACTACTATTGACATATCATTTATCAATTTTGATTTTTCTATCAATTTTGATCCGAATATTATTGCTGCAAGACCTATTACTATTGTTCCAACTCCAGTTGTTATATCAGCAACTTTTAAATATTGTGCAAATAGTGCTCCAGACAGCGCTACTAATGCGTTTGATAGCATTAATCCAAATATTTTTAATTTCTTTTCATCTACACCTAAACTAACAACTAAGTTTTCATTATCTCCTAATGCTCTTAGTGCAAATCCAAATTTTGATGTCAAAATGTAATCGATTACCATTTTTATGAAAAATACAATTACAGATGTTAAATATAATGTTATCTTTTTTGTTGTTATAGTATATGTTATTAATAATACTAATATTACTAAATATATTAGTATGCTTTTTATAACATATTTATTTTCTTTTATTTTATAATCATAAACACTTTTTAATACTATTAATAATATACAAAATAATGTTAATAATATGAAATGTTTTTCATATGTAAATGCTTGATATATACTTCTTTCAGCTGGTATATATATATTTGGTACTCCTACAACACGTGAATTTATACTATATAATCCTGTCATCACTAATATTCCTGATAATAAATTCGGTATTTTAAATTTAACATGTAAAAATCCTGTCAAAAATCCTGCTATCCCTCCTGCTATCAATGCCATAACTAAACCTACAACTGGATTTTTTATTCCATAAAATCCTCCTATTGATGTTGCAAATGCTGCAAATATAAATCCACCTAATGGAAATGTTCCATCCACTGATAAATCTGGAAAATCCAATACTTTATATGTTATATAGACACCCATTACCATTATAGAATATATTAATGCTACCTCTAATGTTCCTGGATAACTATGTATAAGTTTTATTAATCCTGATAAAAATCCATCCATTACTCTCTCCTAGTTTATCTTTATTTTACTTTTATTGCACCTTTAAATATTTCATCATTTAAGTTAATTCCTAATTTAGATGCCGTTGTTTCATTTACTATTATTGTTGTTGATTTTGAAATTTCAAATGGAATATCTGATGGTTTTTTACCATTTTTAAGTATTTCTACTGCCATTTGTCCTGCTCTTTTTCCTAATTCAAAGTAATTCAATCCTTTTGTAAATAATGCACCATTTTTTACTGATCCTTCATCACTTGCTATTACTATTTTCTTCGCACTTGTAGCTTCTGATACAACTAATTGCATAGCTGATACTATAGTATTATCTGTTGGAACATATAATGCATCTGCATCTGCTAAAATAGATTTTAGTACTTGTGGTAATTCAGCTGTTCCTGTTACTCCTTGTTCAACTACTTCTAAATTTTTCTCTTTTGCTGCTTTTTTTATTGCTTCTAATTGTACTAACGAATTCTTTTCTGATGTATTATATACAACTCCAATTTTTTTAACATTTGGATTTAATTTCTTTAATATGTCTAATTGCTCCACAATATTATCTAGTCTATCGCTTGTTCCCGTTACATTTGGCTTTAATATATTTGCTGATACTGGATCTGTTACTGCCGAAAATAAAACAGGTATATCTGTTATTGTATTTGATAATGCTTGAGCTGATGGAGTTGCTATTCCAAATACTAAATCTTTCCCATCACTTTTAAATTGATTTGCTATTAAATTTGCTGTCGATAGATTTCCTTCAGCATTTTTTTCATCAAATTCTGCCTTTACACCAGCTTCTTCGAATGCTTTTTTAAATCCTTCTTTTACTGAATCTAATGCTGGATGAGTAACTATTTGTGTTATTCCAACTTTATATACTTTTCCTGATTGACTTGTCGCTGTTGATTCTGATTTTTCTGTTTCCTTCTTATTTCCACATGATAATACTAATAAAAATGTTAGTAATACTAAAAATATTTTTTTCATCTCTACTCCTCTTCATACAATATGTTATTTTATAATTCTTAATATCTAAATAGACTTGAGTACAATGTTACTCAAGTCTAATTTATTGTTACTATATTTAATTCCACTATTTACTTATAATTTTTGCTTTTGATTTTATTTCATCAGGTATTTTAATACCTGTTAATTGCATTGTTTTCTCATTAATAACTATATCTGTTAACGGTACTGTTTGGAACGTTAATTCAGAAGGTTTTTTACCATTTTTAAGTATTTGTGCTGCTAATTTACCTGCTGCTTTTCCTACTTCAAAGTAGTTTATTCCTTTAGTTATTAATGCCCCTCCTTCAAGTTGCCCTTCTTCTACAGCAAACAATATTTTTTTAGCTGTGTTTACTTTATCTGAAATTAGTCTAACTGTTGATGCAACTAAATTATCTGTTGGTAAGTAAACTGCATCTGATTCTTGTAATAAACTATCTGTTGCTTGAGGTATTTCTGCAACTTGTGTTACTCCTTTTTCAACTATTGTAAGTCCTAATGCTGTTGCAGCTTTTTTTAATTCTTCAACTTGTACTTTCGAATTTTGTTCTGCTGAATTATATATTACTCCTATTTTCTTTACTTTAGGATCTACTTGTACTAATAATTCTAGTTGTTGTTTCACATCTACTGCATCACTAATACCAGTTACATTAGGATTTAATATTCCTGCTGCTTTAGGATCAGTTACTGCTGAAAATACTATTGGTATGTCTTTAGTATTTTGTGACACTGCTTGTGCTGTTGGAGTTGCTATAGCATATATAAGATCCATTTTATCATTAACAAATCCATTTGCTATTAGATTAGCTGTCGGTATTTCTCCATTTGCATTTTTTTCCGTGTACTCTACTTTTATTCCTTCTTCTTCTAATGCTTTTTTAAACCCTTCTCTAGCTTTGTCTAATGCTGGATGTGCCACTATTTGTGTAATTCCTATTTTGTATACTTTCTCTCCAGTTGTTTCTTTTATTTCCTTATTTCCAGATTTATTTCCAGAACACCCTACAATTGCCATTCCTAGCAAAGTTGCCATTAAAATTAATTTTTTCATTTTTCCTCCTACTATCCTACTTTTTTTATTATAAACTTAATTAAAATATTACCAAACATTAGTTGATATGTCAATACTATTCTTCCGATAATATTGGTATTGACCTATGTGAAACTGAGCTTACAACTTCATTAAATTGAAGTATTCCTACACTTAAAAATATAGCAACACTCAAATGTTCTCCAACTCTTGCTATTCCTATCTTACCACCAACACTAAGTCCATTTATATTGTTTTCTATTTGACTCATTGCCTCTCTAACAGCACCTATAACTGCACCATCATGAACATGTTCATCTCGTATTATTTTATTTCTTTTAGCTGCAATCAATGCACTTTCTATAAATTTAAATCTAGAAGCCGGCATATTTCCACCAACATTTACTGCTGCTGTCTTAATTCCATGTTTTTTGTACATTTCTATAAGATTTTTTTCTTCTTCTCTTGATGAGATTGCCATTTTTAGTGCAATTCTACATACTTCTACACTTTTATCATCCATAAAATTCATATCTACTCCTTATTTGTTATATGATTTATAAGTTTTTCTAGTCCTACTATATAACTATCTTTCCCTAATCCATATACTTGATCTATACAAGCTGCAGATGTTACAGAAATTTTTCTAAATTCTTCTCTTTCATGTATATTACTCAAGTGTATTTCTATTGTTGGTATTTGAACTGATTTTATAGCATCAAAAAGTGCATAACTATAATGCGTATAGGCACCTGGATTTATTAATATCCCATCTATATTTTCGTGATATGCTTGTTGCAAATAATCTATAAGAAACCCTTCATGATTTGACTGCTTAACTTCTATTTCAAGATTATTCATAATATTTGATTTTGATTCGATATATTTTACTAAATCTTCATATGTTTCATTTCCATAAATTCCTTTTTCTCTTATTCCTAAGAAGTTCAAATTTGGTCCATTTAATACTAATATTTTCATATCCCACCACCTTATGATTTAAATTTATATTATTTTTTCATCTTTCAAGTAGTTCAATATTTCTTCTACTAATTCGTCTAATGTTGTTTTATTTTTAAATATAATATCTGCATATTCATTGTATAAGTGGTAACGTTCATTATATAATTTTTTTACATTGTCTATATTTTGTAGAAGTGGTCTTTCTTCATGGTTTTCTTTCATTATATCTTCAACATCTCTATCGATAAATATAACTCGTCCATTATTTTTTAAATGATCTATATTTGATTTTCTTTTTATTACTCCACCACCTGTTGAAATAATAATGTTATCTCTTTCTGATAATTCTTTTGTGTATTGTTCTTCTAAATCTCTAAATTTTTCTTCTCCAAAATTATCAAATATACTTCTTATCGTTTTACTTTCTTTTTTTTCTAAATATTTATCTACATCTACTTGTTCTCTATTTGTTATGTTTGAAAGCATTTTAGCAACCACTGTTTTTCCACTTGCTGGCATTCCTATTAATACTATATTCATTGAATATTACCCCCGAACAAATTGATTGTTTTCTACTTGATAAATATATCCTGCTTCTGTCATTTTTAGCAATAATTCTTCTTTATTTTCTTCATAATAAGATATTAAGTCATCTAAATTTTTAAAATTATCTCTTAATTCCGTATTAACCATACTTATCAATATATTTATGTCTTTTGTTTTAAGATTTATCATACTGCACCTCTTTAGTTATATAATTTTTTCAATTTTTAGCTGCATATTTTCTTTATGTATTTCTATATTGTTATTATTAAATAACGACACATATTTTTCATTTTTTAGTTCTACATAATCACCTGTTTTTATCACTTTATACTCACCTGATATAACTTCAAATATTTCCCCATAAAATTGTGATATGTAATCATAATTATATAATGAATAAAATGTTGACTTTCTAGATTTTAAAACATTATATTTCGCTATATCTGTTATAAAAAATAATGCTGACGCATCTCCCATATTTATTCCAAATAAAATTTTATTCACTTTATTTAATTCAACATTTAATTTTTGAATTAATATATCTACAAGTGATTCTTGATAATTAGATTCTTTTATTTCAAATAAATCCCAGTTAAAATTTATTTTATCTGAAACTAATTCTTTAAATCCACTAACATACCCAAGTTTTCCATATTGGTACAGATAAGATTTTGTATGTTGACACATATAATCGTAATAAAATATTGAGAACATACCTTCTGAACCTTCTTTATTTAAATACTTTTTTTCTGTTAAAACATGGTCAACTTGATATTCTTTTCTTACATTTTCATAGTTAACATACTCATCTTCCAACATAACAAATCTAGATAATATATCTAAATCATCATAATTTACTTCAACTGGATCATTTGATTTTATTATTGTCTTTACACCATCATTTATAATATCTGATAAATCTGTAATTCCATTGTTAGTTTTATTAAATATTTTCATTACTTCCCTGCTTTCAATTCATTTGTTAAGAATGTCAAACTCATTGCCATTTCAAATTTTGCTAATTTCAACATTTTTTCTTTGTATTTTGTTTCAATTTTCATTCCACTAATTAATGTTTCATAACTTTTAAAATAATTAATATACTCTTTATTTAAATTATTGATATTTTTGCTTATTTCAATCAATTCTTTTTTTCTACTTTCACCTGATTTAGATTGTTGTTGTAAAATTTCTCGATTTAATTCCATTCTTTTTAAATCTAATATCGCATTTATTTCTTTTGGTGTCATCTCCATATATTCTTTTTTTGTTTTTGATTCACCTCTAAAATATAAATAATCATATACTTTTTTTTCATTACTTTCAAATCCTGCTTTATTTGAATAATAATCATCTAATATACTTAAATTTAAAATATGTGATTCTATAGCTATTGTAGTTACTGCTGTTTTATTTTCAGTTGAATACTGATACCCATATATTTCTTTAGGAAATAAAGTATCATTCATTTGTATTAAGTGATATATTGCAGATTGGCTATCAGTATAGTATTTTTCTATATAATTTTTAAATTTTTTATGTGATTTAGAAATAATTAGATCTTTATATTTTTCATAATTCTTATTCGCTGCTAATATAATTTCATTACTTACTGATATTGCTATTTTTTCTGGATCTCCTTGTATATTTTCATATTTTTTATATATTCTTTGTTCTATTTCTTTACTTTCTGTTAAAACACTTTCTGATGTAATTGCATTTAGATTCATTCCAATAAATAATAAACCTATATTTACTAATATTTTTTTCATATATTCCTCACTATTTTATATTTTTTATTATCTATATATTTCTTCTTTTAATTTATTATATATTGTATTATATATTTCTTCTTTTACTTCTTTTCCATTCCATATTTCTTCTGATTTTAATGCTTGTAATATTAGCATTGGAAGTCCATTTATAACTTTTACATTTTTACTTTTATAATAATTCATAAGCATTGTTTCTTCAGGATTGTATATTATATCAACTAGTGCATTTGTTTTTATCAATTGATCTTCTTTTAGTGGCATTGCATCGACATTTGGATACATTCCTACTGGTGTACAGTTTACTATTAATTCTATATTTTCTAGCTTACTAATATCACTATATTTTATTATTTTATCTTCTCTTTTTATTTCGAATGGATCATTTTCTAAAACTGAAGCTAATAAAATTATTTTAGCATTTTTATCAACTAGTGCGTTGTATATTGCTCTAGATGCTCCACCTGTACCAAGTACAAGTACATTTTTATTTTCAATATTTATATTATTCAATTCTAATGTTTTAATAAATCCATAATAATCTGTATTATGTCCTTCTAATATACCATCTCTATTTAATATTGTATTTACTGCACCAATTTTTTTTGCTTCATCAGAAATAACATCTAAATATTTCATAACATTTAGTTTATAAGGTATTGTGACATTTATACCATATAATTCATTTGATTTTAGTTTTTCGATTACTTCAATAATTTCATCCTCTTGTTTTTCTATTATATCATATGAACCATTTACATTAATATTTTCAAAATACAGTTCATGAATTATTTTTGAGTAACTGTGTCCTAAATGCTTTCCTAGTAATCCATATTTGTACATTTTATCACCTCTATTTTATATTTTTTAACATCTCTAATTCATTAGTTGTTAGTTCTCTATATTGTCCTAACTCTAACGAATCATCCAACTTCAAACTCCCCATTTGAACTATCTTTAAATATAAAACTTTATTATTTACTGCTACAAACATCCTTTTTACTTGATGATATTTGCCTTCTGTTATTGTTATAAAACATTGCTTTGCATCTTCAAATGCCATTTCTATTTTTGCATCTTTTGTTATGAAATCTTCAGCTAATTCTATTCCATTTTCTAATTTTGATTTTGCATTAGGTGTAAGTTTTCTTTTTAATTCAACATAATACCTTTTATTTACATGCTTTTTAGGTGATAATAAATCATGTGCTAATATACCATCATTTGTTAATATTAATAAGCCTTCTGTGTCTTTATCTAATCTTCCAACTGGAAATGGATTAAATCTTTTTATTTCTTCATCTAAAAGATCTATAACTGTTCCATGTCTTGGATCTTCTGTAGCAGAAATAACACCATCTGGTTTATTTAACATAATGTAGACATATTCTTTATATGAAATTTCATTACTATTAAATTTTATTACATCTGTTTCTTCATTTACATGAAATGACGCATCTTTTATTATCTTATCATTTACTGTTACTTTTCCTTTTTTTAGTAACTCTTTAACCTCTGTTCTTGTTCCCACACCAGAGTTTGCTAAATATCTATCTATTCTCATCATTTTCTTTCTTTTATAATAATTTTAGTTTATAATTCTTGGTTATAATTCGTATAGTTTCCTAGTACTTTTAAGTAACTAGTATTATTTCTTATTTTTTCTAATACATCTTTCACTCTTTCATCTTTCAAATTACCATCAAAATCTATATAGAAATAATATTCCCAAGGTTTATTTATTATAGGTCGTGATTTTATACTTGTCATATTCAAGTCATTCATTGAAAATATCTCAAGTAACTTAAATAATGATCCAACTTCATTACTTGTTGATGTTATTATACTAACTTTATCTGCATTATCTTGTACTATCATTTTATTTGATAAAATAATAAAACGTGTATAATTTTCAGTTATGTTACTTATATTTTCTAACAATATTTTAAGTCCATATATTTCTTGTGCTTTTTTACCAGCTATACATGCGTATGCTTCATTTCCTTCACTTTTTATGAATTTAGCACTAACCGCAGTATTACTCATAGCAATCTGTTCTATGTTTTCATGATTATTAAGAAATTTAGAACACTGTAATAGTGCTTGTTCGTGTGAAAATACTTTTTCTATTTTATCAATTGTAGTATTTTCTAATCCTAGTAATTTATGTTCAATTTTATGTTTTATTTCTCCAACAATATAAACATCTTTTTCATTTATTAAATCAACAGTGTCTCTAACTTCTCCAGTTATCGTATTTTCAACTGGTATAACAGCATAGTCAACATCTCCATTTGATACTGCTGTAACTAAATCTTCATGTGATTTAAAATTGAAATATTCATAGTTTTTTCCTTCATCATTTTCAGGTATATAATTTTCTAATAAATTTATCATTACTTCATTAGCATACGATCCTTGAACTCCTGTATATCCAACTTTGCTATTATTGAAATTTATGTTATTTATATACTCATATTTCTCACCAATCTTATATTTTTGATATTCTTTACTAACATTCATTAAATCTATTAGCATTTTTTCTATATAACTTGAATGTTCCTGTTTTTCTACTTTTTTAGTATTCTTTTCTATTACTTCGTCTTCTCTTTGTTTATCAAATATCTTTTTATTATTTTCTTTCTTATATTGTGCTACATCTGATACGATTTCTAATCTTTCTTCTAACAATTTTACTAACTCACTATCAATTGTGTCTATTCTGTCTCGTATCTCTTTTAAATCAAGATTTTTAGAACTCATACTATTCCCTTCTAATCATTAAAACATTTTGTACATTATAGCATATTTACAATACGATTTCATCACTAAAATAATAATCGACTATAAAATATATAGTCGATTATTCTTAAGTTTTATTTATTTTTGTAATAAAAATTTATGTACAGATTTTGCTGCATCTCTTCCTTCTTTTATTGCCCACACTACTAATGATTGCCCTCTTCTTATATCTCCTGCAACAAAGTATTTTTCAACTGTTGTTTTAAAATCTTTATCATTAGCTAATACATTTCCTCTTCCATCTATTTCTACATGTGTATTTTCTAGTAAACCTTCGTGATATGGATGTATGAATCCAATTGCTAAAAATACTGTATCTGCTTCTATTATAAATTCTGTTCCTGGAATTTCTTTAAAACTTAATCTTCCATTTTCATTTACACTTTCAACTTTTGCAACTTTAACTCCTACAACATTTCCATTTTCATCAGACATAAATTCTTTTGTCAATACATTCCATTCTCTTGGATCTTGACCATACACATTTGCTGCTTCTTTATGTGATGTTGAATATTTTAATATTAATGGATATTGTGGCCATGGATTATTATCTGCTCTTGTTTCACTTGGTTTATCTAATATCTCTATTTGTATAACATTTTTCGCACCTAATCTAACAGATGAACCAACACAATCAGATCCTGTATCTCCTCCTCCAACAACTAAAACATTTTTACCTTTAACATCTATTTCTTCATCATATAATGGTATATTATTATTCTTTCTATTTTGTTGTGTTAAGAAATCCATCGCATAATGTATCCCTCTATACTGTCTTCCTTGTATTTGTAAATTTCTTGGCTTTTTTGATCCACATGCCATTATTACGGCATCATATTTATCATCTATTTCTTTTACAGAAATATCTTTTCCAACTTCTATATTATAAACAAAAGTAACTCCTTCAGCTTCCATTTGTTTTACACGACGATCTATTAATTTCTTATCTAATTTGAAATCAGGTATTCCAAATGTTAATAATCCTCCTGCTCTTTCATCTTTTTCATATACTGTTACATCATACCCGTATCTTGCTAATCCTTGTGCAGCCGCAAGTCCTGCTGGACCACTTCCTATAATAGCTACAGATTTATTTTGTTTTCTTTTTGATATTTTTGGTTTTATATATCCTTTTTCCCAGGCATTTTCAACAATTGCTAATTCTATATTTTTTATTGTTATTGAATCATCATTCAATCCTAGTGTACAACTTCCTTCACATGGTGCAGGACACACTTTACCTGTAAATTCTGGGAATGGGTTTGTTGAGTGTAGTAATTCAATTGCTCTTTCCCACTCACCTTTATATGCTAAGTCTTGCCATTCTGTACAGTTATTTCCTACTGGACAAGCCATATGGCAAAATGGTACTCCACAATCCATACATCTTGCTGCTTGTGTTATTATATAATCAGTATTTTGAGTTATATCTATTTCGTTAAAATCACTTATTCTTTCTTCTACTTTTCTAATTTCTTTTTCTTCTCTTTTTATAGTTAAAAATCCACCTGATTTACCCATTATTTCACCTCCCCATTAAAGAACATTTTTTTAAATTCTGGCGATATAATTACTCTAAATTTATTTTTTTCTTCATTCCAATTATCTAAAATAGTTTTGGCGATATCACTTCTAGTATTATTGTAATGTTTTTCTACATATGTTTTTATTTCATTTTCATATATATTATTTAATTCGTCTATTTCTACCATTTCTCTATTTAATTTAGATTCAAAATCTCCATTTATATCATATACGTAAGCAATTCCTCCACTCATCCCTGCAGCAAAGTTTTTACCAGTTTCTCCTAATACTACAGATCTTCCACCTGTCATATATTCACAACCGTGATCTCCAATACCTTCTACAACAGCTATTGCTCCAGAATTACGTACACAGAAACGTTCTCCAACAACACCATTTAAGTATAATTCTCCTTTTATTGCTCCGTATAATATAGCATTTCCACCTATTATATTATCTTTACTTTCATAGTGTGCATCAGCTGGTTTTTTAATTATTAATTTTGCTCCAAACAATCCTTTTCCTATATAATCATTTGATTGCCCTTCTAATGTCATAGTTATTCCAGTCATACCAAATACACCAAAACTTTGTCCTGCATAACCTTTAAAATTAAGCATTATAGTATCTTCAGGAAGTCCTTTTTCTGCATATTTTTTTGCAACTTCACCACTTAACATTGCCCCAACTGATCTGTTTGCATTTGATAAGTTTTTATTTATAACTACTTTATTTCCATTTTCAATTGCATCTTTTGCTTCATTAACGAGTATTCTATCAATGATATTTTCCATTTTGAAATCTTGTTCTATTGTTTGTATATCAGTTACTTCACTATTTTCACTTCTATATAATATTTTTGATAAATCAACTGTTTTTACTTTATCTGCCTTAATATTTTCATTAATTTCTATTAAGTCAGTTCTTCCAACTAATTCATCTAATGTTTTAATTCCTAATTCAGCCATTATTTCTCTAGCTTCTTCAGCAATAAATCTAAAATATGATATTAAATCTTTATATCTTCCGATAAATTTCTTTCTCAACTCTTCAGATTGTGTTGCAACTCCAACAGGACACATATTTGTATGACATTTTCTCATCATTACACACCCTAATACAACTAACGGCATTGTCGCAAATCCAAATTCTTCTGCTCCAAGTATTGCTCCAATAACTATATCTCTTCCTGTTTTCATTTTTCCATCAACTTGTAATTTTACTCTACTTCTAAGTTTATGCTCTTTAAGTATTTGATGTGCTTCTGCAAGACCTAATTCCCAAGGTAATCCAGCATGTTTTATTGATGATAATGGAGATGCTCCTGTTCCACCATCATGACCTGCTATCAATATCATTTCTGAATGTGCTTTTGCAACTCCTGATGCAACTACTCCAACACCTGCTTCAGAAACTAATTTAACACTTATTCTAGCTCTTTCATTTACATTTTTTAAATCGAATATTAATTGCGCTAAATCTTCTATCGAATATATATCATGATGCGGTGGTGGTGATATTAGTCCTATTCCTGGTGTTGTATGTCTTGTAGCTCCAATTTCTTTATTTACTTTATCTCCTGGTAATTGTCCTCCTTCTCCAGGTTTTGCTCCTTGTGCCATTTTTATTTGTAGTTCATCAGCATTAACTAGATATGTTGTTTTTACTCCAAATCTTCCTGATGCTATTTGCTTTGTTGCACTTCTTCTATTATCTAAAAATCTTTCTGGATTTTCTCCACCTTCTCCAGAATTTGATTTCCCTCCAATTTCATTCATCGCCATTGCTATTGCTTCATGTGCTTCTTTTGATATTGATCCATAAGACATCGCACCTGTAACAAATCTTTTCATAATATCTTCAACAGATTCTACTTCATCAATATTTATTTTTGAATCAACATTTTTAAATTTTAACATTCCTCTAATTGTTAATAAGTTTTCTTCTTGATTATTTATTATTTTTGCAAATTCTTTATACATTTTATAATCATTTTTTCTTGTTGAATCTTGAATTAATCCTATTGCTTCCGGAGTTAAAATCCTTTGTACTCCTTCTTTTTTCCATCCATATTCACCATCAACATGAAGAACTTCATTTTCCATTAATATTTCTTCTACTGCATTATCAAATGATGTCAATACTTCTTTTTCTAAATCTTCAATTTTAAGACCTTCAATTCTAGAAATTGTTCCAACAAAATATTTTTCAATTAATTCAAGTGATAATCCAACTGCTTCAAATATTTGAGCTCCTCTATAACTTTGAATTGTTGATATTCCCATTTTAGACATTGTTTTTAATAACGATTTATCTACTGCTTTTAAATAATTTTTCTTAAGTGTATATAAATCTTTACTTTTGTTATCTAAATACAATCCTTTATTTACCATATAATCAATTGAATCAAGTGCTAAATATGGATTTATTGCTAGCGCTCCATATCCAATCAATAATGCAAAATGCATCACTTCTCTAGCTTCTCCTGTTTCAACAATTATATCAACTTCATTTCTTTTATCTTTCTTTATTAGATGATGATGTAATCCTGCAACAGCTAATAATGATGGTATAGCTACATTTGTTGTATTAGAATTTCTATCTGATAATATTATTATTTTACTTCCACCATCTATATTTTTTTCTGCTTCAGCAAATATCTTTTCTAATTTGTCTTGTAATTTTTCAGATTTTGTAAATGTTATATCTAAGCATTTTACATTTTTATCTATCGCGCCACTTTTTATGTAGCTAAATGTTTTATTGTCAATTATTGGTGATTTCAATACATATGTATTTCCATTTTCTTCTGAATCTAATAATATATTTGATTTTGTTAACATTTGAGTTGTTAATGACATTACTATATCTTCTCTTATTGGATCAATTGGTGGATTTGTTACTTGTGCAAATAATTGTTTGAAATAACTATATAATAATTTTGGTCTATCTGAGAATATTGATAACGCTGCATCATTTCCCATTGATCCGATTGGTTCTAATCCATTACTTGCCATTGCAGATATTAATACTGATAAATCTTCGCGTGAATAATTAAATAATTTCAACTTTTCATCTATTACTTCATTAGATATTTCTATTTCCTTATATTCATAATTTTCTAATAAAGAATCTATATTTTTCTTTCCTCTAATTAAATTTTTATAATCTTTTCCATTAAGTATTTCTTGTACTACTTCTGTTTTGTCAAATATTTTACTTTCATCCAAATCAATTAATAAAACTTCTCCTGGCGATACTCTTCCACTACTCATTATCTTATTAAACGGTATTGGTAATGTTCCAACTTCTGATCCTGCTACTATAAATCCTTCGCTAGTAACAACATATCTAAGTGGTCTAAGTCCATTTCTATCTAATTTTGCTAATAAATATCTTCCATCACACATTACTAATCCTGCTGGACCATCCCATGGTTCCATAAGTCCTGAATAGTAATCGTAGAAATCTTTCAATTCATTAGATAATGATGCATCTTTTTCCCATGCTGCTGGAACTAATATAGAGATTGCTTCTATTAATGTTTTTCCTGAAAATATCAGTAATTCTAAAACTGAATCTAAATTTGCAGAATCTGACCATTCTTCATCATTTATTGGAAACAATTCTTTTATTTCATCAAAATATGGTGATGATAGTGCTATTTCTCTTGCTTTCATCCAGTTTATATTTCCTTTTACTGTATTTATTTCACCATTATGTGCTAAATATCTAAATGGATGTGCTAATTT
>RRZU011026353.1_pt1 | contig 17077 bp, 10 predicted proteins | sample 2165561 | NCBI WGS metagenome assembly RRZU01 (sample SAMN10456909, study PRJNA506462) | wastewater metagenome | isolation source: wastewater sludge | place: USA: Moscow, Idaho | reverse complement strand
GTCGAAACGCCGGGCCGCGCCCCGCAGATCGCCCGGACCGGCGATCTGGACCGTCTCGGCGCCGATCATGGCCGCAACCGCGACCAGCGCCCCGGCCATGCGCGCATCGCCCACACAGACGGCCAGCCGGTCGCCCTGGGCCAGCCCCGCCAGCCGCAGGATGGCATGCGCCATCGCCAGCGGCAGCAGTGGCAAGAGCCGATCCCCGGCCCAGTCCAGATCCCCCGGCAGGTCCAGCAGACTGGCCACCGGCCGGCGCAGGAACCGCTGTGGCAACATGCCCTCGGGCAGCTGGGTCAGCACCAGCCGGCCCGCCCGCGCCCCCGAGGTCACGCGCCCCAGCACGTCAAAGGGCGCCTCGGCCCCGGCCAGCAAAAGCTCGATCTCGGCCTCTTCCTCGGCCAGGGGGCCGGTCGGGCGACGGGCGGCCGCCTCCTGGGCCAACCGGCCATGGGGCACCGCCACCAGACGGCGCACCAGACGCTGATCCGGGATCAGGACGATATCGTCCTCGTCGCTGTCGGATGTCAGCTCGTCCAGCAGCGCCGGCAGCACCTCATCGCCGCCGATCTGCACCATTCGCAGGTCCAGATCCGCGTATTCGTTCGCCGCGACCCGCAACAGGCCAAGCTGGGCGGCGGAAGTCAGGGCCGCCGATTGCGGCGCGTTATCCGCATGCCGGACGACCGTGGTCACACAGCGCCGCACCCCGTCCTGGGCGATCATGTGCAGCAGGTCCAGACTGGCCTCGGCCCGCGCCTGTCCGGTCGGATCCTGCGGGTCGTCGGCCGGGTCCAGCCCGCGCAGATCGACGATCTGGCGGAAGGCGGGATCGAACCGGAACGCGCCCGCCCCGAACAGCCGCACGTCATGGCCCCGCGCCGTCAGCCCCTCGGCCAAAGCCGAGGCCAGATCGCCGCCCTGCGACAGGATCGCCATCGGCGCAAGCGGCACCGGATCGGCCCGCCGGTCGTCCTGATCCAGGGTCTGGGCCACGCATTCGAACCGGTCCAGCAGCGCGTCGACATCGACGCCCTCGGGCAGGTCCGCATCATCCGCGCCCAGCCGGCGGGCGCTGATGCCGTGAAAACCGGCCAGAACCCGGCCATCGGGCGCAAGGATCGACAGATCCGCCACCATCCCGACGCCATCGCGCGCGGTCAGCCGGCCATGGCACAGAAATTCGGCGCCGACCGGATGGTGATGCAGGATTTCCTCGATCCGCACCGGCACATAGGCCGCCGGGCGCCCGCCCTCATCCGGCAGAGCCGAGATCAGCGCCTGAAAACAGGCGTCAAGCAGCGCCGGATGCAGGATGAAGGCGCCGGCATCGACCCCCTCGGGGGCCACGATCCGGGCCAGAACCTCGCCGCCGGTGGCGGGGGTCGAAAGCGCCGTCACCCCCTGGAAGGCGGGACCGTATTGCAGCCCGCGCGCGGTCATCGCCGCATAATGCGCGGCCGGCGTGACGTCATGGTCGCAGCGCCCGCGCAACCCATCAAGATCGACAGCCGCCGGCTGCGGCACCGCCAGATCCGAGACGCGCCCTTCGGCATGGCGGGTCCAGTCGCCGGACGCGCCGGCGCTGTGGATGGCGAAGCCGCGCGTTTCGGGATCCCATGTGGTGATCAGCGCCGGCTCGTCATTGGGGTCCAGCAACATCGCCTGATCGAATTTCAGCCCGGTCAGGCGCAGCGCGCCCCCACCATTATCCCCGTCATGACCCGCGCCATCGCCCGCCAGTTCGGCAGCCAGTTGCAGCGCGATTTCGCAATAGGCGGCGCCGGGCATGACGACGCTGCCTTCGACCTGATGATCCAGCACCCAAGCCAGGCGGTTGCGGTTGAAATCCTGTCGCCACATGGGTTGCGGGATCGCCATGCGCCGGCCCAGCAGGCGCGCCTCGTCCGGCGTGCCCAGACGGTCGTCGCGGGCGGCGTCGCTTTCGTTCCAGAGCTGGTGGCGCTGCCAGGGATATCCCGGAAGCGTCACGAAACGATTGCCGCGCCCGGCATGGAACCGTTGCCAGTCGATGGCCACGCCGCGCACATGCAGCGCCGCGATGCCGCGCAGGATCTGTTGGATTTCGGGCTGTTCGCGGCGCAGGCTGGCGGCCAGAACGCCCTCGACATTGGCATCCAGCAGGCATTCACGCAGCGCCGAGGACAGGACCGGATGCGGCCCCACCTCAAGGAAGCAGTCAAAGCCGTCATTGACGATTTCCTGCACGGCTTCGTAAAAGCGCACGCTGTCGCGGACATTGCGGCACCAATAGGCGGCGCCGTAATCGCCTTCGGCCACGGGATACGAGGTGACGGTCGAATAAAGCGGCAGCTCTGCCGGCCGGGGGGTGATGCCGGCAAGCCCCCGCTCCAGCGGCTCAAGAAGCGGATCCATGATCGGGCTGTGATAGGCGGTCTCGACCTGCAAACGGCGGTTGAAGATGCCATCCGCCGTCAGCTTTTCGGCAATCGCGTCCAGCGCCGCCTCATCCCCGGCAAGGGTGATGGTGCGCGGCGCATTGTCGGCCCCGACCGAAACCAGATCGTGATACCCGTCGAGATAGGGCAGAATATCGACCGCCCCCAAGCCCACGGCCAGCATGCCGCCGGTGCCGGCGGTCGTGGCCTGCAACTTGCTGCGCAGCCACGAGACGCGAACCGCATCCTCAAGGCTGAGCACACCTGCGGCATAGGCCGCGCTGACCTCGCCGACGCTGTGGCCGATCAACACGCCGGGATCGACGCCCCAGCTTTGCAACAGCTTGAAAAGCCCCGCTTGCAGGACGAAATTCGCCGGCTGCGCGACATGGGTGCAGGTGACGCTGGACTGATCCTCGGGGCGCGCCATCTCATCGAGGATGGACCAGCCGGCCAAGGGCGCAAAGATGCGGTCCACCTCTTGGGCAAAGTCACGAAAGACCGGCTGCGTCGCCATCAACTCGCGGCCCATGCCCCACCATTGCGGGCCCATGCCGCTAAAGACGAGGACCGGCGCCGCGCCCTTGTGATCGGCCGTGCCCTCGATCAGGTCGGGATTGGCCCGCCCGTCCAGATAGTCGCGCAGCACCGCCGATGCCGATGCCGCATCCACGGCCAGAACGGCAATGCGGTGTTCATAGGCATTGCGGCGCAGCGCCGCCGAATAGCACAGATCGGCAAAGCCCGCCGCATCCAGCCCCTGCAACCGCTCAAGGAAACGCCCGGCCAAAGCCCGCAGCGCCGCCGCCGAACGGGCCGAGATCAGCAAAAGCTGCGCGCGTGCGGGCGCGTCCTGTGCCGCGTCCCCCGCCGCGTCGGGAGCATCCGAAAGCCCGCCATGTTCGGCCACGGGTTCAAGGATCACATGCGCATTGGTGCCGCCATAGCCAAAGGAATTGATCGCCGCCCGACCCGGCAGCCCCTTGGCCACCGGCGGCAATTCGGTCAGCCCGCGCGGCAGGTCCAGCCCCCATTCCGCCAGCCGCAGCGCCGGGTTCACCTTGTCCAGATTGGCGACCGGGGGCACCTGCCCGCGTTCAAGGCAAAGCGCGGTCTTGATGACGGCGGCGATGCCGGCGGCGGCTTCGAGATGGCCGATATTGGCCTTGACCGAGCCGACAAGACAGGGCCGTTCCCGCCCCGCCCCGCCAAAGACCGAAGCAAGCGCCCCCAATTCGATCGGATCGCCGATGGCGGTGCCGGTGCCATGCGCCTCGACATAGGTGACGCTGCCCGGGTCGCAATCGAACCGCGCACAGACCTGTCGGATCAGCTGGGCCTGCGCCTCGCCATTGGGGACGGTGATGCCATCGGTGCGGCCGTCCTGATTGACGCCGCTGCCGCGGATCACGGCATGGATGCGGTCGCCATCGGCCAGCGCGGCGCTCAGCCGCTTGATCACGACGACGCCGGCCCCCTCGCCCCGGCCATAGCCGTCGGCGCGGGCGTCAAAGCTTTTCGACCGCCCGTCACGGGACAGAAAGCCGCCCTTGCACATCGCGATCAGCGTTTCGGGGCGAAAGATCACGTTGACCCCGCCGACCAGTGCCAGGTCGCATTCCCCGCCGCGAATGGCCTGACAGGCCTGATGCATCGCCACAAGCGAGGACGAGCAGGCCGTGTCCAGAGTGAAGCTTGGCCCATGCAGGTCCAAAAGATAGGACAGCCGGTTCGACAGGATCGTCAGGGTCGAGCTGACGGCGGTGTGCTGGCCGATCTGGGCGCGGCCCAGCGGGCTGAACTGTGTAAGCATGCCGTCGACCATGAAGCCGCCGACGAAAACGCCCGTATTGCTGCCGGCGATGCTGTCGGTCGGGATGCCGGCATCCTCAAGCGCCTCATGCGCGACCTCTAGCAACAGGCGCTGCTGGGGGTCCAGATAGGCCGCTTCGCGCGGGGACATGCCAAAGAATTCGGCGTCAAAGCTGTCGATGGGCTGATCCAGAAAGCCGCCGTGGCGGACATAGATCTTGCCGGGGGCATCGGCGCGGGCATCATAGAATTTCTGAAGGTTCAGCCGGTCCGGGGGGATCTCGACAATGCCGTCGCGCCCTTCGGCCATCAGCTGCCAGAACTGGTCCAGATTGGTGACGCCACCGGGCAGACGGCATCCCATGCCGACAATTGCAAGCGCCTCGTCATGGTCGTGATCCGGGCAGGCAGCATCCTCCCGGTCGCACCGGGCACCATAGATATCTCTCATATCGAACCTACTAAATTTATGTATTCACAAGCCGTGCGGAACAGTTGACGACCGCAAACGGTCGCCTTTGGTCATTTTGGGCAGTTCAGAACCGGGCGGCGCGGGCGTGCATGCCGGCCCCGCGCAAGGCGGGATCGGAACCAGGCCCGTCGCCGGTCAAAAGCTGGGTTTTTAGCCGAGCAGGATAGGACGGCAGCTGCGCATCAGGATGACCAGATTGCGCGTCAACACCGAACAAAGCAGCGCAAGCGCGGCAATGGTCAGCCATTCAAGACCGAAATCCCTGAGCCCGCCATTGCTCAGCAGCGGATAAAGCAGCGCGCCGATCCCGGCCAAGGCCGACATGAGCACCATCACCGCCGGGACAGTGGCCGTGCAAAGCACGCGGAACACGGTCTGGCTGGACATGCGCGGGGCCGAAATCCCCGGCAGGCACCGCAACCGGTCAAGCATCAACCCGCCCAGCACCACCAGAATCGCGATCAGAAAGGCATAGCGGTCGACGAACATCATCACCGACCCCCACGAGGATTGCATCAGATCCTCACGCCAGCCGGGTTCAAGGATATAGGGCCGGATCCGCATCGCCAGAAAGGTCAGCCCGATCCCCGCCACCACGGTCCAGCGCAGATGCCGCCAGCGCGATTCGGCGATGACCTCGCGATAATCGCCGGCCATGACTTCCTGGGGTCCGAAATCGTTGATCACGGCGCGCAGACGTGCGACGGGATCCATTTCGGCCCGATCCGCCTCGGCGACGTCCTCCATCGCTTCGGTCAGATGGTCCATGATCTCAATGCGAAGCCTGTCGGCGACCGCCGAACCGGCCTGCGTCGCCTCGACAACATCCGAGGCATATTTTTCAATCAATTCCTCGATTTCACGGGCTCGAGGAGCAGCATATTGATTGCAGCTGCGAAGGTCTTCCAATGTTCGCATCTTTCCCTCAACTGTTTCGCCCCGGATTCGGTCAAAGTATAAACACGTCGTTTGCGACCGCTGGGCGCAGTTGCCCAATTACTTGCGATCAGGCCGTTATTCTCGAGCCGGTGGAGGATCGGATAAATGGTCCCTCCGGGCAGCTCGATCATGCTTTGACTGCGGCTGCTGATCTCTTTCATGATGGCATATCCATAACCGGCACCGGAACTGATAACGGACAGGACAATTGCATCCAGATGTCCTTTAAGCATCTCTGGGTTCAACGTGTCATCTCCGGTCTGGTGCGGCGGGACCGCCTATTGGTCTTAAGTATGTAACTACACTACACGTCTCGCGTTCGCATGTATAGCCCTCCTACACAAGCGCGGAAATATTTCCCCAAGCAAGTCAGATACATCCGTGGGTTGAGAGACCTCCCATTAACCTAGCTTATAGGCCCGATTTAAACACCCTATGGTAGAAAAACTCGCGCCATAGGGGAATCTTTCCCCATCGGGCCGCCCTGTCATCGCGACCGGATTTCCCGCCCGGCAACCCGGCGCAACGGGTATGGCGCCACCCGGCCGCACAACCTGCACGATCCCCTGCGGCCGATTCTGCACGAGGATGGCCGGCGGGCACGGCATCCCCGCACCCAAGGGGGCCACGAAACAGGCATCGCAGAGCGGATCGGCGCCCGGAAACTGAACCGGGTTGACCAAATTCAGAATCATTCTTTATACATAATTCAAAATTATGTTGGTTGGACTGGTCGGGCCAAGGCCCCGCCAATGCGGCTTTCGGTCACCGCCGGGGAGGGCGGGACCGAAGGATTGACGTCGAAAACCACCAGGGGAGGATAACATGAATATCAGGGGATTGCTCGGCGCCGCCGTAATGGCCGCGCTGGGGCTGGCGTCGCAGGCCGCGGCACAGGCGGAAATCAAGTTCGGCCATGTCGGGGAACCCGGCTCGCTGATGGATCTCAGCGCCACGGAATTTGCCAAACGCGCCAATGAAAGGCTGGGCGACAAGGGCAAGGTCATCGTCTATGGCTCAAGCCAGCTGGGCGATGACAAGGCCTTGTTGCAAAAGCTAAAACTGGGGACCGCCGATCTGGCGCTGCCTTCGACGATCATGTCCTCGATGGTGCCGGTCTTTGGCCTGTTCGAGATGCCCTATCTTGTCCATGACCGCGACCACATGAAACGGATCCGCGACGAGATCGTGACCCCGACCATGGTCCCCGAGGCCGAAAAGACCGGCTATCGGATCATCGGCGTTTGGGAAAACGGCTTTCGCCAGATCACCAACAACCGTCGGGCCATCAGCACCCCCGAGGACCTGAAGGGCATCAAGCTGCGCGTGCCCAACGGCGAATGGCGCATCAAGATGTTTCAGGCCTATGGCGCAAGCCCCAGCCCGATGCCCCTGTCCGAGGTCTTTGTCGCGCTTCAGACCGGGGTGATGGACGGGCAGGAAAATCCCTATGCCCAGATCTATCCCTCGCGCTTCTATGAGGTGCAGAAATACCTTTCGATCAGCAATCACGTCTATACCCCGGCCTTTGTCACCGCCGGCCGGTCCTGGGACAAGTTCGACCCCGAGGTCCAGCAGGCGCTGACCGAAACGGCGGTCGAGATGCAGGATGTCGTCTATGGCATCGCCGCCGATCTGGAAAAGGACCTGCTGCAAAAGCTGACCGAGGCGGGGATGGCGGTGAACGAGGTCGATACCGCCGCCTTCGTCGCGGCCAGCCAGCCGATCTATGACCAGTTCGCCCAATCGGTCGAGGGCGCCGGCGCGCTGATCGAAAAGGCGCAGGGCCTGTCCGGCGAATGATGCCACGCCCCGGGGTCCGGCCCGCCGGGCCCCGCATCCATCCGCAGGAGAGACGCATGGTTTCGCACAAGCTGCGGCGGGGGTTCGAAACCCTGCTGGAAATAATCACCGCGCTGATCGTGGCCTCGCTCACGGCGCTGATCGTGATGGGCACCATCTATCGCTATATGGGGTCGGCACTCAGCTGGTATGACGAGGTGGCCTCGATCGGGCTGGTCTGGATGACTTATTTCGGCTCGGCGCTGGCGGCGCTGAAGGGCGCGCATATCGGCTTTCCGGGGCTGGTGAACGCCATGCCGCCGCGCTGGCGGGTGCCGGTCACCATCTTTGCCGAGGCCTGCGTGTTCTTTTTCTTCGGGCTTCTGGCCTATGCGGGCTGGCAGGTGCTGGTCATACTTGAGGGGATGACGCTGGTGTCGTTGCCCGATGTGCCGGTGCAGCTGACGCAATCGATCATCCCCCTGGGCGCCATCCTCTTCATGCTGGCCGAGGCCATGCGCCTGCCGGAGGTGATGGCGGCGGCGCGCGGGGCCGGTTTCGTCGATCACGAAATCCAGGAGGCGCTTGGCGATATTTCCAACACACCGCTGGAACAGGATGACGCCAGCGTCGCCTCGGCCAGCCATCGCAACCATCGGCGGGGGGATGCCTGATGACCATCGCAATCATGCTTTTGGTGATGTTCGCGCTGGCGCTGCTGAACGTGCCCATCGCGGTCGCATTGGGGATCGTCGGCATCGGCGCGGTCCTTATCGTTCAGGGCGGCGACATGCTGCCCAATCTGGCGCTGACCATGTTCGAGGGGGCGTCGAGCTTTCCCCTGCTGGCGATCCCGCTTTTCGTGCTGGCGGGGTCGATCATGAACGCCTCGTCCATTTCGCGCCGGCTGATCGCGCTTGCATCGGCGCTGGTGGGTTTCGTGCGGGGCGGGCTGTCCTTTGTGGTGATCGGCGCCTCGATGTTTTTCGCCGAAATCTCGGGCTCGGCGGTCGCGGGGGTCGCGGCCCTGGGTTCGATCCTTGTGCCGGCGATGCGCAAAAAGGGCTATTCCAAGGAATTCTCGGCCGCGATCTGTTCCTCGGCCTCCAGCCTTGCGATCATCCTGCCGCCTTCGATCCCGATGATCCTTTACGCGGTCATGGCACAGCAATCGGTGGTCAAGATGTTCATCGCCGGCTTCGGCCCCGGCATCGTCGGCGCCATCCTTTTGGCCGTTGCCGCCTATATTCAGGCGCGGCGGCATAATTTCCCGGTCGAGGAACGGTTCCATATCTCGAATGTCTGGCTGCGCTTCAAAGAGGCGGGCTGGGCGCTGTTGCTGCCGGTCATCATTCTGGGCGGCATCTTTGGCGGCATCGTCACCGCGACCGAGGGCGCGGCGCTGGCCGTGGTGGCGGCGCTGTTCATCTCGGGCGTGATCTATCGCGAATTCGACGTGCGCGCGCTTTACAAGGCGCTGATCGACAGCGGGGTGCAGACGGCGGTGGTGATGCTGCTGGTGGCCGCCTCGTATCTGATCGGCGGCTTTCTGACCGAGGCGCAGCTGCCCCAGCAACTGGCGCAGGCCATCGGCGGGCTGACCACGAACAAATATCTGATCCTGCTGATGCTCAACATCGCCTTTCTGATCCTGGGCATGTTCCTGCATTCGGCGGCGGCGATCATTCTGGTGGTGCCTATCGTCATGCCGATGGTGCTGGCCGCCGGCATCGACCCGGTGCATTTCGGGCTGGTGGTGACGCTGAACCTGGCCATCGGGCAACAGACGCCGCCGGTCGCCTCGGTCCTGATCGCGGCCTGTTCCATCGCGAAATCGGACATCTGGGAAACGACCAAGGTCAATCTGCCCTTTATCGGCGCGCTGCTGGCGCTGCTTCTGGTCTGTACCTACCTGCCCGGCATCTCGCTGGCGCTGGTTCACCTGATCTATGGGGGCTGAGATGACCACAAAAAAGCCGCTGCCGCTGGAAGGGATCCGGGTGCTGGATGTGTCGCAGGTCATGGCCGGGCCGTTCTGCTGTATGCTGCTGGGCGATCTGGGCGCCGATGTGATCAAGGTCGAGCCGCCGAACGGCGACCAGACCCGCAGCGCCATGGGCTTCCGGCTCAGGGGCGATGACAGCCTTGGGTTTCTGAACATGAACCGCAACAAGCGCTCGATCGCGCTGGACCTGAAATCCGCGCCCGACCGCGAGATCTTTCTGAAGCTGGCGGCCACCGCCGATGTGATCGTCGAAAACTATCGCCCCGGCGTCGTGGCCAAGCTGGGGATCGATTACGACAGCGTGGCCGCGATCAATCCCGGCATCATCTATGCCAGCATCTCGGGCTTTGGCCAGACCGGGCCATGGTCCGCGCGGCCGGGGTTCGACCTGATGGCGCAGGCGGCGTCGGGGATCATGTCGATCACCGGACATCCCGACGGGCCGCCGGCGAAATCGGGCGGGCCGCTGGCGGATATCGGCTGTTCGATGCTGACCGTCTATGCCATCCTTGCCGCCTATATCGGCCGCCAAAAGACCGGCGCGGGACAGTTCATCGACGCCTCGCTTTACGAGGCCGGACTGTCCTTTGCGGTCTGGGACATCTGCGATTATTGGGGCACGGGCAATATCCCCGAACGGATCGGCACCGCCAACCGCATGGCCGCCCCCTATCAGGCGGTGCGCGCCAGCGACGGGCATTTCGTGCTGGGCGCGAATAATGACCGCCTGTATCGCCGGCTTTGCGAAACCATCGGGCGCGCGGATCTGATCGCGCATCCCGATTACGCCACCAACGCCCTGCGGATGAAAAACCGCGAGGCGCTGATCGCCGATCTCGAGGCGACGCTGATCACCCGCAGCCGCGCGGAATGGGTTCAGGCGCTGCTCGATGCCGGCATTCCCGCCGGCCCGATCCTCGATTACGCCGAGGCCTTGGGCAACGAACATGCGCAGGCGCGGGACATGGTGATGCCGATCACCCATCCGGTCGAGGGCGAGGTCAAGAACATCGGCTTTCCGGTCAAGCTGCGCGGCACCCCGCAAGAGGTGCGCCGCCATCCGCCGCTTTTGGACGAGCACCGGGCCGAGATCCTGCGCGAATTGGGGATCGCCGATGGCTGACGGGGGTGAGGTCACGCTGCGGCTGGATGGTCCGGTCGCGCATGTCACCTTTGCGCGACCGGCGGCGCGCAATGCGATGACCTTTGCCATGTATGCGCAACTGGCCGCGATCTGTGACCAGCTGGACGGGCAACGCGATCTTTGCGCCATCGTCTTTCGCGGCGCGGGCGGCGCCTTTGTCGCCGGCACCGACATTTCCGAATTCACCGCCTTTCAAAGCGGCGCCGACGGGCTGGTTTACGAAGATCACATCGACACCGTTCTGGCGCGGCTGGCGCGCCTGCCCGCGCCCACGCTCGCCGTGATCGAGGGCGCGGCGGTGGGCGGCGGGCTGGCCATCGCCGCCGCCTGCGATCTGCGCATCGTGACGCCGGGGGCGAAATTCGGCGTCCCCATCGCCCGCACGGTCGGGAATTGCCTGTCGGCGGCCAATATCGCCCGGCTGATCCGCGCCTTTGGCGACGGGCCGGTGCGGCGGATGCTGTTATTGTCGGAATTTCTGGACGGCGCGACCGTCCACGGGCTGGGCTTTTCCAGCGCCTGCGTCCCGCCCGACCGGATCGAGGCCGAAACGGCGCGCCAGATCGCGCGTCTGTGCGAGGCCGCGCCCCTGACCATCGCCGCCTGCCGGACCCTTCTGGCACGGCTGACCGAGGCGGCGCCCAATGACCGCGACGTGATCGAACGCGTCTATGGCAGCCAGGATTTCCGCGAGGGCGTCGCGGCCTTTCTGGCCAAGCGCAAGCCGGTCTGGACCGGAAAATAAGCGCAAAGGCGGGGTTTTATGGGCGGCCCCGCGTCGCGCGGCGCATGGCCGGAACGGCCCGGCCCTAGGCCCCGGCGCCCTGTTCCTTGGAAAGCAGCCATTCGCGCAAGGTGATGCTGGTCTTTTCCAGATGCGCGCGCAGGATCACCGAAAGCGTTGCCCCGTCACGCGCGCGCAGACTGGCAAGGATGTCCTCATGCTCGCGCATCGCCTGATCCCAGCGTTCGCGGGTGATATTGGCCATATAGCGCCCACGCCGCACCCGCGCCGCCAGCGTGCGATACTGCACGGTCAGGGTGGCGTTGCGCGCGGCGGCCAGAATGGTTTCGTGGATCTGTTGGTTCAGCTTGAAATAATCCTCAAGCTCGCGGGCCAGGTAATGCTGATACATGCGGTCATGCAGCGCCTCGACCTCGGCGATTTCGTCATCGGTGATGTTCTTGCAGGCCAGCTCGCCCGCCAGCGCCTCGAGCGCGCCCATGATGGGGAAAAGCTCGTCCAGTTCCTCGACCGAGATGCGGCTGACCCAGGCACCGCGATTGGGTTCCAGATGGACCAGCCCGTCGGTCGCCAGCACCTTCAACGCCTCGCGCAGCGGGGTGCGCGACACGCTGTAAAGTTCGCACAGATCCTTTTCCGGGACCTTGTGGCCGGGGCGCAGTTCCCCCGACACGATCAGTTCGCGCAGCGCCTCGGTCAGCTCTTCGTGCAGCGAACGGCGGCGGATTTGCGGGCCGGTCGTAGCGGTCAAATTCATCGTTCCGGCGCCTCCTGCAGCGCAAGGTCAAAAAGCCGCGAGACATGTATCGCCTGCCGCCCGGTGCCGTCCGCGATCTGGTGCCGGCAAGAGGTTCCGTCGGCCACCAAAATGGTGCCGTCCGGGGCATCACGCACAGCCGGGAACAGGTCAAGCTCACCCATCTGACGCGATATTGCCTCGGTTTCGACCCCATAGCCAAAGGCCCCGGCCATGCCGCAGCAGCTCGTTTCCACGACCTGAATATCCGTTTCCGGCAGCAGCGCCAATGCTTTCCGGATCGCAAGCATGACATCCATCGCCTTCTGATGGCAATGTCCGTGCAACAGAACGCGCGCGCCAAGGGGCCGAAGCCGCAGATTCCAGCGCCCGGCATCGGCTTCGGCGGCGATATATTCCTCGAACATGAAAGCGGCGTTTGCCACATCCTGCGTGGCCTTACCGGGAATCAGCGCCGGAATTTCATCGCGCAGCGTCAGCAGGCTGGACGGTTCCAGCCCGACGATCGCCCGCCCGGCGCGGACATGCGGAAGAAGTGCGTCAATCAGTCGCTGCCCCTCGGCCTTTGCCCGGTCGACAAGGCCCACGGAAAGAAGCGTGCGCCCGCAATCCAGCGCCCGCCCCCCCTCCAAAGGACGCGCCAGGGTGACACGGCGACCGGCCGCCCGCAGCACGCGGATCGCGGCGCGCAGATTCTCGGGTTCGAACCAGCGGTTGAACGCATCGGCAAAGATCACGACATCCGCATCGTCACGCGCCGGCAGCTCGGCATCGCGAAACGGGCGCGCCGACCATTGCGGCAGCGCGCGGGCGGCGGAAAAGCCGGTCGCCCGCTCGGTCAGCCGCGCAAGAACCGGGCTGCGATTGCGCAGATTCATGAGCCAGTGCAGCCGCGCCGCATAGGGCGCATAGCGCGGCAGATCCGCCACCAGCCGGTCATGCAGCGTCAGCCCCCGGTCGCGGGCGCGGGCGGCCATGACCTCGATCTTCATCCGCGCCATGTCGACGCCGGTCGGGCATTCGCGCTTGCACCCCTTGCAGGACACACAGAGCCGCAGCGTCTCGGCCATTTCGTCCGAGGTCAGCGCATCGGCCCCCAATTGCCCCGTGATCGCCAGCCGCAGCGTATTGGCGCGCCCGCGGGTGACATGCTGTTCGGCCCGCGTCACGCGATAGGACGGGCACATGGTCCCGCCCGCCAGCTTGCGACAGGCGCCGTTGTTGTTGCACATCTCGACCGCGCCCTGAAAGCCGCCGCCCGCACCCGGCCAGGCGGACCAGTCGAAGGCGGTTTTCAGGGGCTTGGCGGCATAGCCGGGCGGATAGCGAAACAGGCTGCGCTCATCCATTTTCGGCGCATCGACGATCTTGCCGGGGTTCAGTCGGCTTTGAGGGTCGAAGCGGTCCTTGACCTCGCGGAACAGGGCGGTGATTTCCGGGCCGAACATGCGTTCGTGAAATTCCGAACGCACGATGCCGTCGCCATGCTCGCCCGAATGCGACCCCTTGTATCTGGCGACCAGCGCAAAGGCCTCTTCGGCGATGGCGCGCATGCGCTTGACGTCGCCGTCCAGTTTCAAGTTCAGCACCGGCCGCACATGCAGGCACCCGACCGAGGCATGGGCATACCACGTCCCCTTTGTGCCGTGACGCGCAAAGACCTCGGTCAATTCGCGCGTATATTCCGCCAGATCGGACAGCGCGACGGCGCAATCCTCGACAAAGGACACGGGCTTTCCCTCTTGCTTCATCGACATCATGATGTTGAGGCCGGATTTGCGCACCTCGGCGATGCGGGTTTGCAGGCGCTGATCCTCGATGGCGACGACGCCGCCCCAATGCGGCCCCTGCCCCCGCCAGTCAAAGCCCAGATCGCCCATGCGCCCGGCCAGCTCGCGCAGCTTGCGGGCATTGGCATGGGCCTCGCCCTCGTCGAATTCGACCAGCAACAGCGCCTCGGGGGTGCCGCGCACGAATTGCTCGATGGTGGGGCGAAACAACGCGATCTGACGCGACAGGCCGATCATGGTGGCATCGATCAGCTCGACCGAAAGCGGGTTCAGACCGACCAGATGCTGGGTCGCGTCCATCGCCTGATAAAAGCTGGGGAAATGGCACACGCCCAGCACACGCTGACCGACCAGCGGCCAAAGCCTCAGCTCGATCTTGGTGAAATAGGCCAGCGTCCCCTCGCTGCCGACCAGAAGATGCGACAGGTTGACGGGCCGGTCCCCGGGCACCAGCGCGTCGATATTATAGCCGCCGACGCGCCGCGTCAGCTTGGGGATGCGCGCGTCGATCAGCGCCGCGTGGTCGCGCCCCATCGCCAATAGCGCATCGACCAGCCCGGCCGGGGGACCGCCATCACCGTGACCGTCAACGTCAACGTCAACGGGGCCGAAACGGGCAAGGCGGCCATCGGCCATGATCGCCTCGATCGACAGGACATTGTCGCGCATGGTGCCATAGCGCAGCGAACGACCACCGCAGGAATTGTTCGCAGCCATCCCGCCAATGGTCGCGCGCGAGGCGGTCGAGACATCGACCGGAAACCACAGCCCATAGGGCCGCAAGGCCCGGTTCAGATCGTCGAGCACGATCCCCGGCTCGACCACCACCCGGCGGTTCGGCGCGTCCAGTTCAAGGATGCGGTTGAAATGCACCGAATTGTCGAGGATCAGCCCCGAATTGACCGTCTGCCCGCATTGCGAGGTGCCGCCGCCGCGCCCGGTGACCGCCACGCCGTGATCGCGCGCCACCGCCAGCGCGGCCGCGACATCGGCCATTCCGCGCGGGATCGCGACCCCCATCGGCATGATCTGATAGAACGAGGCATCGGTCGAATAGCGCCCCCGCGAAAAGGGATCGAACAGAACTTCGCCCTGAAAATCCTTTCTTAGCGCCTGATCCAGCATGAAACGCCTTTCTATTCCCTGTTGACTCGGGGCTACCTGAAATGGATACATAATGCAAAATTAAAAACACAATTCAGCGCGGCAGCTCGTCGCAAACGGAGAGGTCTCATGACACATCGCGCCGGCCGCCATTTCCTTCAGATCCCCGGCCCCAGCCCGGTGCCCGAACGCGTGCTGCGCGCGATCTCGGCGCAGGTGATCGACCATCGCGGCCCGGATTTCGCCGAGGTCGGTCGGACCGCGCTGATGGGCATGCGGTCGATCTTCAAGACCGGGCAGGATGTGGTCATCTATCCCGCATCCGGCACCGGCGCCTGGGAGGCGGCGCTGGTCAACGCGCTGTCGCGGGGCGACCGGGTGCTGATGTATGAGACCGGCCATTTCGCCACGCTGTGGAAAAAGATGGCCGAAAAGCTGGGCCTGCGCCCCGAATTCATCGAAGGAGACTGGCGCGGCGGGGCCGATCCCGACGCCATCGAGACCCGCCTGCGCGCCGACCGCGCGCATGAGATCAAGGCCGTCTGCGTGGTCCATAACGAGACCTCGACCGGATCGGTTTCGCCCATCGCCCAGGTGCGGGCGGCCATCGATGCGGCAGGGCATCCGGCGCTGTTGATGGTGGACACGATTTCGGGGCTGGCCTCGGTCGATTTCCGCTTTGACGAATGGGGCGTCGATGTCGCGGTCTCGGGTTCGCAAAAGGGGCTGATGCTGCCGCCGGGCCTGTCCTTCAACGCGGTCAGCGCCAAGGCGATGGCAGCATCCGAACAAGGCGGGATGCCGCGATCCTATTGGGACTGGCGCGAGATGAAGGCCAGCAACGCCAGCGGCTATTTCCCCTATACGCCCGCGACCAACCTGCTGTTCGGCCTGAACGAGGCCATCGCCATGCTGCATGACGAAGGGCTGGAGAATGTCTTTGCCCGGCATGCGCGCCATGGCGCCGCCACCCGGGCCGCCGTCCGCCATTGGGGGCTTGAGGTTCTCTGCCGCCGTCAGGGACAGGAAAGCGGCGTGCTGACCGCCGTTCTGATGCCCGAGGGGCACAGCGCCGACGCCTTTCGCAAGACGGCGCTGCGCCATTACGACATCTCGCTTGGCAACGGGCTGTCCAAGGTCGCTGACAAGGTGTTCCGCATCGGCCATCTGGGCGATTTCAACGACCTCACGCTGGCCGGCACGCTGACCGGGGTCGAGCTGGGCCTGCGCAAGGCGGGCGTGCCGCATCGCGACGGCGGTCTTGACGCGGCGTTGAAGGTGCTGGACGACATGCCCGCGCCCGGCATCGCCGCCGAATAGAGACAAGGCACGACCATGGGTTGCATCCGGCATGCCCCCTGCTTTAGCTGATGCGGGTCAATGACTTGCCATCGCCATTCCGGCCCGGCCGCACGGGTCGGTCCGGCCCCACAGGGAAAGGAACGCCCATGGATCTGACGCTGAATACCGCGCAAAAGCTGGCCGCGAACTGTCTGTCACTGGCTGCCGGGATGGGGCTGAAGCCGCTGACCGTCGCGGTGCTTGACTCGGCCGGCAATCTGAAGGTGCTGATGCGTCAGGACGGGACCAGCACGCTGCGCCCCGAAATCGCGCAGGCCAAGGCCAAGGGCGCCATCGCCCTGGGCATGGGGTCGCGGGCGATCTTTGAACGCGCCAAGGAACAGCCCTATTTCATCCAGGCGATGAACGCGCTGGCCGGCGGCGCGCTGGTGCCGGTGCCGGGCGGCGTGCTGATCCGCAAGGACGGCGCCATTCTTGGTGCGGTGGGCATCACCGGCGACAGTTCCGACAATGACGAGGCCTGCGCAATTCGCGCCATCGAGGATGCAGGCTTTACCGCCGACGCGGGCTGATTTCCGGGGACCGCGCCTGTCGACCGGTCGCGGTCGCACGATCAGGGGCCACACGATCAGGGGCCACACGATCAGGGGTGGCGCGATCCGGGGTGACGGCGGTCACGACGCGGCGGCAAGCGGCCCCGCGCATTACCCCCGGATCAATATTCATTCGCGCCCTTGCCGGCGATGATCTTGTCGCGGAACCGGGCGATGCGCTCGACCCGGGTGCGCGATTGCCTGGCCCCGTT
>RRZU010141079.1_pt1 | contig 17078 bp, 21 predicted proteins | sample 2165561 | NCBI WGS metagenome assembly RRZU01 (sample SAMN10456909, study PRJNA506462) | wastewater metagenome | isolation source: wastewater sludge | place: USA: Moscow, Idaho | reverse complement strand
GGTTGGCACATACAGCATCTGGCGCCACCTGCTAACGAAGGAGCCGATTGAGATGCCATAGGAATCCACGACCGCGGCAAATTCCTGGTCGGACAGATTCACTTCGGTATCTCTTGACGCCCACCTTTTCAATCGGCGATAGCCAACTTATGACCCCGAACTGTTGGCTGTTTCGGATTTAAACTCAGTCAGAACAACAAGTTCTCTAATTGTGCAGCGTTGGCGACCTCGATTTGGAACTCTGGCGGCAGCTCGCTCTCAGGAGCAACAGCTGCCCGCAAATCTTGGATCACGTATTGAGCCAGGCAAGCGCGTACCGGCAATCTACGGTTTTCGGCTCCGCCGAAATTCTCACTTCTAACCACCTCTTGCTGCTGTGGCGAGAGTTTCCTATGTGCAGCCAAATCAAGCTGGACGATTTTGTGCCAAGCAAGGTCATCGTTCATTGTTCGTGGCGCGCTATTGGTAAACGCATAGGCTGATTTGATTCGCCCCAAGGTGAAATCCCGGAATTCCTGACGGCGACCGCACCAAGCTCGGACGTGCCAACGACGGCCTATGTGAATGATCGAGTGCGGGAAGATAGTCCGTTCCTCAAACACCGGATTAGTCATCGAGGCGTAGCTGATCACCACTCCTGTCTTGGCCAGCGATGCTTTGCGTAGCGACGCAAAAACGGCGGGCCGCACTTCGGTCAGGTCGACTCTGGCATCAATCACACATGGATTGTTGTCCGCGCCAGCTAGCGTTTGCCGAGCGTACTCATCCAGCGATACATCTGTCTCAAAGGATTCCGGCGCTACGGGCTTCAGGACTCGGGCCCGGCCATCCTCAACGATATAGTTGCCCATCAACGCTCGAAACTCGGCAAGCAGGCGACTTGCTTGAACGGGTTGCAAACCAAATAGCTTGCGGACCCGTGCGTTTCCAATCTCGCCCTCCCAGGCAAGCACACCTTCCATAAACCTGAGGCGATGATCTCGTAATGCTGGTCTGTTCGACATTGTGCACTCAATTGTGTATACGTCATTTATCTACTATGATAACTTATCGTTTATGATAAGTCACCGCACTCTGGCAGAACGTGATGAAAACTATCCATCGCCCTACAAGCTATCAGATCACTCCCACTTCGGGTCAGGCTGTTCATCACTCCGCAATTACCAAAGAGTTGGTGCTGGCCTGGGCGCGAGATCGGGATACAGGGGAACCTCGATATGTCGGTGAGCTAAAAAAAGAAAAAACTGGTCTGAAGTGTGGTTGTGAATGCTATAGCTGTGGCCTAGCCCTGGAGGCAGTCAACGCTGGCAAAACCGAGTTCAAAATCAGGCCGCACTTCCGTCATCCAGATGGCGCTCCGAAGCGCGACTGCATGGTGTTGTCTGCAAGAGCCGCCGCGCTTCAGATGCTTTTGGAGGAAGGTGAGCTTTTCCTTCCTCGCCGTCACCAATCAAAAATAGTTGAAGGTTTGAGTGGCGAGTATTACGAGGCTTGGGTAGATGCCCCGAGAGAGGCTATTCGAATTGCCGATTACAAGATCGAAGATCGGGTGAATGCGCTCCTGACACTTGATGACGGCCGTTTACTCAAAGTATGCCTTGTGGGCAGCGTAGAGGCATCCGACGAAGAAGGCGAGTATCTGGAAATCACGCCGATGATTCGCTTGATTGTCGACGATCCTTCCATCGCGGCAATGTCGCCTGAAGAGCTTCGAAATCGGATCACGTTAATTGTGGACGACGGCCGATGGTGCGCCCACTGGTCTGACAAAGACCTAGCGGCACAGGCGCTGGCAAGAGCGGAGCAGATCGCCGAAGAAGCATTGGATTGGCTGAACCTACCAGAAAACATCAGCAACGAACTCAAACGGGAGACGCTACTTCATCTCAAGGCCAAGGAAATACTGGAACAAGAAAATCAAATCCACTTACCCTTATTGGCAGTGAATTCGAGGCGTGAGTTGCCAACGGGTCAAATTATCGAGAAGAAGAGAAGCCGGGCTGAGCAATTGGTTCAACTTGCCAAAGTCAGGCTAGAACAGCATTTAGGTGAAATCAAACCAGATATTCTGGCTTCGACGATCGCGATAGATAACTGGTCAGCCGATACGCTATCCATAGAGATTACGGTCACCAATACGATTGACGAAGAACGACTGGAAAAAATTCGTCAAAAGGGAATTCCTGCTCTGGAAATTGACGTTTCTCGGATGGGTGGAAAAGTCACCTTGGAAGAGTTCAAGAATCTGATCGTTCATGAGGTTGCCGCAAAGCGCTGGCTATATCACCCTTGGCTCGCGATCGAAAAACTCAACCTTGATGTCCTAGTTGAACAAGAAGCTGCGATTGCGCTCGAAGAGCAGCAGCGACAGGCAGAAAAAGACCAGCGGGAACGAGAGTTGATGCAACTCCCCTTGGCAGAGCTAGCTAATCGTTTTCTGAATGCGGTTGAGAACTACGCCAATCTGAGAGCCAAGTCGGATGAGTCTGATAGTGACAAGACTACGCTAACTCAATCGCTTGGCCAGGTAATTGAATATGCCAAGCTGCTTGGAAAACGGGGATACCCCGAGGCTCAAGATAGATTTCTTTTCGTTGATCGAGGGAATATCCTGGATCGCATTATGTCGATCAAACAAGACCGATGCATCGGTTACAAAATGGATACAGCCTGGCAGGTAATCAATGCGATTCTGCAAGAAAACCAGAATTTCGCTCGCTGGCAGTGGCACACTCTGTATCTAATTGCCATCAAGGTCTATAAGCCGACATTGACTTCAGAGGAAGCCGTGCGCGAGGAGAAATGGTGGAAAAGAGTTGTGAAAAGGCTGAAAGAAGGAAAGTTGGAGTATCGCCGGAGTGATCGCTACGACCGACTACTTTCCCTCCTATTCCCAGAAATGGCCGAGCGAATCAACACCCCACTACCAGGCAATTCAGAGAATAACGATAGTGAAGCTCCCATTGCCGGGAGGCACCGAGATTCTTATTGGGTAGAAGTAACCTGGAAAACAGGAAAAATCAACTGGTACTCACAATTTGTTGGTCGCCGGAAAGACGCAAGGTGGAGAGAAATCGTTGATATGGGCAACAACTTGAGAGATGGCCCATATGAAGCGCAGGAAGCCGTTGAAGAGTGCTCTCGTTACTTTTCATTCCACCCAGACATGATTCTGATTGCCTGGAGCGAAGCAAATCTGATTGAACAGAACAAGATGCTTTACGGAACAGATCTTGACACCTGGGAAAAGAAAAACCCTGAAGCTGCTCGCAAGTGGTTTGGTGAGTAGCCAACTAATTTCAATCAATTCACATTAACCGTCCGATGGAGGAGACATGTTCAGCATGCTGTTAGATTCAGTCGATTCGCACTGCCCTCCTGGGTTTGGAAGAATTGGCCCAGAAGAACATAAAGCCTTGCTTGATGATACTTTGCCGTCGCTTCAGGTGCTACAAAAAGGACCGGAAACGCCTTCTATATCTCTGACGGCAAGACTTCATCAATTCACTACGATCCCTACCTAAGAAAGGAATATCAATGTTCAAAATCGAAGGATTGGACGAACTGCAACGGAAGCTCGATGACCTTGCCAAAAAAGCTGAAGCGCTAGATGGTAAACACAGCGTTCCCGTCTCAGAACTTCTTACGGATAGTTTCGTCACAAGACACACATCGTTTTCCTCCGCAGATGCGATGTTTGAAGCGAGTGGCTTCAAGATCGAAACTCAAGAAGACTTTGCAGCCATTCCAGATGATGAGTGGGATGCATTTATCCGCTCAATCTCAAGTTTCGACGATTGCAGAGCATGCTTGGTGCGGCCGGCCAAGAGTGGGCAACACGGAGGCTTGGGCTGCAAGACTAACACTTTCAAGCGAAATCCGACCGATCAGCTTTGTGAATGAATCGTGGGTGAGCAGACTGCGGAATTCAGGGACTCCGCATTTCCGCGTCCATGCGTGGTCACAAATCCGATTCAACGGATGTTATTTCTCGCGAACATGTAAAAGCGGCACCGCACGGAGTTGCGACGACATGGAATGCGCAACGTAATTACCTGCTCAACGCATACCCCGCTTGAAGAGTTTGACTTCTCCCTCCGTGATGTATAAAATTTTATACACAGTGAAATGATGAGCGACGAAAAAGAGATCCGCTGGGTGGGTTCCGCCTACGACGACCTGTTGGCATTTCCGGACGACCCGCGTCGTACTGCTGGATTCCAGTTGGGCAAGGTCCAAGTTGGATTGGACCCGGATGACTGGAAGCCGTTTGATGATATTGGACCCGGCACCAGAGAAATCCGTATTCGGGAAGCGAGCGGAATCTACCGGGTGATGTACGTCGCCAAGTTTGAGGAAGCCGTGTATGTCCTGCACTGTTTCCAGAAGAAAACGCAAGCGACCAGCAAGCAGGACAAGGGCATTGCCGAAGCGCGCTACCGAGCCGTGGTCAACGCGAGAAAGGTACAGAAATGAAGATCGACACCGAAATCCGCCATATAACGAAACCGGGAGCGAATCTCTTCCTGGAGCTTGGCTTCGCACCTGCTGAAGCCAAGCGCTTGCAGACAGCCTCTCGCAAACAAATCAACGACACCCAATTGCTGAAGCAGCAACTGATGGAAGAACTATCGACCTGGATCGTCGAGCATCACCTGAAGCAGACCGAAGCAGCAGAGATTCTCATGGTCTCGCGTCCGCGTGTGTCTGACGTGGTAAACAAGAAGACGGCCAAGTTCACCATCGACACGCTCGTGGAAATGCTCAGTCGCATCGGCAAACCGGTCAAGCTGGCCATCGGCTGAGGCCGAGCCACCATGGCAATAGCAATTGTTCTATCCAACGGCCGCATCTGGAAAACGAAAGCAGCCGCACTAAATCACTTCAAGGCCATGTTGGCCCGTTACGCTGATGGTGAGGTAGTCGAGGATCGCAGCGACCATAACGACCTCGTGGCCTTGCTCGAACGCTACGACGAAGCCATCACCGATGGGCCGAGCAAGACAGGCGTGGGTATCGATCACTTCACCCGCACACGCAACAACTTCAACGGGTATTCGACATCTTCATTCTGGGTCCATCGCACGGACGGCACCGCCACCGACTTCAGCTACATATCAGGGGTAAACGGCCAGCCCAAGGGTCTCTCGCGAGAGTTTTACGACGCCTGCCGCGCAGCTGTGCATGATGACCTAATTGCTGCCAAGCGTCGTTTTTTCAATGAGCACAGTGACGAGCAAGGTTGCGTACCCTGCGAGATCACCGGCACTCGCATTGACTTCGAGAACGCCCATCTCGATCACGCTTGGCCAACCTTCGGCCAGATCGTGGCGGCATTCCGTGCTGCACGCACTTGGACCCGCGAGATCCCTGCTGGAATCGTCACACTACCTGCCGACGCACAGACGCAGAGCGTGTTCCAAAATCCGCTTGTTGCCGACGCCTTCAGAACGTTTCATCACGATTTGGCAGTGCTGCGAATTGTTCAGCGCAAAATCAACCTGGCAATGGCCACCAGTCAGCGCCGCCCCGCGGTGCAACGACCACTTCGATTGAGCACCTTGTGATAACCGTAGACTTTCAAACATGACGCACATTGCGCCTTTCAATTCACAGCATCTGGAAGCAGCTTGCCGTGTACTGGCCGACACGGAACGCGGTCTGACTGGCAAACAGATCGAGCGACTTCTGCAGGAAATCAAGATTGCCGACACCTCACCGGGAACAACCAAGTGGAAGCGCTTGTTTAATGCGCTAGCAGAAGCACAGAACGAACACCAAGTCGGCAATCACCTGATCATGCTGATCAACCGTGCGATGGACCCGGTCAACTACGCGCGCGATCCCCAAGCCTTCATTTGGCGGCGCTCAGAATTGAACGTCGTGCTCGCCTTTTCGGGTTTCTACGTGCGCGAGGACGGTAAAGTTGCTCATGCCGGCAAGGCCACCACGATAGACGCCGCGCGTGCCCGTGCAGGGCGACTCAAGTCTGCCCTGGAGAGCCGTGGCGTGCATGACCAAGTACTCAACTACTGCCGTGCCGAACTCTTGGACGAAAACTACTTCCATGCCGTGTTCGAGTCCACCAAAGGGGTTGCAGAGCGCATTCGCTTGATGTCTGGCCTCACTGCCGATGGTGCCGAGTTGGTAAATAAGGCTTTTTCTATCCAGAATCCGATCCTGGTTCTCGGCCCGCTCACCACTGAGTCAGAGAAGAGCGAACAAAAGGGCTTTGCCAATTTGCTCGTCGGCTTATTCGGCGCCATACGCAACCCACTCGCCCACGCCCCAAAGGCCAACTGGCCGATGTCCGAGCAGGATGCGCTCGACATCCTGACGCTGGTATCACTCATTCATCGCAAGCTCGACCGCACCGAGAAAAAGACCGGTACCGTTGTATGACTAATACCAGCAGCCAGCCAAAAGAGCCGCTTGGCGCCGTCGGATTGACGCAGAACTGGCTCACCGACAGCAGCGCAGCTACCGACGCACAACGGTGGTTTCAGCAAAATTCTCTGAGTGTTTCGATCGCGGCTGCGGAACTCAAGAGAATAGACGAGTTGAAAGGCCTGCTCGATCCCTACCAAGACTTACGGAAATTGCTTCGCCCGGATGCTGGCATACAGGCGGTACTCGACGCTGCCAGACAACATGAAAGCCTGACGACAAAATTCAACATCGAGATCCAAGCTGCCCAAGCGTTCTCGAAACACTTGGATTCGGTCCGCGATATCGCAAAGCAGTTCGAGACAAACTTTCGCTTGCCCCCCATCACGGAAGTAACCCGACTGTTAGCCGATGCGCAACTAGGGACGGGCGCTGTTGCTGCTTTTGCGCGGCAGCACATGAGCGATTTTGCGTCTCAGAAAAACCTTGTCGCTTCGATGTCAAGACCGTGGCTACGTGAGCTGGAGGCCGCACGTTCGGCAACCGCATTGATGGAGTTGCATGGATTGGGTGCAGCACTGCGGTCCGTCCAGGGGTTTGATGAACAATTGACGGCAGTACTCCGAACCGATCTTGGAGACTGGCGAGACAGCATCTCCTTCCCACAAATCGTATTCGACGAGCCGACTGCACGAACCGCGTTCTATGCCGAACGCGGCTTTAACCTATCGTTGACCGATTTTCCTGAAGCGACATTTCGGGAAGGTCTCGTGCGCTCCGGGCTGGATGAAGACGCGGACGAGGCAGCCGCGTGGCCAGAGATCGCGGAGGCAACGGATGCTATCGAAGAGGCCGCATTCAGGCGAACCAATAAGTGCCACAACCATCTGCAAAGATTGGAGCGTCGGTTGCGACAGTTCATTGACCAAGCAATGACTGCGCAATATGGCGCTGACTGGCCGAAGAAGCGGCTGGCGCCGAAAATGCTGGAATCTTGGGAACACAAGAAGTCGCGGGCGGAAGATTCAGGTGTAGTTCTTGCGATGTTCATCGAGGTTGCTGACTTCACCGACTACGAAGCGATCATTTGCCGCAAGGACCACTGGAGAGAGGTTTTCCAGAACCGATTTAAACGACCGGAAAGTGTGCGCGAATCTTTTCAGCGACTGTATCCCATTCGCCTTGCCACCATGCACGCCAGATTCGTGACCAAAGAAGACGAGTTGTACGTGCTAGCGGAAAGCACGAGACTTCTCAGCGCTCTTAGCGGATGACGCCATAGTTAGTACTCCACGCGCCAAGCCCTATCATGTGACCATTTTGAGCACATACCTATCGTAGATCGATCAATCGTCTTCGGGCGTCCCGGCGTACCGCCGTCGGGCTCGCGGGCGTTGCCCCGCGCCTCGTGCCGAGTCGCGGCCATGCGGCTTTGATCCCTGACGCCTCCGGCCTTTTCTTCGCACCCGGCCTGCGCGCTCCGCTTGCCTGATAAACCACGGAATGGGTAAAGGGCGGCCTTGCTGTTCCCTTCAACGTATCACGTCGTTCTCGCCGTCAAGGGCGGCGCGCCCTGCCCTTCGGTTGGCCGCTGGCGTCCTGCGGCCGTCTGCGCCCCCTGACCGCTGCGCTGCGCCGTGTGTTGCCGGTGCCGCGCAATCCCGCCCGATTCGGACCGGAGCACGATCATGTCACAACATTCCATTTCTCTCGATTCATCCCTTCTCGTTCGCGATGTCACAGGCGACTACCGTCCAGCCAACGCCGACGAGGTGTTGCGGGCGGCACAGCAGGTGCTCGCCGAGCAGATGCGCGGCTGCGAAGCCCTGACCTCGCCACAGGTCGTGCGCGACTTCCTGCGGGTCAAGCTGGGGTCGCTGGAGCACGAGATGTTCGCCGTCATCCACCTGGATGCGCAAAACCGGGTCATCGACTACGCTGAAATGTTTCGCGGCACGATCACTCAAACTTCGGTATATCCACGCGAAATCGTCAAAGAGGCGTTGGCGAGGAACAGCGCGGCGTTGCTGCTGGTGCACAATCACCCGTCAGGCGCGGCGGAACCTTCGCGCACCGACGAGTTGCTGACACAGACGCTGAAGTCGGCACTGGCGATGGTCGACGTGCGTGTGCTGGATCACCTGATCGTCGCTGGTAACACCATTTTGTCGTTTGCCGAACGCGGGCTGTTGTAGCCCGAGGGGCATCGCCCCTTTTTGCTGCGTCCTTGGTCTGCCAAGGACACAGCGTGTAATGACTGCCTCCAGGGGTCGGCTGACGCCCACCCCGCCGCGCAGGCTTGGCGCCCCGCAAAGCTACCGAACAGGTGGTACCTGATCGGCCTTGCTGCTTGAATGCGGGATTGAGTGTTACTCGAAAACCAACTGGACGTTTTCGACCCGGGGCCATTTTCAGGGTTACTTAGCCCTCTTGGATGATCCCTCTTTGGTCTATCCTATTTTACTGGACCGCTAAGTCCCGTGGCTCTGGTCTTCCATGCCCAGAGGCTTTGGACATAAATGCCCTGTCGATAGCGCTTCTTTTCCATGCTACTTCAGCGTAGAGCGTAAGCCATCCGAATCTCATGGAGAAAAATAATGACTGGCGTAGCTCTCGAAAAAGGTGCCAAGGTACTTCCGATGAAGCCGGCCGCGGCTCAAAAAAAACAATCTGAAAAGAAATGGGGCACGGAAGTGATGAAGCACGGTTACTGCATTTTACCTTCGATCTTGCTGCAAGCGCAGGCGCGGTTGTGCATCAGCCCCCAGCAAATGGTGGTGCTACTACAGCTGGCCGAACACTGGTGGCGCGAGGACAGCAAGGTCTTTCCAGCAAAGGCGGTCTTGGCCGGCCGAGTTGGCCTCAGTGAAAAGCAGATTCAGCGCCACATCGCCGCTCTGGAGCAGAAGAAGCTTGTGCAGCGAAAGGAGCGCATCGTCCCCGGCAGAGGGAAAGTGAGCAATGAATACGACCTGTCTGGCCTTGTTAAGAAGCTGAAGGAGATCGCGTCGGAATTCGATGAAGCGAAGAAGGTCAAGGCGGCGGCAGCAGCACCCGGCGGGATCAAGGCAGCGAAAGCAGCAACTACAGCATGAATAGTCCAACCGACATCCTTCCCGAGACCCTAATCGGTCAGCACGCGGACGCCATTGAGCCACACCATCGCTTTGGCGAAGTCGTATATCTCGGAAAGCCATGGGATCTATCGCATCTGGATCCCTTCGCCATGAGGCTGGATCCCGGTCTTGGGTTTGAAGTCGACGTCGTTGTATTATTCACATGCCATTGTTTTTCGCATTCCATCGCGAAAGACGGGCGACCGCAGATTCCAGACCACGATATTTTTGACAATGGGCACGAACGGCGGGTGCTTAACGAGGAGCGGTATGAACTCTCCCGCAAGCACCTTCCGACCATGATTCGGGATCTCCCTATCCGGACGATTCAGGTCGCAGGCACTTACACTTCGAATTTCATGACGCTCGAGATCCTGGATCACGCCGGCGCAAAGAAACACTACGCCGTGTTCTTTGAAGTGAAAGCGGATAGCCGGCGCAAGAAGCGGCTGCTGCTCCATGTCCAGTCGGCTTATCTTCTGGACACTCTTACTGAGCGTAAGAAGAAGGCCGGCAAGGTCCGGTTTCATGTGCTGCTGAAAGCGGCCTACGAAGGGCGCAAGATCAAAGGCTAGAAAGACAACGGCCACCGCAATGGTGGCCGTCGCATGCGAGTTTCTCTATCGCGTTTCCGCGAACTCCCACTCCAGGTGGGACCCGATTTCTCGGGCGGCGCTGCCTTTTGCGCTCGCTCAGGGCAGGTCTTAGTACTTATAGTTTAGGGACACCTAACGTCCAAGTCAATACCATTAGGTAATGGCCTATCCTCCGTACAGAGTCCCGCATGCGCTCCATGATAACGTTTCGCAGCTCTTCGACAGTCGTTTTTGCCGAGAGATGCGCGTAGCGAACGGCGGCTCACTACATTGCAGCCATAGACCTTGAAGCATCCGAAAGGCCGGAGGCCGAGAACCAGCAACACAAATCGTTACGAAACCACTTCCGACTCAATACAGACGAGGGAATCAGGTTTCCCTAAACTGCAATCGTTGCTTCAGCGTCCCCCGCTGACAATGTTTGACCCTCCCTGACTCATCGCAACGATGAGACTTTGATCCCGTGCCACACCGGCGCGGGATTTTTTTATCCAGGTTTGCCTCAGGCCGCTTTTCGGATCGATGCGGGGATTGCCGAGTCGTCGATGCGCTCCCGCATCTCCTTACCTGGTTTGAAATGGGGCATCCATTTCTCGGGCACGCTGACCGGTTCTCCCGTTTTCGGATTTCGGCCCGTCCTCGGCGGCCGATAGTTGATCGAGAAACTTCCGAACCCCCGGATCTCCACGCGCGAACCTCGCGCCAGCGTGTGACCGATCGCCTCGGTCATCTCTTTGACGGCAGCCTCGACATCTTTCGCCGTCAGCAACGGGAAGCGGTCGGCCAGATGATCGATGAGTTCGGAACGGGTCATGCGGCCATTTTATATCGATCCAAGTCGTTGATGAACGATGAATTCTGAACGACACGCTTGATCAGCACGGACATGGGTTTGTTGACCCACTGCTGAAGCGGTGCTGGCGCAAATCCGTTTCCACGGATATGCGTTTCCGCGGCTTGACGCGCATACGTAAGAGCGATTCCACGCATTGGCGGACATGCGCAAACGCTACTCTCAGGTTCTACGTATTCCTGTACCTCCGTCTTGAAGGCCTCTTGCATCTCCGGCGATGCCGGCCGCGCTGTCGTGCTGCGCATCAAGCCGCCGATGGCGTCTTACCCATCTTGCTTCCATCGCTGACGTCTCAGCGTTTGATCGCGCTGCGCACGGCGTTTACCAGCCAGCGAGACCAATCATCGTGGAATCCGTTCCTGACGCATCGGCCACGGTTTGCCGAAGTGTTTCTGCGCCACACGACGACCAACTCCCAACGTGCATGGCCCGCATCGCCGACTGGAGGAGGCGCTCAGCTTGGCGCACGCCGCACGCCCGTCAACTCCCTGCCCGCGCCGGCTTCGCCCGTGTTGGGGGTGTGACGGCCGCGCTTAGCGCGTACGCCCGAATCGCAGCGCTCCAATCGGGAGCGTCCATTCAAGGAGTTGCGATCATGAACCTCTTCACCGAAACACAGCGCGCACAGTTGCTGGCCAACGGCCGGCAGTCCCTCGACAACGACGACTTCGACCCACCGCCCGTGGTCAAGTTGTTCACCCCGGATGCCCACTCGACGTGGCTGCTCACCGAAATCGATCCGGACGACCCCGACCGCGCGTTCGGGCTCTGCGATCTGGGACTCGGTTTCCCGGAACTCGGCTACGTGAGCCTGAGCGAGCTGCAATCCGTGCGCGGCCGGCTTGGCCCGGCGGTCGAACGGGATCTGCACTTCGTCGCCACGAAGACAATCAGTGCCTATGCGCGAGACGCGCGGCTCGCGGAGCTTATCGTGACCTAGCCGTCACGCGGGCGCTGCCGTTAGGCGGCGCCCTTCTTTCGTCTAATCACCCTGCCGGGCTTGAAGAGCGGCCAGCTCGCGCCGCACGCGCTCGATGACTTCACTCACGCCCTTCCCATCGCCGCCGTAAGCCAGCGTCAACAGCGTGAGCGGATGCACGTCCATGACTTCGCATAGCTCGGCGACCTTGCTCAGGGTCGGGCTTTTCAGGCCGCGTTCAAGCGAACTCATGTAGGTGCGGCTCGACACGTCCGAAAACGCTTCCTGGCTGAGGCCACGGGCTTTGCGGATGGTTTTGAGCGCCGCCGGGAATGAATTCTTCAAGGCCATCAGGTCGTTTCTTGTAAAACGCCGATGACACCTGATTGCGCTCTATAGGACTACAATCTATAGTGTTCATTTATCGGATTTCTGGGCTTGCTCTTCCGCGCGATGTGAGTATGCTGTGAGCCGTTTTTCCTGAAATCATGGTTTCCGCACTTCCGTTTTCGTCAATTCACGAAACGACGAATTCACTGGTTTCCGCTTTGGCGAATTCGCCCATTACCAAAAAAACTGACATCGCGCTTCTTGTGACCGTTTGGGGGCAACGATCATGAAACCACTCATCGACGACGATCATCGCCGTCACCTGTTGGACAACGGCGCGGCGGCCGCACGCGGCGAGCGACGCGATCCACTGCCCATCGTCAAACTCGTCACCTTGGACGCGCACGCGACCTGGCTGTTGACTGAACTCGATCCCGCCGACGGTGACACGGCTTTTGGACTGATCGACCTCGGCATGGGCCGGCCGGAACTCGGTCACGTGAAGCTATCCGTCCTGCAGAACATTCGTGGGCCGCGGGATCTGGCCGTGGTTCGCGACCCACATTTCACGCCTAAACGCCTCCTTTCGGAGTACGCCCGACTGGCTGAACGTGATGGATCGATCAACGATTGACCGGTTCTTGCCTCGCCGTTGGTGAATAGATCTGGTCATACCGCAACGGTCAGCACTCTGTCTTCTTTGATCCGAATGCGAATCCCTGCATATTGATCGGGTTACATTCAGTCATTTGGCATGCGGCCGAGTCTTCGCGGCGCCGGCTTTATTCCATCCGAGAGGAAGTTGCGATTTGGCGGATTCGACTCTCGTTCACTGGCATCCCAGCGCGGCCTACCTGTACATCTTGCATCTGGACGGTCCCGCGCTGGCGTGGGAATACCTGCGACGCAATCCGGAGTACCGGCGCGATTGGCAAGCGCGGAATCACCACGCGCGAAACAAGGCGCACCAGTGGGGCCTGCGCCTGCTCGAAGACCCCGCGCGCGATGCCCGCGACGCGTACCCGGACTGGTTTCCCGACCCCGATTCGGTCGTGCACGTCCATCCGGACGCCGACCCACCGGACAACGCGCCGGCGTTCCGTTTCTGGCGCTTCCCCGGTCGCAAGCAACTTCTACACGACGGCAAACGCCTGCTGCTCACCTGCCAACTCATCGACCGTGTGCGCCTGCTGCGCGCGGCCATTTCGCTCACGCTGGAAGATGGAATGGCCTACGTCTACGTCGTCCGCGCGGGTTGCCGACTCCGAGAACGCTGGCGCGCCGCCGAGACCGAATTGGCGCTGTTCGGCACCCCCGACACGCGTCGCATCGCGATCGCTGCGGAGCGGCCGGGTCGCGCGTCGCTGCTGCACATGCGCACGCTGCAGGCGCTCGACGGCGTGCTGGCCGGGGCCACCCAGCGCGGGATCGCCGAAGTGTTGTTCGGCATCGGCGCCGTCGCCGAACGCTGGTACGACGACAGCGATTTACGTGCCCAGACTCGCCGCCTGATCCGACGCGGACAAACCCTCATGGGCGGCGAATATCGCCAGCTACTGCAAATCGGCGGGTAATCGCAGGGATGTTCAAACGGTGACGTAAAACGTCCCTGCGCAGAACGCCCGACTTTCCCGAGACTGCCTCCATCCGACGACGATTGTTTCGTCGGCGATCCTGATTGATGGAGGCACGTGTCATGAGAACCACCCCGTTACGGCCGCACCCTTTACCCGCAGCCACCCCACAGCCTGTCCAGAACAAACCGTCGGCGCGCTATCTGACGAATGACGAAGCCGCGGAATTCCTGCGTTTGTCGCCGCGCACGCTGGAGAAACAACGCGTCATCGGCGGCGGACCGCGTTTCCGCAAATTCGGCCGGCGGGTGATGTACGCCGTCACCGACCTCGAAACCTGGGCAGACTCGCGCAGTTTCGAGATGACCTCCGACCCGGACTACGCCGAACGGCACGCCGCACGCCGTGCCGGCGCGCGCTGATCGGCCATGGATACCTTCATCGATGGCTTTCGGGCACGAGCCGCAGAGAGAACAGCTCGAACTGTTTCACGCGTTTTCCGGGGAACTGCCGGCGCGCGACGCGCAGGACCTGATGGCTTATCCCTTCTTTTCGCTTGCCAAGAACAAACGCACCGTACCGATCGATTTCCGCAGCAGCAGCGTGACGGTGCGTGTCGAGGGGACCGCCGAGCATGGCCTGGCCACCATTTGGGACGCCGACATCCTGATCTGGGCGGCGAGTCAGATCGTCGAGGCGCGCGATGCGGGAATTCGCTCTTCCCGCCTGATGGCCGCGACACCGTACGAGATCCTGCGCTTCATCGGTCGCGGCACGTCGCTACGCGACTACCAGCGCCTCAAGGCCGCCCTGGACCGCTTGCAATCCACCAGCGTGGCCACGTCGATTCGCCAGCCGAACGAGCGACGCCTGCACCGGTTCTCGTGGATCAACGAGTGGAAGGAACGCACCGACGGTCAAGGCCGAGCGCTGGGCATCGAACTGATCCTGCCGGACTGGTTCTATGCCGGTGTGTTCGAAGCGAGCCTGGTGCTGACCATCGACGCCAATTACTTCCGCCTGACCGGCGGCATCGAGCGCTGGCTGTACCGCCTGGTGCGCAAGCACGGTGGCTGGCAACGCGAGGGCTGGCGCTTCGACTTCCCGCACCTGCACCGCAAGTCCGGGAGTCTGGCGCGCTTCACCGACTTCGCCTACGACCTGCGTCGCATCGCGGCTCGACAATCCTTGCCGGGCTACACGCTCGCCGTCCTGCGCCCACGGCATGGACCGGAGGTGCTGACCTTCCGCGCCGTGCCGTCCACAGCACCGCTGCGGCCCGGCGGCAGCTTCGGCGCCGGGTTCGATGCCAGCGGCGTGCCTGTGAACAAGCGGTGAATACGCTCGTGCTATCGGGAGTGGGAATCCTCGTGCTATCAGGCGCGCCACTATCGTGCCATCAGGCGCACGAACCTTCAGAAAAGCCTTGCACGGCAAGGCGCGCGGCGTTTTCTAACTTAGGTTTTAACTTTGAATCTATAAAACTAACGATTAGAACAGGCCGATTTCTGTGGATAACCCCGATTACCGGAGGCGACGCCTCATGATCATCGCGTTGCTCAATCAGAAAGGCGGCGTCGGCAAGACGACGCTCGCCACGCATCTTGCCGGGGAACTGGCGATGCAAGGCCGTTCCGTGATCCTGCTCGATGCTGATCCCCAGGGTTCGGCGTTGGACTGGACGCAACGGCGCAGTCAGAACGGTTTGCCCCGTTTGTTCGGCGCGGTGGGTCTGGCCAGGGAAACCCTGCACCAGGAAGCGCCCGAACTCGCGCGGCGCTGCGACCACATCGTGATCGACGGTCCGCCCCGGATCGCCGCCCTCGCCCGCTCCGCGCTGCTGGCGGCCGATCTCGTGTTGATCCCGGTGCAGCCGAGTCCCTACGACGTGTGGGCCAGCGCCGAAATGGTGGCGCTGATTCGCGAAGCGCAGGTGTTTCGGCCAACGCTGCGCGCGGCCTTCGTCATCAACCGGCGTGTCGGCGCCACGGTGATCGGACGCGAGGCGCGGGGCGCACTCGCCGATCAACCAATGCCACCGCTGTTGTCGGAGGTTCGGCAGCGCATCATCTTCGCCGACAGCGTGGCGAGCGGCCAACTCGCCCGCGAACTCGACGAGGACAGCCTGGCTGCCCGCGAGATCGCGTCGCTCGCCGACGAAGTGGCGAGGATGGCGCCATGAAGAACGGCAAACGCATCGCCATCGGCGCGCGCCCGCCGGCCAGCCCGCAGGCCGATGCCTGGGTGCGCCAGGGTGACGGTGCCAGCTTTGGAAAAACCGACCTCTACACCGCCCGGCTGACCGTCGACGTAACGCCGGCGCTGCGTGCGCGCATCAAGCTTGCCGCCTTCGCGCAAGGCGTCACGGTTGCCGAACGGCTGCGCGCGCTGCTGGAACACGAATTTCCGGAGAAACAGCCATGAACACCTTGTTGCAAGCGGCGAGTGGCGCGCAGCCACCGCTTTCCTCAACGCTATCGCGCGTCAGCAAAGACACGCCCCTGACGCGGGTGGCGCTGGCCTTTGTCGAGCGTCGATTCAATCTCTATCTGCGCTTTGGGCATCCCATACGCGAGCAGCGCCGTGACCGCTGCCGGCGCTCGGCGCTCTTCGCTCCAGCGGCGCTGTTCTGCCGCGTGCACTGGGAAGCCAACGTCTATGGCACGACACGCTGGCAGGTCATGGTGCTGCAGTCCGGCGCGCCGCTCGATCGCGTGCAGCGCATCGCCGGCGTCCAACCGGGCGCCCACGTGCTGCTGTGCGCTGAAGGCGAAGCGCATGTGCGATCGGTGCTGACGCGGATCGATACGATCGAATCGCTCGGCATCGATCCATCGGCCGTCTCTCCAGCCTACTGGCCCACGCTGGGCAATCGCTTGTCCGCCCACTTGCCGCTGCCGGAGTACACGGCCGAACGACATGCCGCCTACCTCGCCGGCGTGGTGTTGCGATGAGCGCACACGTCGATCGGCGGCGCCTGGCGCTGCTCGCCGCCCTCGGTATCGTTGCGCTCGCGTGGCCGTCTGTTCAGACACCGGTTGCGCATCTAGTTTACAACCCGAGTGACAGCATGTCGCGCGGCTGGTATCGCATTGAGCCGTCCGACGCGCCGCGCGTCGGCGACGTCGTGCTCGTCCGGCTTCCGTCCGAGGCCGCCGCGCTGGCGGCGCGACGCGGCTACCTGTCCAACGGCATCCCGCTGCTCAAGCGCGTCGGTGCGATGACATCGCAACGGGTATGCGCCGAAAAACACGTCGTTCGCATCGATGGCAAGGCGGTGGCTGCTACCCGCAGGACGGATGG
>RRZU010230397.1_pt1 | contig 17081 bp, 12 predicted proteins | sample 2165561 | NCBI WGS metagenome assembly RRZU01 (sample SAMN10456909, study PRJNA506462) | wastewater metagenome | isolation source: wastewater sludge | place: USA: Moscow, Idaho | reverse complement strand
GCAATTCGGTCGCAGGCGCGCACAGCGTCCTTCATCCAAGATTCAACTGGACCCATTCCGGGGACACTCACAACTGGAAGATCGGGTCCGTAGCGTTTGAACAACTCAAGGAGGCCTTCTTGCTCTGCTCCAATCACCACGGCTGCCTTTACGTCTTTCGCGGCCTCCGCGATTAGGGCAGAGAGGTCCTGCCCTTTTGCGTCACCCCCCACGATCCACACCGCCGTACCTGCTACAACGTTGTTCAAAGCGGCCCGTGCTGCGTGAACATTTGTAGCTTTCGAATCATCAACCCAGTAGCGCCCGTCACCAGTTGGTACGAGGGCGTATCGGTGTGGGGCCATTTGGAAGGTCTGGAGACCCGCGACAATGTCCTCACCGCTGACTCCGAGAGACCTGGCTAGTGCAGCAGCGGCCAGCGCATCCCGCACAAGGGGAGACGAGGCGCCGTCAAGCCTTGTCAAAGCGCCACTCAGGAGAGGAACTTGCCGCAGGTCCGCAATGACTGGCTCATCCTCGGGTGAATCTATGAAGGCGAAGTCAATAAGGAAGCCATCGGCGATTCCAATGTCGCCGGAGGCAACCACCCCGAAGGTCAATGGGACCAAGGAGGAGTCTGAGCAGTCATTGCACTGCACGGCCATCTCAGCTGTGACCTCATCATCTGCAAATGCAAACCTGGCCTTGCGCACCCTGTCGTACACGCGCGCCTTCGCAGCCCGGTACGCGGCAACATTTCCGTGCCAATCCAAATGGTCGGAATCAACATTCAGGCAGATACTTGCCCAAGGAGCCAACGTTGCCGTGGTTGCCAGCTGAAAAGACGACAGTTCTGCGACAAGCACTTCGTGACCCTCTGCAACTGCCTTCGCGACCGGATAGCCCACGTTTCCAGTCTGAATCGCGTCAACGTGGGCTGCTCGAAGGATAGCCTCGACCATTCCCACCGTCGTGGTCTTCCCGTTTGTCCCGGTCACCGCAAGCCACTTGGCTCCCCCCGGTTGGAGCGACCTATGGCGGTAGGCAAGCTCAACCTCTCCAATCACGTCAATCCCACGCTGTTGCGGAATACTCGCGATAGGGGAAGTCCCAGGTACTCCGGGTGACAGAACTACGACCGCAGGCTCCAGCGCACAAATCGCTTCTCCCAACTTCACGGGATCAGCAATCACGACCACGGATGTCAGGCATTCACGCAGTGACTCTGGGGCCTCAGTTGCGGACTGGTCAAATACCGTGACCGCATATCCGTCCTCGTACAGAAGTTCCACAGCAGCCCGTCCAGAGACGCCAAGCCCGACGACTGCCGCTTTGGGGTGCGTCATTGGAGACCCGAGACCCACTCGAGGTAGAAGAGGCCCACCCCGAGTGCGGCAAACAGTGCAGAGATGATCCAGAACCGCGTAACAATCGTTACTTCTTTCCATCCCGACAGCTCGAAGTGATGATGCAGCGGAGCCATCTTGAAAACACGTTTACCGGTGGCTTTGAAGCTGCCAATCTGAATGACGTCCGACAAGACAATAACCACGAAGAGACCACCGATTATGACGGCGACAAGTTCTGTGTGGGACATTATTGACAGACCGGCAAAGGCACCACCCAATGCCAGGGAACCGGTATCTCCCATGAAGATTTGCGCGGGTGAAGAGTTCCACCAGAGGAAGCCGATCAGCGCGCCCACCACGGCAGCCGCGAAAATTGCGAGACCAAGCGGGTCGCGAGTTTCATAGCACACGTTCATCCCCCCGGTGTGACGGGAGCATGCCTGACTGTACTGCCAGAACGAAATGATGACATAAGCGGAGAAAGCCCCTATCGATGCGCCCGTCGCCAGTCCGTCGAGTCCATCAGTGAGGTTGACGCCGTTTGACCAGGCAGCAACAAGGAAGTTGATCCACAGCAGGAAAAGGATGACGCCGAAGACTACACCGGCGAAGGCGAGGTTAAGGGATACCCCGCGGACAATGGAGATCTCCGTGGAGCCTGGAGTTCGTCCCAGTGAGTTGGGGTTCAGGAGGAGCAGTGCGCCGAAGAGGGTGGCGATGCCGACCTGGCCAATGATCTTGCCAATGGGATTCAAGCCGAGACTTCGATGGTTGCGAATCTTGATGAAGTCATCGAGAAAACCGACGAAACCTAAGCCTGTGGTGAGCAGAATTAGCAGCCAAACAGAGTAGGTGGGAAGGGAACCATTGAAGGCGAATCCCACAAAGATCCCAACCAGCACCGCAATAATTATGACGATGCCGCCCATCGTGGGTGTTCCGCGTTTCGTAAAGTGCGCTGTTGGCCCATCCTGGCGGATGAACTGCCCGTATTGCTTCTTGACTAGGAACTTAATGAGGACAGGTGTCCCAAAAAGACTGGCTAGGAGCGCGGCCGCAAATGCGACAATCACACCGATCATCGACTAACCTCCGTTTGCCTGGTCGTACATGTCCACCGCCATGATCCTACGCTGTCGCACGAAGTGCATTCGCGATTTCCCACACGCCAGAACCGTACGATCCTTTCAAGAGAACAAGGTCGCCGTCTCTCATGGCACCCCTCAGTGCGCCGAGTGCGCCTTGGGAATCCTCTGTTTCAAACTTCGAAACACCCGCATCGACAGACTCATGAAGTGGTGAAGCTCCCACCCCGACAGTGATCAGCACGTCGGGATTGGCAGCCGCGACAGCTTTACCGACCTCGCGGTGAATCTCTGCTGAGTGTTCTCCCAACTCGAGCATTTCACCAAGTACCATAACCAGCCGTCGACCATTCCTGAGCGACGTCGCGGCACCAAACGAAGCCGCCATCGAGTCCGGGTTCGCGTTGTATGCGTCATCGATCATTGTTACGACCACATCTTTGCCATCGGTCGTTGCCACACGCAGACCCTCAGTCATGTCCATACGATGTGGTGATACGGCACCCGCGACCTCAAGTTCACGAACAGCGGTAATGGTGGACCGACCAAGGACGTAGTTGCAGGCAACAGTTGCGAGCGCATTGCTAACCTGGTGGCGGCCGACAAGGCGAAGCTTCACCCGCCCTCGAAAATCGGGGGTTTCAAGAACAAAACTCGGAGCTCCGTCGGCCTCAACCTGCACCAATGTGGCTCTTACCTGGGCATCTTCCAGCCCTGCAGCAGAAAAGAAGCACACCTCTCCGGGGCAAGCCTGAGCCATTCCAGCCACAGTTGGGTCATCCGCGTTGAGGATGCCAACACCATCTGGGACAAGGCCCTCAACGAGCTCGCGCTTCGTAGCAATCAGGCTCTCTAGCGAGTCATATCCGCCTAGGTGGGCGCGGCCAACCATCAGTTCAATCGCGGTATCCAACGGTGCAATCTCTGTCAGATAACGGATATGACCCGGTCCTGATGCGCCCATCTCCAGAACCATGAACCGTGTGTCTTCGTCACCCTTGAGAATGGTCAGCGGGCACCCGACCTCGTTGTTGAAGGAAAGAATGGGGGCAACCGTAGGACCCGAACGTCCCAACACACGGGCCAGAAGGTCCTTAACAGTCGTCTTACCTGCAGATCCAGTAATACCCACGACGCGGATTGATCCTCGGCCCCGCAAGTCAGCGAGATGCGCTTTCGCCAACCTTCCCAGAGCAACCGTCGAATCCCTAACGACAACCTGGGGAATCGACACCGAATCTGAAGCGCGCTCAACCACAGCTGCAACTGCTCCCGCATCTGCTGCCTGGCGCAAGTAGCTATGCCCGTCACTCGTTTCGCCAACCCTGGCAAAGTAAAGGGAACCGGCCACGCATTCGCGAGAATCCGTGGTCGCCAGGCTAACGTCGACACCGTTTGGTAGATCGTCCGCAGTGTGGCCCAGCAAGTGGGTCTCACCTTCGGTCACGGCTGCAATCCACTCAAGCGAGCGAAACATCACGCCTCCTCAGCAGGCTCTTCATTGCACGAAACTATCCGCACAGATCCTCATGCTTTCAATAGTACGGGTAGTGTCTCATGCCCCTGGTTCACTAGGAAACAACACAGGTGCTTCCTTTGACGGAGGGATCCCCAGCACGCGTATGCAGTCCGTCACGATCTGATGCACAAGCGGCGCGGCAGTTTCGCTCCCCTTGTACAGACCCGTTGGCTTGTAGAGGATCGTCGAAATGGCCACCTGCGGGTTGTCCGCCGGGAAAAGCGCCACCATGTTCGCGATTGTTCCGCCGGTGCCTATCTCCGATGTACCCGTCTTCGCCGCGACACGGTAGCCGTCAACATTTGCCAGATACCCCGAACCACCGTTGGTAACAGACTCAAGCATTTTCACCAGGGTCTGGGCAACTTCAGGTTTAACAACTTCAGTCGGAACCCCCCGGTCGAGCTCTCGCACGGTGCCGTCCGGAGCCGTGAACCCCGATACGAGGGTCGGCGCGATTCGCACCCCACCGTTGCCCAAAGTTGCCATGACCGAGGCGGCTTGGACTGCGTTGACAGCGTATCCCTGCCCAAAGGTCGTTGTGTAGAAGGTTCTACCATCCCAGTCCTCAGGACTACTGAGAATTCCAGCTGATTCGCCCGCCAACTGCACCCCGGTCTTCTCCCCGAGGCCGAAGCGTCGAATTAGGTCGTAGCGATCCTCAGCCGGAATCTGCTCACCGATCATCACGGTCCCTGTGTTCAAGGATTGGGCAATGATCCCGGTTGCAGTCTTCGTGAAAGTCTCATGGGGAACCATGTCGCTGAACGTTTGCCCGTTGGAAGTCGTGTACTTGTCGGCCATTGTGAAGGTTGACTCGGGCGTTATCACACCGCGTTCCAGTGCGCCAGCAAATGTGAAGATCTTTCCCACGGACCCTGGCTCGTAAACCATCTGGACCGCCCTTGAGGCCTGCGGACCATCCTCCGGAGTGGTGGTGTCAGAGTCTGCGAGTGCAAGAATCTCCGCACTCGCGACATCCATTACCACGGCAGCTCCCCACTCTGCACCGTACATGTCAACCGCTGCGTCCAGTTCACTTTGGACCGCATATTGTAGGTCTGCCACAAGGGTAGTGTTCACCGTGTCGCCGGGTTGTGCCTCTTTCGAGACAACCTTCGCTCCAGGAATCACCGCGCCGGTCGGCCCAATCTCATAGGATTCCTCACCGGACTCTCCGGTCAACTCGTCTTGAAATATCAGTTCGAGGCCGGAGTTGCCGTCCCCCGCGACATCGACACTACCCAAGACCGTACCCGCGAGGGAACCCCCGGGATAGAGGCGATCGAAGGAAGGTTCCCATTCGATCCCGTAGATTCCCAGCCGCCGGATCTCTCGGTAGGTATCAGGCTCAACATTCTTCGCTAGGTACTGGTAGGTACTATCGCCTAGGAGCATGCCCCCGAGCTCAGCTACATCCATACCCAAAATCGGCGCCAGTTGGCGAGCGGCCTCAGCGGGCCCCCGGCCAACAATCACGCCGTTGTCATCCACATTGCGATACTCGAGGAGTGCCTTCTGATTCGCCGCGATGTGGTAGGTGATACGCGACTCCACTAAGACCACGCCATCAGCATCAACGATTGAGCCGCGGGGGGCTTGAATCGCACTGGCCGAAGTGCGGACCACGCGACCCTGGTCAGCCAGTTCATCCCCACGCACAATCTGAATCATGAACAGCTGTGCTGCAGCAACAAGTAGAAACACGACTGCAACGATGAGTATCGATCGGGACCGTCGAGCAGCAGTGCGTCTGCTCGAAGGGGCAGGTCGGTCGGTCATTGGGCAGCCTCTCCGCCCTCGACCGTTCTGGTCTCAAGGGTGACTGCACCGATACTCCCAGAACGAACCAAACCAATGGCGTTCGCCTTCTCCTCAAGTTTCTGGGGCGAGGAGACAACCAACAGCTCTGCTTCCATGGTCTCAACCCGCGCGTTGATTTCTGCCAGCTGGACGTGTTGATCGCGAATCTCGTAGGCCCTCTGAGCCATTTGCGTATTGACAACCATAGGCAAGGCAATGGTTAGGATCACCAGAAGACTCGCAATGAGGATAAAGGGCCATGCAGAAGCGCGTACGTTGATTTTCTGTCCGGCGACAACTTGAATGCGGGTGGAGGACGATATCCCCGGAGCGACACTCAGCGTCGACTGAGGAGGAACTGGCTGTGCGCTAGCGGACATCATGCCTCCACTGAGTCAGAAGTTCGGCGGCGCGCAGGCGCACCGGAATTGAGCGAGGGTTGGTATTTGCCTCAGATTCTGAAGCCCGTTCGGCACCTCGTGTGAGCAAGCGCAGAGTCCTGTGGGCATCAACTTCGTCAGCGGTCATTGGGAGACCAGCCGGAAGCCTGGGATTCGCTCCCGCATTGAAATAGTCCTTGACTATGCGATCTTCAAGAGACTGATATGCCTCGACGACAAGACGTCCTCCGACAGCGAGGTTTGAGAGGGCAGCAGGGATCGCCTCCTCCAGAATTGCCAGCTCATCGTTGACTGCGATTCGGATTGCCTGGAAGGTTCGCTTGGCAGGGTTACCACCGGTGCGCCGCGCAGGTGCCGGTATCGCAGTCCGCACTATGTCAACTAGCTGTCCCGTTGTCTGCAACGGCTCCATCTCGCGACGCTGGACAATGAGGTCTGCAATACGAGGCGCGAACTTCTCGTCTCCGTACCTGCGCAGGATTCTCACTAGGTCATTGCGATCAATGCGGGAAAGCAGTTCTGCGGCGCTCTCGCCAGATGTTGCGTCCATCCTCATATCAAGGGGAGCGTCCGTAGCGTAGGAGAACCCGCGCTCGACCTCGTCCAGTTGCATCGAAGAAACCCCGAGATCCATCAGGATTCCATTGGCCAGCTGTCCGTCGAGCGCGTCGCCGATCTGATCGTACGTTCCTTGGAACGGCCTGAAGCGGTTCCCAAAGGGCACAAGTCTCGCCGAAGCCAACTCCAAAGCCACGGGATCTCGGTCGATACCAATGACTGTGAGGGAGGGAAATCTCTTGAGAGCACCCTCCGTGTGCCCCCCGAGTCCGACTGTCGCGTCGACCATGAGGGGAGAAGCAACCTCAAACGCGGGGGCCAAGAGGTCAAGGCAACGAGCCAACATGACCGGTGTGTGCTTCACAGCGGTGTCCGTCATTGTCTTCCTCTCTGAACTTCGGGCTGTCTGCTTGAGGTCACTATCTGAGTGGTCGCGGTGGGCACTGGTCGGTTCTGACAACGGGGAAGTGAAGTCAGAGCGCGTCCCAGTGCCCGCGCGAAGCTAAAACATTCCTGGAATAACCTCCTCAACGGACTGGGAGAAGGCCTCTTCTTGAGCGGAGAGATAACGGTTCCAGGCTTCCGCATCCCAAATTTCAGCTCGGGTGCCGACACCTACGACGATGAGGTCCCGGGATAACCCGGCATACATGCGAAGTCGTGGTGGGACTGTGATGCGCCCCTGCTTGTCGGGAACCTCATCTGAGGCGCCCGACATCAGCACGCGAATATAGTCGCGCGCATTCTTCGAGGCACTTGGCGATTTTGCGAGATCATCAACCATCCGAGAGAACTCTGCAGCTGAAACCACGTAGAGACAGCGGTCTTGACCGGGGGTAATTACGAGGCCGTCGGCAAGCTGATCGCGGAACTTCGCAGGCAGGATGACCCGGCCCTTCTCATCCATCTTTGGTTCATAGGTACCCAGGAACACACCCCACCCCCTCTCGATCTGTCCACAATACTCCACTTCCCTCCACTTGTATCCCTTGACGCCGTTATTTCTCAGATTTTGGCCAATAGTCTTTTGAGTATTCCCTGTTCAACCATGGGGGGAGGAAAGTGGGGGTAGTTCTCGAAATCTGGGGATACTTGGGCCCCGGAGGACTGGCTTGCACCCGCCTGGGCGCCACCGCCTGCTCGAAGCACGCCGGGAAGTAGGCACAGAAAAAGCCAACTGAAATCTCAGTTGGCTTCCTAGTTTCCAGTTCTTCGCCGCTACTGCCCTCGGTTCTGCCACCGTTCGCGACGTTGCGCATCCCGCTCTTCTTTCGAGATCTTGGGGGCCTTCTGCGCTTGCCGAACGCCATCATTTGTGGGTAGGGCATTCTTGTCAGTGCTCAAAGCCAAGAGAACACCGCCTACCATGCACGCAAAACCAGCTACACCCAAAAGGATTGTCCATAGCGCCACCCCGATTGTCACCCCGAGCAGAACTACCGCAAGGCCGACTGCCGCAAGGATCGAACCAAGGGCAATGCGACGCGGGGAAAGAGGTGCTGACGGGGCGCGCTCCGGAGCCTTCTCCGGCTCCGGCAATGATGAGGCCATCGTGTCTGCAAGATCGGGATCCTGCTGACGTAAGTGCTGCTCCATCTCAGCCAGAATCTGCTTCTCATACTCTGAAAGAGCCATCACTTACCCCCTGTCCCACATCAACTCGGTTCCCCAATATCACTACCTAGTCTACCCGGATCCCGACGCCCCAACTAACCATGCTTTCCATCTACACGCACCGGGGTGCTACTTCTTACCCGGAAGGAGCGATGCCGGCATGACCGCACCCGCTCCAAATCGCTCTTGAGCAGCATCCATTGCCAGTTCAGCCACCCGCGGACGCGGGTCTTCATCTAACAGCGTAGGAACCCCTCCGTCACCCCCGACCAATGAGGAGACGCCCACACCCGCTAGGCGAACACCACCCGATGGCAGCGAGCGCATCTCAATCAAAGAAGTCGCGACCTGAGCGATCTCACGGCCAACGTCAGTAGGTGCTAAGAGAGTCTTGGATCGAGCAGTGGTATTGAACTTCTGGTCGCGAACCTTCACGGTAACCGTCCATGCAAGGAGGCCCATCTTTCGTAGCCGTCTGGCGCAATCGTGAGCTGCCCTGAGGATAAAGGCCTGGAGAACCTCTGGCGATGTCACATTCACCTCGAAGGTTCTTTCCGTGGAAATCGACTTCTCCCGTTCCCTTGTCGACACTGCCCTGTCATCAACCCCCCATGCCAACGCATTGAGGTGCTGGGCACTGGCATTGCCAATCCATTGCGCCAAGTCACGAATCGGCACATTCGCCAACTGACCAACTGTGTCGATGCCACGTACCCGCAGAACCTCCCCCGTCCTCTTTCCAACGCCCCACAGCGCCCCGATGGGAAGGGGATGAAGGAAGTCAAGTGTCCGGTCCTTTGGTATGAGCAAACGACCATCGGGCTTCGCGTGCGCAGAAGCGATCTTTGCCACGCTCTTCGTTGCCGCAATGCCAACCGAAGCGGGAAGGCCCACTTCCTCACGGATTCTTGTTCGAATGAGGCCGCCAACTTCCACGGGCGAGCCAAACTGGCGGCGAGCACCGCTGACATCCAGAAAAGCCTCATCAATACTGATTGGTTCCACCAGTGGAGTCACGCTGTGCAGCACTTCCATCACCTGTTTGGAGTAGGTGCCATAGAGGTCGTGACGCCCAGGGAGCAAGACAGCCGCTGGGCAGAGTGCGCGGGCGCGCCCAATCGGCATACCCGCACGGACTCCAAACGCCCTCGCCTCATAAGTTGCGGCAGTGACAACGCCGCGGACTCCAATGCCGCCCACAATAACCGGCAGTCCCCGGAGTGCTGGGTTCTGTAACACCTCTACCGAGGCAAAGAAGCTGTCCATGTCGACGTGGAGAATCGGAGCCTCACTGTCGTCACCACCCCACTGACTGTGGACTTTGCCCCGCGGTGAGACTGACATTGCTTCCACCTCCTTCCCCCCCTACACCGTAGCTAGTACCTCCGACATTTCACGATCACTTGAGACTATGTAGGGTAAAGCAGTGGCCAAGGTACAAAAGCGAACTGCCCTCCCCCATTCGGTGACGCGGATGGGCACGGAGATATCCACCACCGGCTCCTCTCTTAGGGTCAGCGCGTCGGGAATCGAACAATCCGTCATTGACCTCAGTCGCCCAAAGACCATTGAGTTTGAATACCTGCAACATATGGACGTGCTCTTGGACATGGCTAATGAAGCATGGTCCATCCCGCATCTGCGCGCCTTCCACGGCGGAGCCGGCGCCTGCGCACTCCCCCTCGCATGGGAAGCCAAGCATCCGGCAATGTCACAGGTTGCCGTTGAAGTGGACCCTGAGCTCGTAGAAGTCGTTGGTCGGGCCGCCGGTATCAAGAGGAAACCTCGACTCAAGTTGAGAGTAGGAGACGCAGAGCAAGTTCTCGCTGGATCTGGAGCCAAGTACAACGTCATCGTTCGTGACGCGTTTGTTGGCCCCCGAACTCCCCGCCACCTGACAACTCGCAAGTGGACGAACCTGGTCGCATCGCGTCTCCTGGACGAAGGCGTCTACCTTGTCAATGTCGGCAGGGACAGGACCGCGCCGTCAAAGGAGGAAGTGGCAACCGTCCTCGACATCTTCGCCGTGACAACTGTTGTGACAGACCCAAAAGTGTGGCGCGGTGACCGCAGCGGTAACCTCGTCGTAGCGGGGTGGGTTGGCCTGCTACCTGACTTTGACGAACTAGACCGGGTGCTGCGACGGCTGCCCCTGCCTGCACGTCTCTACCGAACCGATGAGGTGAGGCGTTGGCTGGGTGGCGCCCAACCAATCGACCACTAGGGAACTACGCACCGCCCTCGTCCACGGGACCTTCCTTGAAGGGAGGCTCATCTGGCTCTTCGGGCAGGCGATCCAGCTCCCACACGTTTGGCGCACGGTGTCTTGGCCGAGGTCGAGACACGCCAGCTCCGTCCTCCACACCTTCAGAGTTCGCGTCGTCGCCAGTTGATCCTGGGAGTCTCTGCTCGCTTGCTGGCTTCTGCTTGGAGCGTGTCTTCAAGTAGCTCTCGATTGCGTCACCGATCGCATCCGCCATGGAGTCCGTTGGCGTACTATCCATCCGTTCGGCCTCGGGAAACACGGCTTGATCAATGCCAGTCAAGTCATCCCATCCAGGCAGGACCGCCTCCAACTGTGAGGTTGCATCCTCCGCTTCCTCCCCGCGCATCACGGAATCAATCTCGATTCCCTCGGCTGCAGCCAGTGAGATCGAGTCGAAGTGCTGTTCAAGACCCTGAACAGTGCGTTGCAGGTCGGGGTTGACTTCAAGAAGTCTTTCCACCTGGCTCGCGTCCTCGTCCGCCCCTCTCTCAAGGTCACCAATAGGTAGCTGCAGGTCAGCGATCTCCGCTAGACGCCTCAACAGTGCCGACGATGCTCTGGGGAATGTCACATCAGAGAGGTAATAGGGCACTGTCGCAAGCAGCGTTGCGCCAGTGACGCCTTCAAGATGAAGGTGGTACTGGAGGAATGATGTCAGTGGTGCCGGGAATCGAGCGGTGCCCCCCATCAGTGGCTGCTGCGGAATCACGTCGCGATCCGTGCTCTGCAGGTGGACTGTGGCGGGGCGGGTATGGGGAACTGCGGCTGGCAATCCGTGGAACGAAAAGATTGCTTCAACGCCGGCTTCCTCCGCCAGAGTGCCGACAGCATCACGGAAAGACTTCCAGCGAGCATCCGGCTCCGGACCATGAAGTAGCAAGATCGGGGTCCCGGCGTCATCGTGTACGAGGTCGAGGGCGATCTCAGGCTCCGACATGTCAGTCGTCACCCACTCGTCAACCTCCATAACAGGGCGGTGGGAGCGGTAATCGATCAACAGATCGGTGTCAAAAGTGGCGACACGTTCTGGCGACAGCGAAGTGAGAAGCTGAACCACAGCCAAGGTACCGGCTGAACCAGCATCCATGGCGCCCTCAAAATGAGCAATCAGGATTGGCGCCTTTGAACCGGCGGCAGGTCCTTTTGTGTAAAGGTCTTCAATACGCGCCATGATGCTCCCCTCCCGGTCACCAGTCCTAGTGTTCCCTTTCACCGTACTCGTTGCCTCCCTGATTCGGCGAGGAACTCAACAAACATTGCGCTGGAAGGTGAACTGAACTCTCTAAGAGTCACAAAACCTCCGGGTGCCGTCCGGTCCACGTTTAGGGAATAATGGACACTTGGTATTTTTCGGCCGGTAAGGAGCGAGTTTGAACACCGAGACTCCCAATCTTCCCAATCGAGAAGACGATTTGACGCAAGAACAAGAGTTCGTGAGTCACGCCTACTCGGTTCTTGATTCCATGAGGACCGACTACCGGGAAGCGCAGCGCCGTATCGAGGCTCAGGGCGCCTGGGGTTCACCCCAGGCTCGAACCGAGCGTGATGCCCAGGCCTCTCATTTTGGCGATCAGGCCATGCGTCTGGAGCAGATCCAAGACCACCTGGTGTTTGGCCGTGTCGATATGACGGACGCCAGCACCCACTACATCGGCCGCGCAGGCCTGCCGGACTCAACGGGGGGTCGTCTCCTTATCGACTGGCGCGCGCCGGCTGCTCGTCCTTTCTACCAGGCGACCGCCGTCACACCATCAGGTGTCGTACGACGTCGTCACATCGCCACATCAGGAAGCGTTGTAACGGGGATCGAGGACGACGTTCTTGACGTCGATGCCGCAACTGACCAGGGGATGACTTTCCAGGGTGAAGGCGCTCTTATGTCGGCTCTTGCATCTGCCCGTGGCGGCCACATGAGTGACATAGTTGCAACGATTCAGGCCGAGCAGGATGCGATCATCCGCTCCGATGATCAGGGAATCGTCGTTGTTCAGGGCGGCCCCGGCACAGGAAAGACGGCTGTTGCTCTACACCGCGCGGCGTACCTGCTCTACACGCACCGCGAGCGCCTGGAGCGATCTGGAGTTCTGATCGTCGGTCCGTCGCGGATTTTCCTGCGCTACATCGAGCAGGTTCTCCCCTCCCTCGGAGAAAACGGGGTCGTGTCGATTCCAATGGGTGAACTGGTGCCGGGTATCCATGCGGTCGAAACGGACCCCGCGGAAGTTGCATTTGTCAAAGGCAAGACCGCTTGGATAGAGACTGCGAAGGCAGCGGTGCGCGACCTTCAACGCCTACCTGCAGAGACAAAGACCTTCTCGATAGGTGGCAAAACAGCCACGCTGACCCCGGCGGATGTGGCGGCGGCGCGGAGCCGCGCTCGCAGAAGCGGCAAACCGCACAACGTCGCACGCACGGGATTCGCCCTCGACCTAATAGACGTCCTCGTTAGACAAGTTGCCGGTGCAGATCCCGATTCGGAAGACCTTGACTGGTGGCGGGAGTCCGTCCGCTCCAGTCGCGACGTGCGCAGAGAGATAAATCTGTGCTGGATGCCGACGAGGGCGACCGATCTTCTGAGCCGCCTCTACACAAAACCTGATCTGCTACGACGGGTTGCCCGCGGGCTCTCGGCGCGTGAACAGCTGTTGGTTTCCCGACCGTGGGATGCCCCCTTCACGGTCGCCGACGTTCCTCTTCTCGATGAGCTAGAGGAGCTGCTTGGAACTTCCGAGGAGCTCCTCAATCAGAAACGCCGCAATCGCGCTGCACTAGAGAACGAGGAACTGGAACGAGTTCGCATGGCCATGGAGGCGCAGAACCTCGGTGGGGGGATAGTGTCGGCCGAGGTCCTCGCCGAACGTGCCCGCGGGGAACGGGAATGGACGCCCCTTGCCGAGCGGGCCATAGCAGACCGTACTTGGACGTATGGGCATGTCGTTGTCGATGAGGCACAGGACCTCTCCCCCATGGCATGGCACGCGCTCCTGCGGCGCTGTCCGGCTCGCTCATTCACAGTCGTGGGCGACCTCGACCAGGCGCGCGGGCACCAACGTCCCGCAAACTGGGAGAAAGCTTTGGGTCCAGCCAAGCGTGGACTGTCATCGGAGTTTATTCTCACCGTTTCCTACAGGACACCGTCGACTGTCACCACGCTTGCGCAGCAGGTTCTCTCCGACCTCGGGCAACCACCCCTGTATCCACTGACATCTGCTCGTGAGGTCGAGGACGCCCTGGCAGACACCGTTGTTCGAGGTGGTGACACAAACGGCGACCGGGAGGAAGATCCCCTTTGGAAGGCTGTACAGGACGTGGTGGCACAGGAAGAAAGCCTGCTCGACGCGACCACGGGCCACGGGATGGGTCGAATCGGCGTGCTTGTCGCTGACAAGCGAGCACACCGTTGGCGCGGTGACATTTTCGGTTCCACCGCCCTCGATCACAGGGTCAGTGTGCTGAGCGTGGCGGGAGCAAAAGGTTTGGAGTTCGACACGACCATAGTTGTTGAACCAACAGAAATCCTCTCCGACGGGCCCGGGGACCTTTTCGTTGCAATGACCCGTTGCACGAAACGACTCCATTCGGTTCGTTCGACTGAACTGCCACGAGCCTGGGCGAAAGCTGTAACTAGTGTTTCTGACGAATGGCACCCAGAAGCAGGCCACTAGTCGGGACCATCCTGCAAATGCTGAAGGACTTCGGCACAATGCTCTGGTGACCAAAGTTCTACTTCTTGAAAATCCCCACCCAATTGCCGCCGAGCTTCTGAAGCGAGACAACTATGAGGTCGAGGTCGTTCACGGCAGCCTTGATGAAGACGACCTCATCGCAGCACTGGATGGCGTCTCCGTCCTCGGCATCAGATCCAAGACGGAAGTGACGCGCAAGGTTCTTGCGCACGCACCAAAACTGGAAGTTGTGGGAGCGTTCTGCATTGGCACCAACCAGATCGCCACGGAGTTCGCGGCCGAACGTGGGATCCCCGTATTCAACGCCCCTTATGCCAACACGCGGTCCGTGGTTGAACTAGCGATCGGCGAGATTATTGCCCTTACGCGTCGTCTCACCGTGAAGAACAGCCGCCTGCACAAGGGAGTATGGGACAAGTCCGCTGATCACGCTCACGAAATTCGAGGGCGGACACTGGGGATTATCGGATATGGCAACATCGGCACACAGCTTTCGGTCCTGGCTGAGGCGCTCGGGTTACGCGTAATCTTCTACGACATTGCCGAGAGGCTCGCCCTCGGCAACGCCCACCCCGCCGCAAGCATGGAAGAGGTGCTGCGGGAGGCTGACATCGTCTCGGTGCACGTCGACGGTAGCCTTTCAAACACCGGCCTGCTTGGCGAACGTGAGTTTGCCATGATGAAGCCTGGTGCAGTGTTCATCAATCTGTCACGCGGGTTCACCGTTGACGTCAATGCACTTCGCAGCGCACTTGAGAGCGGTCACCTTCTGGGTGCTGCCGTCGACGTGTTTCCTGAGGAGCCGAAGGCCAACGGGGACCATTTCACGTCGGAACTCGCGGGATTGGACAACGTGATCCTCACTCCCCACATCGGTGGCTCAACGCTTGAAGCCCAGCATGATATTGCCGTATTCGTGGCGGGAAAAGTCCAGGGATACCTCTCCCGTGGATCGACTGCCCTCAGCGTCAACCTCCCCAACTTGAGTCTGCCTGCTTCCTCGCCACGCGCCCAACGACTCTGCTTCGTTCACCACAACACGCCGGGTGTCATGGCTCGACTCAACGACGTCTTCGCCCAGGAGGGTGTCAACGTCGAAGGCCAGGCACTGGCGACCTCGGGGTCGCTGGGTTACGCCATCACGGATCTGCGCTCACCCCTGAGCGAACACGCCCTCGAACTCATTGGATCGTCATCATCCTCGGTGAGAATGCGGTACTTTCCCATTAGGTAATACCCAATATCACCAGGTCGGCGACCTGTGCGCGGGTAAGCAGCTAACATCAAACACAGTGGAGCATGGAGGCACTATGAACCTGACAGAACAACTACGCCAGGGCTACGCACCGGGTGTCCCATACTTCACGGACTCCGGGTCAACGTTGATCTGCGACTTCCTCTTCGACACCGCTGCGTACTATCCCAAGCGGATTGCCCTGGACTTCCTCAGCCAGCAAACAACCTATGAGGAGCTGGTTCACCAAGTCCGCCAAGCAGCGAGCGTCCTGCGTGATTCAGGTGTGAAGCAAGGCGACCACATTGCGCTCATAATGCCCAACTGCCCCCAACACGTTGTCGCGGTCTTCGCGATTGCCCTGGTAGGTGCGGTGTCGGTCGAACACAACCCGCTTGCTCCCGAAGAGGAACTGAAGAGTGAGTTTGCACGACACAAGTCCAAGACCGTCATCGCGTGGCAGAACACCGTTGAAAAGCTTGGTTTTCTCGGTTCAGACGTGCGGGTCTTCGGTGTCAACCTCGCCTACGCACTCTCCCGCACTACGCGCATGCTGCTGAGACTTCCACTCAAGTCTGTCAAAGAGAAGAAAAGGATCCTGGGCGCATCCGTGCCAGATTTTGTTCGTTCTTGGGATCATGAGGTGCGTGAAGCACAGCCCTGGATGGGGGATGCAACTGCCCATGCTGACGATCCAGCGGTCATGTTGCACACGTCCGGCACCACGGGGACCCCCAAGGCCGCCGTCCTCTCACACAAGAATCTTGCCTCCAATGTCTTCCAAGCCATCGCTTGGGTGCCACCCCTTCGCGAGGGCGCTGAGGTCTTCTACTCCATTCTCCCGTTCTTCCACGCCTACGGTTTCACGGTGACTCTCCTAGCCGGAGTTCGCCTGGGTGCAACGATCGCGATCTTCCCGAAGTTCGATGTCTCGCAGGTGTTGCTTTCCCAGAAGAGGCTCCCCTGCACTTTCTTTGTGGGAGTCCCTCCGATGTTTGACCGTCTCCTAGCCGAGGCACCCCACCTCAACGTGGATCTGACATCGATCAACTACACAATTTCCGGGGCAATGCCGCTCTCTGAAGAACTCTCGAAGCGCTGGGAGGAGGCCACAACTGGGTACGTAGTCGAGGGCTACGGGATGACCGAGGCATCGCCAATCATTCTTGGCTCTCCCCTCTCGCATGATCGCATACCTGGAGCCCTGGGTATTCCATGGCCGTCGACGGAGATTCGGATTGTCGACCCGGAGAACCCGGAAGTCGATGTTGAAGAGGGGCAAATTGGGGAGTTGATCGCGCGAGGGCCCCAGGTCTTCCAAGGCTATCTAGACAACCCTGAAGAGACCGCGCTTGTTCTTCGTGATGGCTGGCTATTCACCGGTGACCTAGTGCAGGTTCGGAACGGCTTCGTCTTCATGGAAGATCGCCGGAAGGAACTAATCCTCTCGGGAGGCTTCAACGTGTACCCAAGCCAGGTTGAAGACGTTGTGCGTATGATGCCGGGCGTCGCTGACGTGGCTGTGGTTGGTATGCCTGGGGGCAACAAGGGTGAAGAGGTAGTGGCGGCCCTGGTTCTCGAAGGTGG
>RRZU011537219.1_pt1 | contig 17091 bp, 13 predicted proteins | sample 2165561 | NCBI WGS metagenome assembly RRZU01 (sample SAMN10456909, study PRJNA506462) | wastewater metagenome | isolation source: wastewater sludge | place: USA: Moscow, Idaho | reverse complement strand
TGTTTCGTCTCAACCGAGGCCGCGCATTCTACAGCAGCCTTTCAACCTGTCAAGCGATTTTTGAAAATTTCTTTTCGATTCAATCGCTTGGCGCCTTTCAGGTTGCTTGCCTGTCTGGCGTGGAGGTGAATCATACAGCATAGAAGATGGCTGTCAACACCTCTTTCAACTTTCTGATCTGTCGTTTAGCTCTGAGAAGAACATCTGCAAAAGCACACACAGAAAAGATGGCGCATCCGGCGGGATTCGAACCCACGACCACCGCCTTCGGAGGGCGATACTCTATCCAGCTGAGCTACGGATGCGTTGAACCTGTAATCCTAACGCTGCACCTAGCGGTTACCGGATTCCCGATTACGCGGCGCGGCGTGAAGCGTTACGCCGCGCATGATACGCGCCTCGGTCAGCGGAGTCCATGCGCTTGACGCAGCATCGTCGCCCGGCCATCGCGCGAGCGACGATGGTCGGGCGGGGGAACAGGCCGCGATGACTGAAGCGCAAATTGCCGCTCAACCACCGTCTTCTGGCCGATACTCTTCGGCAGGGTTGCAGCGTAGGCCGCCACCCGGCAGTTCGAGGATCATGGCCGAGCCATCGGCCGCTGCGAGGTCATCATGGACAAGAGCAACGCTTCTCTGCTGCAACGCCGCGCGGACGCCGTCGCCCGTGGCGTCAGCCAGATCCACCCGATTGTCGCCGAGCGGGCGCAGGGGTGTACGGTGGTCGACGTCGAGGGTCGCGAGTACCTCGACTTCAGCGGCGGCATCGCCGTGCTGAATACCGGTCACCTGCACCCGAAGGTAGTCGACGCCGTGCAGGCGCAGCTCGGCAAGCTGACCCACACCTGCTTCCAGGTGCTGGCTTACGAGCCTTACATCGCGCTGTGCGAACGGATCAATGCGCTGGTACCCGGCGACTTCATCAAGAAGTCGCTGCTGGTCACCACCGGTGCCGAGGCGGTGGAAAACGCGGTGAAGATCGCCCGCGCCGCCACCGGACGGGCCGGGGTGATCGCCTTCACCGGCGGCTACCACGGGCGCACGATGATGACCCTGTCGATGACCGGCAAGAAGGTGCCCTATGCCGCCGGCATGGGCCTGATGCCCGGCGGCGTCTACCGCGCCCGCTTTCCCTGCGCGCTGCATGGCGTCAGCGTCGACGACGCCCTGGCGAGCATCGAGCAGGTGTTCAAGAACGATGCCGAGCCGCGCGACATCGCCGCCATCGTCATCGAGCCGGTGCAGGGCGAAGGCGGCTTCCACCCCTGCCCGCCCCGTTTCATGCAGCAGCTGCGCGCCCTGTGCGACCGTCACGGCATCCTGTTGATCGCCGACGAGGTGCAGACCGGCGCCGGGCGCACCGGCAGCTTCTTCGCCATGGAGCAGATGGGGGTGGCCGCCGACCTGACCACCTTCGCCAAGTCGATCGCCGGCGGCTTCCCGCTGGCCGGGGTGTGCGGCCGTGCCGAAGTGATGGATGCCATCGCCCCCGGCGGCCTGGGCGGCACCTATGCCGGCAATCCGCTGACCTGCGCCGCCGCACTGGCGGTGCTGGAAGTGTTCGAGGAGGAGCGCCTGCTGGAGCGCGCGCGGGTCATCGGCGAGCGCCTGCAGACGGGGCTGCAGGCGCTGCAGGCACGCCATGGGCAGATCGTCGAGGTCCGCGGCCTGGGCGCCATGCAGGCGATCGAGCTGGGCGAGCAGGGCGACCCGCGGGTGCCGGCCACGGCGCTGACCGCCCGGCTGGTCGCACGCGCCCGCGACAGGGGACTGATCCTGCTGTCCTGCGGCGCCTACGGCAATATCCTGCGCATCCTGGTACCGCTGACCGTCAGCGATGCGCAACTCGATCGGGGCCTGGCAATCCTCGGCGACTGCCTGGACGCCGCGGACTGAGCAGGCTTTTTCAGGCCTGCAGCGGGGCGATCACGCAGCGGTCGCGCCCGCTGTGCTTGGCCTCGAGCAGGGCGCTGTCGGCACGGTTGAGGGTCTGCGAGTAGCCTTCCCCGGGGTGCTGCTCGGCGACGCCGAAACTGGCGCTGATCGACAGGCGCTCGCCGGCAACGCACAGGTCGAGATCGCGCAACCGGCCGCGCAGCCTTTCGATCACCGGCACCGCGATGTTCAGCGAGGTTTCCGGCAGCAGCAGCAGGAACTCCTCGCCGCCCCAGCGGCCGCACAGATCGTAGCCGCGCACCGCGCCCTGCAGCACCGCGGCGATCTGGCTGAGCACCTGGTCGCCGACGTCGTGGCCCCAGGTGTCGTTGATCTGCTTGAAGTGGTCGACGTCGACCATCGCCAGGACGAACGGCTGGGCGCCGCGCTGGCTGCGTTGCTCCTCGTCGCGCAGCCGCTCCATCAGCATGCGCCGGTTGGGCAGGCCGGTGAGGGCGTCGCGCAGCGAGGCCTCCTTGAGCGCCAGGTTGAGGTCGCGGAGCATGTCCTGGTAGCGGTCGGAAATCCGCGCCACCTTTTCCAGCTGGCGCAGCTGGCGATGGTAGCGCTCGGACAGCGAGAGGTTCTGCTCGCGGGCCAGCGACTGGTAGCCGTCGGAGATCCGCGCGATGCGCTCCAGGCGCGACAGCTGGTCGAGGTTCTGCTGCTGCAGACGCGCCAGCGCCTCGCGCAGCGGATGACCATAGTGCTGCGGATCGCTCAGCAGGCTCTCGACCAGTTGATCCAGTTCGCGCTCGGCGCTCATGACGCTCATCCCTCGTAGGGCAGGATGGCGAAGGGGAAGCTGCAGTCCTCGCGGAACTCTTCGGCCAGTTCGGCGACCCGCTCGTTGCGGCTGTCGTAGTGCCAGTTGACGCTCACCGGCAGGCCGTCGCGGTGGGCGTCCTCGAGCAGGTCGAAGATGTCCATCAGCGCCTTGATCGAGCTGGTGTTGAGGTACAGCAGGCGCAGTTCCAGTTGCAGCGGACGGCCCGCCTCGCGCAGGAAGCGCTCGACCCAGTCGATCACCTGGCCGAACAGCTCGAAGGAGTTTTCCGGGTAGGAGTCGCCCTGCATGGCCAGCAGGCCCGCGTCCCAGTCGCCCTGGATGGCCGGCGAGGACTGGGTGCCGGGGATGTTCAGTTCAGTCATGGTCATACTCGTATTCGGTTGCATCAGATCACCGCGCGCAGGCTGAAGAAGGCGCGGCCATCGGCCTGCGCCTTGAGCGAGGCCACCAGCGGCACGCTGGACTTGCGGGCGATGTCCAGCAGGCCAAGGCCGGCGCCGCTGGCGCTGCCCGCCTCGCGCGGCTTGCGCAGTTGTTCCTTGTAGGCGGCCTTGAGCTGGACCTTGTCCAGTCCGCCCAGGCCCTCGACGATCTGCAGCAGGCGCTCGCCGTCGGCGCGCTCGACCAGGTTGCCGGCCGATACCTGGTAGTGGCCCTGTTCGTCGCGGGCGATGGCCACGGTGGCCGAGGCGTCCTGCTCGCCGTAGCCCTGCTGCAGGGCGTAGTGGCGGATGTTCTGGGTCATCTCGATGTACACGGCGAACACGTCCATGGCCGCCGACGGCTGGGCCTGTTCGGCGGCCAGGTAGTTGCGCAGGGCGTTGCCGATCTCCTCGATCAGGCTGCGCGAGATCGGTCCGTTGAAGCACAGCATGATGCGCTGCTGCGTATAGCTCTCGCGCATGGCCAGCAGGTCGAGCATATCCATGGGATGTTTTCCCCTAGTCGAAGCGGAAGGAAAGAACGGTGATGTCGTCGCGCTGCGGCTGGCCGCCCTGGTAGGCCTCCAGGCTGGCGACGAACAGTTCGGCCTGCTCGCGCAGCGGGCGGCGGGCATGGCTGCGCAGCAGTTCGATGAAGCGCGCGTTGCCGAAGCCGAAACCGTGCTCGCCGCCGGCCTGGTCGAGGAAACCGTCGGTGCACAGGTAGAAGGTCCAGCCCGGCTGCACGCGCATCTCCTGGTTGTGGTACTCGCCCTGGCGCTTGTCGCCCAGCGCGCGGCGGCCACCCTTGAGTTCCTGCACCTGCTCGCCGTCGCAGGCGAACAGCGCGATCTTCGCCCCGGCGAACAGCAGGCGGTGGCTGTGACGGTCGATCCACACCAGTCCGGCGTCCATGTTGGTGGCCAGCGCACGCGACACCTGCTCCTCGCGCAGCATGCCGCGGATGGTGCGGTCGGTCTCGTGGAGGATCTGCGCCGGGTCGGCGGCACCGACCACGCTGACCGCATGGTCGATGGCCGCGCGCGCCAGCATGGTCATCAGCGCGCCGGGCACGCCGTGACCGGCGCAGTCGACCACGCCGAGCAGGTAGCCTTCGGCGCTTTCGCGATAGACGTAGAAGTCGCCGCCGACCACGTCGCGCGGCTTCCACAGCACGAAGTGGCGCTCGTCCAGCGAGGCCGACAGCTGCCGGTCGGGCAGGATGGCGCGCTGGATCAGGCTGGCGTAGTCGATGGAGTCGTCGATCTTCTTGTGCGCGGCGGCCATCTCGCGGTTGGCCTGCTCCAGCGCCAGGGTGCGCTCGCGGACCTTGCCCTCCAGCTCGGCGGTGTGGCGGCTGACCTGGGCGGCCATGCTGGCGAAGGCCGCCGACAGCTCGCCCAGCTCGTCGCCGCGCGGCGACGGCAGGTCGGTGTGGTAATGGCCGGCGGCGATCGCCTTGGCCGAATGCTTGAGGCGCTGCAGCGGATGCAGCAGCAGGCGCTCCACCGCATAGGCGAAGCCCAGCAGCAGGGCGGCCAGCAGCACCACCAGGGTGCCCAAGAGCGGCCAGACCCAGCGGTTGTCGAGGGCGCGCACCGCATGCAGGTCGGCCTGGGTCAGCAGGTGCCAGCCCAGCGGTTCTATATAGGTGAGCGCCAGCAGGTGCTCGACGCCGCCGATCCGCGCGTTGAGCAGCTGCACCGCGTCGGGATTGTCTTCGGCGCGGCGCATGGCGGCGCGCAGCGCCTCGCGCTGGTCGTCCTCCAGCAGGTCGAAGACCCGGCTGCGCGCCTGCCCGGCCAGTTCGTCGACGCCGGAGCTGTAGGCGATCAGCCGGGCATCCGGGTGCGCCTGGATGGCGCCGTCGGCGGAGACGATCATCGGCGTGATGCCCGCCTCGTGGCTGACCATGAAGGCTTCGAGGAAGCTGCTGAGGTCGAGGCCGGTGCCGGCCAGGCCGAGGCGCTCGACGCCGTCGCGCACCTGCACGTTGAACCACACCTTGGTGACCTTGAGCTTGTGGTCGATGTTGACGTTCAGGTTGTAGCGCGCGTCGCTGCGCAGGCTGGCGAAGAACCAGGCGTCCTCGGGATCGTCCGGGTCGAGCACATAGCGCGGTGCAGCGGAAAAGCCCTGGCGGGCGTCGTTGAAGTAGTAGCCGCGGCTGCCGGCGGCGATGACGAAGTAGGAGCGGTCGCGAAAATCGCCGCGATAGCCCTCGGCCTCGGCGAAGAACGCCTGGCTGCGCTGGGCGTCGCGCTCGTCGCGCAGCCACTGGCGGGTCAGCTGCGAGTCGGCCAGGCGCTGCGCCAGGGCCAGCTCGCGGGCCACCGGTGCGAGGATGCGCTCGCGGTGCAGCAGGGTGAAGTTGCGCACGTAGGCCTCGCCGAAGTGCTGGCGGATGTCCTCCATGGCCCGCCAGCCGAGCAGGATCGACGGGATCAGCGCCAGAACGCAGGCCAGCAGCAACGCCAGCACCGATTTGCTCCGCAATCCCCAGTTTGCCGCCATGCTCCACCCTCGAATCCGTCCGCCTCGCGCGGCCGACGCAGCGGGCATTGTGCAGTCGGTCACAGGCGACTGCAATCGGCTCGCCGGCACCGGGCGCATCCGCCGCGCCGCGCGCCCGCCTCCGCGCGGAGGCGGGCACTCGGGCTCAGGGCGCCGGGTTCGGCTGCGCGGTGTGGATCGCCTCGATGCTCGCCAGCACGGCATCGCTCAGCACCAGGTCGAGGCTGGCGATATTGCTGTCCAGCTGCTCCAGGGTGGTGGCGCCGATGATGTTGCTGGTGACGAACGGCCGGCCGGTGACATAGGCCAGCGCCAGCTGCGCCGGGTCGAGAGCGTGTTCGCGGGCCAGGGCCACGTAGGCGCTGGCCGCCTGGCGGGCCAGCGGCGCGTTGTAGCGCTGGAAGCGCTCGAAGCGGGTCAGCCGGCCCTGGGGCGGGCGGGCGCCGTCTTCGTACTTGCCGGACAGCAGGCCGAAGGCCAGCGGCGAATAGGCCAGCAGGCCGACCTGCTCGCGGATCGCCATCTCCGCCAGACCCACCTCGAAGCTGCGGTTGAGCAGGTTGTAGGGGTTCTGGATCGACACCGGCCGCGGCCAGCCGCGGGTTTCGGCCAGTTGCAGGAAGCGGTGCAGACCCCAGGGCGTCTCGTTGGACAGACCGATGTGGCGGATCTTGCCGCTCCGCACCAGCTCGTCGAGCACTTCCAGGGAGTCCTCGATGGGCGTGATGTGGGCGTCCGGGTCGTGGCAGTAGCCGAGCTGGCCGAAGAAGTTGGTCGCCCGGTCCGGCCAGTGCAGCTGGTAGAGGTCGATGTAGTCGGTCTGCAGGCGACGCAGGCTGCCTTCGACGGCGGCGATCAGGTTGGCGCGGTCGTGATGCGGCTGGCCGCCGCGGATGTGCTGGATGCCGTTGCCCGGCGCGGCGGCCTTGCTGGCGACGATCCACTGCGCGCGCCCGCCGTGGCGCTTGAAGTAGTTGCCGATGATCGTCTCGGTGGCGCCGCAGGTCTCGGCCCGGGGCGGCACCGGGTACATCTCGGCGGTGTCGATGAAGTTGATCCCGGCGGCCCGGGCGCGGTCGATCTGGGCGAAACCTTCGGCCTCGCTGTTCTGTTCGCCCCAGGTCATGCTGCCCAGCGCCAGCGCGCTGACCCGGATGTCGGTGGTGCCGAGAGGACGGTAGAGCATCTGCCAACTCCTGTGCAAAAGGGCGATTCTAGGCGATGCGCGGCGCCCCCGGCAGGGCGACGCCGGGCGCTACCGGGACTTCGGGCGGGGGATGGCGCTACGGCGCCCTCAGCGATAGAGGTCGGCGCGGCTCCACGGCAGGTCGTGGGAGCCATCGGCGCGCGGACGCACGGCGAGGATCTGGTGCAGGTTGATCCACTCGCGCTCGAACGCGTAGGCGCAACCGGCCAGATACAACCGCCAGATGCGCAGGGCGCGCTCGTGGACCAGCCGCGCCGCCTCGTCCAGGCGCTGCTCCAGGCGCTCGCTCCACAGGTGCAGGGTGCGCGCGTAGTGCAGGCGCAGGCTTTCCACGTCGACCACTTCCAGGCCGGCCTCGCTCATGCGCGCCACCGCGGTGGCCAGGTGCGGCAACTCGCCGTGGGGAAACACGTAGCGGTCGATGAACTCGCCGCCGCCGCGGCCGACCGGGCGGCCGTCGGTGTGCTTGGCGGTGATGCCGTGGTTGAGCACCAGCCCGCCCGGCTTCACCGCGCGCTGCAGGGTCTGGAAATACACCGCCAGGTTGGCATGGCCGACATGCTCGAACATGCCGACGCTGACCACCTTGTCGAAACGGCCATCGGCCGGCAGGTCGCGGTAGTCGCGGTAGTCCAGCTGCACGCGCTCCTGCAGCCCCTCGGTCAGCACCCGCTCGCGGGCCAGCGCCAGCTGCTCGCGGCTGAGGGTGATGCCGTAGACCTCGGCGCCGTACTCGTGGGCGGCGAAGCGCGCCAGCCCGCCCCAGCCGCAACCGACGTCGAGCAGCCGCTCGCCGGGCGCCAGGCGCAGCTTGCGGCACAGATGGCGCAGCTTGGCCTGCTGGGCGCTGTCGAGGTCCTCCGCGCCGGTCTCGTAGTAGGCGCAGGAATAGACCATGTCGCGGTCCAGCCACAACCGGTAGAAGTCGTTGGACAGGTCGTAGTGGTAGTGGATGTCGGCCGCATCGCTGGCGCGGTCGTGGGCGGCCCGCGACGGCGGCGCGGCGTCGTGCTCGTCGAGCAGCGCGGCGCTGAGCCGGTCGGCCAGGCGGATCACCGCCGCCATCGAGCCCTGCAGGTCCATGGCGCCCTCGACGTAGGCGCTGCCCAGCAGGTCGAGGCTGGGCCGGCCGAGGCGGCTCAGCAGCTGCGGGTCGCGCACCACCAGGGTGACCTCGGGATCGGGACCGAGATCCAGTTGGTGCCCGTCCCACAGGCGCAGCCGCAGGGGCAGCTGCAGGCCGCGCAACGCGGCGGGAAGTTGCGCCAGCATGATCGTTCCTCCTGCAAGGGCAGCGTGCCCTCCCAAGGGTAGACCAGTGGCGCCGGCTTGCCGCCGCCGCGCCGAGCGGCCCGCTCGGCGTGGCGTGGCGATAAGGTGCCGTCCTGTCGACCGCTGCTTCAGCGCCCCAACGCAGCGACGCCGCAGACGGAGCCCGCCTGCACGCGAATCGGGCTACTCAGGTACGACGGCATCGCCCTCCCCTCCCTCGGGAATGGGCGCAGCCAGCACCTTGTCGATACGCTTGCCATCCATATCCACCACCTCGAATCGCCAACCGGCCCAGTCCACATGGTTCCCCGTACCGGGTACCCGGCCGAGCAGCAGCATGATCATGCCGCTGATGGTGTGGTAGCGCCCCTTGTCTTCCTCGGGGACGCTCTTGAGTTGCAGACGGTCCTTCATCTCGGGAATCGGAATGGCGCCATCCAGCAACCAGGAACCATCGGCGCGCTGGACGGCCCAGGCATCCTCGGCATTGCGCGGCGTGAACTCGCCGGTCACCGCTTCCAGGACATTCTGCAGCGTCACGATCCCCTCGATTTCGCCGTACTCGTCGATGACGAAGGCCATCTGCAGGTCATTGGCACGAAATTCTTCGAGCAGCTCCATGCCCGTCAGGGTTTCCGGGACATAGACGCAGGTCTGGAGGTTGGCCGAGAAGTCCGGCACCTCGCCCCTGGCCACACAGGCCAGGGCCTGCTTGGCATGGATGACGCCCAGCAGCTTGTCGAGGCTGCCATCGCAGACCGGGAAGCGCGTGTGCTCCGACTCGATCAGGATCTGCAGGTTCTCTTCGGGCGAGCGACGGATATCGACACACACGACATCCGAGCGCGGAATCATCAGCGAGCCCAGCTGGCGATCATCGAGGCGGAACACGTTGCGCACCATCTCGTGCTGGTGTTGCTCGATGACACCGGCCTCGGAACCCTCCTCCAGCAGGGCGTGAATCTCTTCCTCGGTGACGCTGCTCTGGCTGCTCTGCTTGATGCCCATCAGGCGCAGCAAGGCATGGGTGGATACCGTCAGCAGCATGACGAACGGGCGGGTCAGCAGAGCCAGCACCTGCATCGGGCGCGCGACCAGTCGAGCAATCGACTCAGGACTGATCTGCCCGATGCGTTTGGGCACCAGCTCGCCCACCACGATGGAAACGTAGGTCACGACAATGACGACCGTGGCGGTGGCACCGATGCCGGCCGCATGTTCCGCCACGCCGAACGATTGCAGCCACTGCGACAGCGGACCGGCCAGCACGGCCTCACCGACGATACCGTTGAGGATGCCGATGGAAGTGATGCCGATCTGGATGGTCGACAGGAACGTGGTGGGGTCTTCCCCCAGCTTGAGGGCCACGGCGGCCGAACTGTCGCCATCGGCTGCCAGCTTCATCAGCCGCGCCTTGCGCGCCGTGACCAGGGCAAGCTCGGACATGGCGAAGATGCCGTTCAGCACGATCAGGCCGATCAGAAGCAGAATTTCCATGGCGGGCACCGTGAGTCAGCGGGACAGAAGGGAGAGGAGCACGGAGCCGGTGTGGAGTCGGCTGGAGTGGGTATGCAGCGGAGGGCGCTGGTGGTGCAGGTGAGGCGTGGCGACGGGAAGCGCCAACTATGACTGTCCATGAAAGGATCGAATTCGCCTAGAAAGGTGGGCAGGAAGGAAGATTTTACAAGCGGGGGAAACGGCGCCCAAGCACTGCCGCGGGCAGCTGATTGCCAGTTATTTCCGCCGGCAGCCGGCGCTGCCCGAGCCGCGATCGAGTCCTGCGGGAGAACTGACGTTTCCTCCCGACCGCGCCGTGCTTGCGGGCCTTACGCTGCGCATCGCGACAGCAGCGCCCTGATCGCCTGCGGCAGGACGCGCTTCGTACCTCTTTCGCCGCCAGAGCACGCACGCTCGGCCTAGGAAGTGAAATCCCATGCGCAGGGACGGGCGCTGATTGCGGGCCGCCAATAAAGATTCATTCTTCCCTAGCCGCCTTCTGGCGGTTTCGGGAGTGCAGCGCAGCCCCCAAGTTTCATCCTCGCCATGTTCGGCGCCGTTCGCTGCACTGCACATGGGGCGCATCAGACCGCGACTTCTGCGCCAGGATGAAACTCTATTTGTACAGATGAAACTTTATTGTGGGATGAAAATAAAGTTTCATCCTAAGGCTGGAGGCAGAAGGAAACCTCTGCACACACCCAACCTCATGATAAATCTTTAAAAATCAATGACCTAACCATCAATTCAGCATGCTCAGGCACTTTGTCAAGCCTTTGCCGGGATGACGACCAAAGGCGTTAAAGTATCATCCTAATTTTCGGCCAGCCTCAGGAAACGCCGGAAATCGTGAAAATAAAGTTTCATCCTTTCCATCCTTCATTGCTCTAGGTTCAGCGGAGGGCTTCGAGGGAGACAAGGGACCTGTAGTGTCGATCACTAATGGGATAGATTCTTGCAATTTAGCGCCAGCAGAAACTGCCCTAGAGATGATCTCAACCTGATCAAAAAGCGTCCAAACCTCTGGGTTGGAGGATTCATCACCCACGGTGTGGGCTTTGCGGCTCGACTCCAGCGACTTTTCAGACAAACCCTACGCGGGCATGATGGCGACTCAGGCACCTATCCCATCCCTGCAACCCAGCAGAGCATTGCATGCTCTGCAAAAGCTAAGGTCGCTCATGTAGTCATCCAGCCAGTGACGCGCTGATCCTGGTGACGCTTGAGCGCATGCTCATCTGAAAGCAAAGGAGCAATAACGCTATGGCAAGCACTGACAAAGGCAACACGACTGAGACGGGTGCTATAGCAATAGTTGTGCCTGACTATGCGGCTGTCCATCCTGCCTGGCTACGAATGGAGGACCAGATCCAGTGGTATGACGGAAAGAGCCTGGACAGCCATTTCTGGTACAGATGGCTGAAGATAGCGCAAGTCGCCTTAGCTGTACTGATTCCGGTGATGAGCCTCTTGCCGGCGGATCTCGCGAAGTGGGCCACGGCCCTTTCGGGTACTGTGATAGCCCTGCTTGAGGCCGTGCAGCAGATGAACCAGTACTCCACACTGTGGGTAACCTATCGTGCCACCGCAGAGCGACTGAAGCACGAGAAGTATCTCTTTTTGTCCGCCGCCGGCCCCTATCGCGGCCTGCAGGAACCGGAACGCTTGATACAGCTTGCCGAGCGCGTTGAAGAACACGTTTCGACGGAGCACGCCAACTGGTTCAACGAAACTCAGCGCATCGCCAAGACGGAGAACAAAGGATGACTATACCCCGTCTACTGGAGTTGGAGATCAGCGGCAAAGCTCTCCCGCTGCCAATTTACTTTCCTTCGATCTCGTCGGTGAAAACAGCCCTGCAACCTCTGGATTACCTTCAAGTTCTCTCATCGCTGGTGGGCTTGAATGGGCAGTACCTGGTGTCCGCATTTGACTTGGCCGCGCTCCCTAGCCCGGAGGTTGCAGCGAGTTTATTGGGCGCGTCGCGTGCTGCCGGGGCGGTTACCCTAATGGATTCGGGCAACTACGAGAGCTTCTGGAAAGATGCTCAACGGCAGTGGCTACAGCCTGCTTTCCATGAGGTGCTGAACGCCTTTCCTTGCGACCTTGCCTTCGGCTTTGACGAGCAACAACCACCTACTGATTCTGCTGAACACTTGGCGCTGCTGGTGGCACAGTGGCGAAAAGACCAAGCGGCTGCTGGCGCCTGCCAGGTGGTACCGATCATTCATGCTGAAGCGAGCAAATTACCTAGCCTGTGTAGCGCCGTTGCGGACCAGACTGGTGTTTTCATGCTGGCTGTTGCGGAGCGCCGACTTGGCGATGGCGTGATTGACCGCGCCCGTGCGGTGCTTGCCATTCGCAACGCGCTCGACAAACTGGACCGCTACGTGGCCCTGCACCTGCTCGGCACGGGAAACCCTATCTCGATTGCCTTGTACTCGGCGATGGGCGCAGACAGCTTTGATGGCTTGGAGTGGTGCCAAACAGTTGTCGACCATGACACAGCACTGCTTTATCACCTGTCGCAGGCAGACTTCTTTGCCACACAGACCGCATGGTCAGAGGCTGGACTTTCGTTTCAGGCGCGCACGCTTGCGCATAACCTGGAGTTCTACGCCTCGTGGATGCAACAGTTGAGAGAGGCAATCTCCAAGGGGGAGGTGGTTGACTTCTGCCGCCAAAACTTTCCCTCTCATGTGTTTCGACACTGTGCTGCAGCATTCGACTGGAGTGTGTCATGAACGTCGACATCATCAATCGCACAATTGACGCCATGTGCAGCGAGATCAAGGATCAAGGCAGTTCAGCGTTGGACTGGAAACTGCTTACCGAGGATGAATTGCTGTACGAAGCAGCTCTTTGCATCTTCGGTAGCCAAATGCAGTTCGAGTTGGCCGTAGCCACCGCAGACCGGTTGCGGGATTGTGGCTTACTGCTATCGAAACATCTGGCAGACATGCCAGACTACGAACCCCAGATTCTCGATGCGCTCAGCCAACCGCTGTCATTGGCTGGCAAGGACGGGGCTGTGCGCTGGGTGCGCCCCCGATTCAAAAACCGTCTGTCGTCATTGCTCGCCACCACGGTGCTGGATATTTATGGGAAGGGTCACTCCCTGCGCAAGCTGTTGATTGCAGCCGAAGGAGCCAAGGATGCGCGCAAGGCATTGATGCTGAGCGTGTGGGGTTTTGGACCAAAACAGGCGAGCCTCTTCTTGCGACGGGTCGGTTACTGTGCCGATCTTGCCGTACTGGACGTACATGTGCTTGATTACCTCCACCTGACACGCGGGCTCAGGGTTGCCCCGAACAGGCTTGGACGCCTGTCCTGCTACGAGGAAATCGAAGACACCTTTCGTGAGATCGCTTCCCGATTTGGGCACTCGCTTGGCTGCGTCGATCTGGCTACCTGGCTGACTATGCGCGTCGCGAAGCGGGAGGCCTACCTGTGAGCTTTGTGAATCTCGTTTCGGGCGGCCTCGACTCGACCTTGATTGCCATCATGGCCAAGGAAGACCATATCAACCAATTTCCCTTGTTCATCGACTACGGACAGCGGGCTGCAGCCAAAGAGTGGGCGACATGCCAAGCCGTTCACAGGCAGCTCGGACTACCTGAACCCACCAAGATGGATCTTAGCGGATTCGGCCAAGTCATCGCCTCCGGTCTAACAAACACGGGAATGGACGTGAAGGAAGACGCCTTCACACCAGGCAGGAATCTGCTGTTCTTGCTGATGGGCAGCGCATACGCCTATCAAGTCGGTGCATCATCGGTTGCCATTGGCTTGCTGGCCGAACAGTTCAGCCTGTTTCCGGATCAGCGGCAACCCTTCCTTCTTCAAGCAGAGCAGGCTATCGAGGCTGCGATGGGGCGACGGATCAAAGTCTTGACACCCTTGATCGAATTTGGGAAAGCCGATGTTGTGAGACTTGCGACGGAAAAAGGTATCTACGGGACGTACTCTTGTCATACGGGTGAAACTGTGCCATGTGGTCACTGCATCGCCTGTCTCGAATTTCAGTTCAACGAAGGAGAATAAATATGGGCGGAGGTTCTGGTGGTGGCTTGTTCAGCTCTGATATCAAAAGCCTGGAAGACAAGGTAAAGCAACGGCTCTCCGAAGCCAAAAGGGGTGTCAGTAGGCATGTTTTCATCAGCTTTGACCATGAAGATCTGGACGAAGTTAATCTTCTTCGTGGTCAAGCGAAAAACGATAAGCTGGACCTGCAGTTCGATGATCATTCGGTCAAAGAACCCTATGACAGCGCGAATGCTGATTACATCAAGCGGCAAATTCGCGAGAAAATTGACCGATGCTCAGTAACACTTGTTTACCTCACCGACAAGACCGCCGATAGCAAATGGGTTAATTGGGAAATCGAGGAGAGCCTTAAGCGCGGCAAAGGCGTTATTGGTGTTTATAAGGGCAACACTCCGCCTACCAGAACACCGCCGGCGTTTCAGCAAAATGGGTGCAAAGCAGTGAAATGGGAGCATGCGACCTTAACCGGAGCGATTGAGGACGCAAGTACCAAGCGCTGATAACTGACGCTCCAGCGCTCCTCCAAGAGCGAGCCAGAAACGGCTACAGTTCAAGTCAGCCAAGCTCTGGAAGAAAAGTTTTCGCGTATTTCGAGTGGCTTGCCACGCACGCAGAGCTCTTGTGTTGCGGAGCTTCCACGGGCATCTATTGCATCAGAAAGTACGCGAAAACTTTTTTGCTCTCACTTATCAGCGTCACGCCTATCTCGTTTTAACCAAAGCACATGTGCACATGAGTCATCGCCCAGAGTTCCTAACGCCTGGTAATCAATCCACGCCATATTCCCCTCGTTGAAAATCCCCCAATCAAGAAAGGCGCGACGTTCACCCCGCATGAGCCAGAGTAGGGTGTAACCAGACTGGACGAGCAAGCGTTGTAGTGGCTCAAGCCTTGCAAACAGAGCATCTTCACCCAGGGTCCATCCAGCCAGCCCAAAAACCACTTCATTGCCGTGCATAACGCAGCCGCGCTCCAGGTCGACCGACAAGCCCCACTCCCGAAACAGGCGGGGCCAAGGCATCAGCACGGGACGGTGTTCGTCACTCCGATCCGGATCTCCGGAGCTCGCAACCATAGGCATCCAAGGCACTGGTAGTAGATCATCAAAGCTGAATCCATGCTCCATGCTGAAGCCTGTATCGAAGTCACCGCGCAAGTCTGCCCACGCCAGAAGACTGCTGTTCGAGTCCGACGCAATATCTATACGCCCGATTCCTGCAAGACGCTCCTGTACAGCGGTCTCCTCCAGCGCAGCAAGAATCATGGGGACGTTTTCTGTTTCAACCAGGAAAGGCATAATCTGCCACCAGATGTCAGCCCTGTAGCATTGACCAGTGCTCCATTCTCCTGGTGGATGTTCGTCCACCCAGCTGCGTTCCGTGGCCAGCTGAATCCAGGGACCTTCGCCCCAGCCGGCAGGAAGTTCTTGCGTGTTATGGATGATATCCGTTGGTGACAGATCAGCGGCAGACGAGTCGGCCCACTGCCTGATTCCCTCTAGTGTGGGTATGGGCCAGCGGATGCCTGTCAGACTCCAAGACCTGCTATTGGCACTATGTCGCCGTCCTGCCGGCACGACGGTGTATAACCAGCGGGATGGATCAATTAACTGGATGTAGCTGATCTGATCGGGACTTTCATAAGTTTTTGGTTCGTCGCGCCAGTCGGGCACCATCTTGTAGTTATCAGCCAGAAAGGCCAGAATAGTTTGCCAGCCGATCCACTGATATTTCTTGCCAACTCGCTCATTTCTGCCCTCGTCCGCGATCCGACTGTTCTCCTGAGCGTAATAGCCAGTGTCAAAGGTATCGAAACGTTCGGCAGCCCAGCCTAGATGAATGCAGTTCCAAACTACGAAGCGTGCGGCGAGATGGATGTCGAACATGGGAGGGTCTTTTCTTCTAGTGCCCATGACAGCTCCAGAGGGGCGAGCCGGTGCGGCTGATCCAGCCAATGGCTCGGCCAGGAAATGCTTGGTGCCTGAAGTAGCTCCCATGACGTACCAGTAGAAGTCCCTCCCAAAACAGGAACCAACGATGCTGAGATATCCCCGTGCATTCTGTGCGCTGCGTAATTCTTCTTCGGTAGGCAGGCTGTTTAGCGGCAGGCTGCTTCGGTACGGGGGACGGACTAACGGCAAATCTGCTTCAGGCAGCCAGCCATTGGCATGTGCCTTCTCAACAATGCAGCGGGTGTAGTGGCGGATGGTAAGGTGGCACCAGCGGGCATTCCCCTCGGGGAACTGGCTTGCGTAGACCAGTTGGGCAGCCTCTGCACAGTGCTTAGTGGCCTTGCCTTGCATGAGCACACCGAGTACGGCAATCAAAGTGCCCTCCAGCACATAGGCATCATTCACTGCTAGGAAGTCGGGCAGGAACCTTGGTAGCACCTGCGGGCAAGCCGCCAGTACCCTGGTGAGGCCGCGTATAGCTGCTTCACGCTGGCCCCGCTGGCACGTTGAACTGGTCCAGCCCAGTAACTGAGCTGCAGGGAGAGCAACGGTTTCATGCAGGCCTCTCAGATCAGCCTCGCCGGCCCAGCGCAGCAGAGTGTGCAGGTTGGAATTCTTATCGAACCACAGGGGGATCAGATGGATAGTCCAGTCCACGTCCCGCTCGCCGGGGCTGGTCATCCTGCATAGCCAGGGATGGAGAAGTTTTTCCATGGCAAATGGATGACCAGGAATCAGCGCGAGGCGGATCAACTCATCCATGCTCTCGGATGAGCTGTTGAACAAGGAAAGTGTCCTGAACCACTCCAGCAACTCGCTGGGCGAGTTGGCAAAATCTTCTGGCTGGTGCCGCCAGCGCAAGCTATCCAGGTAGGCGTCCTGCAAGTCCCAGTCTGCCTGTTTCCAGCCATTGGGATGGTCATACTGCAATGAAAGCAGTGCGGGAATTTCTGCCCCGATCATGCGTGGAGCCATCAGGCATAGAGCTCTCAACAAACCAGCCCGATTGATGTTCATGGGGTGCTCCATGAACATCGGATTAGCCAGAGGGTGCAAGCTCCCATCTGATGCCATGGCCGCAACCAGTGCCTGAAGGCGCGCGTGCTGATCCGGCAATGATTTGAACAGCTGGGCCAGCAGCCGGTCGAGGATGAAGGTGTCACATAGACGCTCGTAACCGAACAGGATCAGATCCTCATCTTCATCGTTTATCTGATCAAGAAGAGCACCAGCCGAGCACAGGTAGGCAATGATCCCCCTGCCTCCGGTCGTCTCTTCAGCGATACGGTCTGCTTCAAGTCGCGACAGGCTGAATCGCCCTGACTGGATCATGGCATCGGCCAGGCGGTTGAGCGTACGGCGTATGGGGTTACGGCGGGTTTGGTCGTCCAGATTCAGCTTGCCAACCGTGTCCTGTTCCAGTCGCTCCATCCAGCCCAGCCACACCTCCAGCCATG
>RRZU011118320.1_pt1 | contig 17091 bp, 12 predicted proteins | sample 2165561 | NCBI WGS metagenome assembly RRZU01 (sample SAMN10456909, study PRJNA506462) | wastewater metagenome | isolation source: wastewater sludge | place: USA: Moscow, Idaho | reverse complement strand
TACTCTCGATTTCACGGCGCTTCAAGCAGGTCACCGTACAGGCCAAGGCTAAGGAGCTGGTCGATCGGCTCGCGGAGCAGCGCGGCTGGAGCTCCGAGGAATTGTCCGACCGTACTATTCCCACTGCTGGATTCAGCGACGACCGCCTGCTTCACCTGAGCTTCGGCAGCCGCGAGTTTATCGGTCGAGTGAACTCAAAGTACGGCATCGAACTGTCCACCCCGGATGGCAAGATCATCAAGGCACTTCCAAAACCGCGCATGACCGACGACGAAGAGGCCGCCGCTGAGGCACGCAAGCAGCTGACCTCCGCCCGCAAGGAACTCAAGGCGGTGATGACATTGCAACGCTCGCGTCTCTATGAATCGATGTGCACTGCCCGTACCTGGTCCGTGGCCGACTGGAGGGAGTTTCTGCTGCACCACTCACTCATGTCCCAGCTCATTCCACGGCTGGTTTGGCAAGAGTTGGCGGCTGATGGCTCAGTACGCCAGTTCCGCCCCACGGAGGATGGAGAGCTGCTGGATATCAACGACGACGCCATATCACTGGCTTCCAATTCACAGGTCCGTTTGGCTCATCGCATCGATATGAGCGTGGACGAGGCCCGGGCCTGGGCGGAGAGCCTCAGGGACTACGAGGTTACCCCTCTCTTCGACCAGCTGGGCGCAGAACTTCCTTCTCAGCTGCCTTCCGAACTATTGTCCCTAGGCACCGACGTGGTGAAGTTTAAGGAACTGGCCGGTCACATGACCGATTCCTTCTCCTTCCGCGGCGTCGCCACTAAGCGCGGATATATCCGCGGCTCCGCCGAGGACGGTGGATGGTTCTTCGAGTACACCAAGGAGTTCTCGTCGGCGGGAATCACAGCGGTTATCGACTTTACCGGGGCATTCCTCCCAGAGGAAAACATTCCATGTGCCACAGAGAGCCTGTATTTCCGGCGCGGCATGCGGCGGATCCCGCTGCGAGACGTTCCACCTCGCCTGCTCGCCGAATGCCATGCCGATTACGCGGCCCTGGCCGCGCTCGGCCCCTACGACCCGGATTATGAGAAACATGCAGGAATCTGAGCCTCGTCGAAGGTGACGTAAGAATCTCGTAAAAGAGCAGCTGAGTGAAGAGTGAGGTAGAAATGACGACTGACAGCAATTCTGGGGTGCAACTCCGTGTTCCGGCCGAGGAGCGTTACGCTGCCGAGCTAGTGCGCCTAGCCGAATGGGACCGACTCTCCGGCGGGGATCTACCACCTGGTTGGCTCCGTTCACCGCGGGCCGTCCGCAAATTTATTTTGGGCGACGACGCCCTCGCCATCACCCGCAAGTTCTACGGGGATGATCCACTCGTGGACCGGGCCATTGTCTCCCTGTTGGGGCGACAAGGCTTGATGCTGGTGGGGGAACCAGGCACCGCAAAGTCCATGCTCTCGGAGTTGTTGGCCGCCGCTATCTCGGGAACCTCAAACTTGACGATCCAGGGCTCGGCAGGCACCACCGAGGATCATATCCGCTACTCATGGAACTATGCGCTGCTTATCGCCGAGGGGCCAAGTGAGCGATCACTTGTTCCTTCCCCCATCTATCAAGCGATGCAGTCTGGACGGATCGTACGCTTCGAGGAGATCACACGTTGCCCACCGGAGATTCAGGACACGATGGTCTCGATTCTGTCCGAAAAGCAGTTGATGGTTCCGGAGCTGGGCGGTGAGAATCGAGTATCCGCACGGCCTGGCTTCAATATCATTGCCACGGCGAACCTACGCGATCGCGGTGTCCATGAGATGTCGGCAGCTTTGAAACGGCGCTTTAACTTCGAGACGGTACGGCCTATTCGCGATCGTCGTTTCGAGGCCGAACTTATCACTCGGACGCTAGACAGCGAACTCGGACCACATCGTCCTTCCTTGGGGCCCGATATCATGGATGTGCTGGTAACCGCCTTCGCAGACCTGCGGACGGGGCATACTGCCTCGGGAACGCCAGTCAAGCGGCCGGAGGCTGTTATGTCCACTGCCGAGGCCGTGAACGTCGCAATTGCAGCGTCGATGTCTGCTCAATACTTGGGCGATGGGAAGGTCGGTGCTCGCGAGGTCGCACAACAAATCATTGGCATCGCGCTCAAAGGTTCCGATGAGGATGCCCGATTGATGCGCCATTACATTGACAATGTGGTCCGCGAGCGCGCTCGCTCTGCCAGTCATTGGCGAGAGTTCTTCAAGGCTTCGGAAGAGCTATGGAACTAAACGGGTCTCCGAGCCAATCTCATAGACTCCCAGCGTTCGCTGGTGGCTCCCTCGACGAGCGCACGAAACGCGGCCTAACGTCGCTGGAGAAATGGCGTCAGGCTGGCATTCACTTCGCACCAATTCGACATCACTCGCCCGGGTGTGCGAAAGCGTTGATCACCCTGTTGGAGGAGGTAGTACCAAGTACTGTGCTCATCGAGGGTCCGCGTGAATACACCGCATTACTTCCCGCTCTGGCGGACGAACGGACGCGCCCACCTATCGCAGTTCTCTCTTTACACAGGGATACTTCGGGGTTCTACCCCATGGCGGAGTTCTCTCCCGAATGGGTTGCTCTTCGCTGGGCCTCCACACAGGGCGCTACCATCGATTTCATTGACCAATCGTGGGCCGATCAGCATCATTCGGACGATCCCGGTGTGGTCATTCGGACGATGCAACGCGAGCGTTACCTGGCGCAGAGCGCTTCGCTAGAAGCGTTGGCCATGCGTTTGGGTTGCCGCGACTACAACGAGTTATGGGAGCATCTGTTCGAGGTACAGAATCCGATCCTCTGGGACGGGAGCCCACAACATCGGGACTCCTCCGAAGCGGACTCGCAGGCAATCAACTGGCAAAAGTTCTTCGGCGAGGTATTCGTTTGGTGCGCCATGTCGCGAGTAGATGTGGAGCGTGAGGTCCTCGATACTGACGGCACACACGGGCGTGAGTCCATCATGGCCGCAATGATCCGGCACCATCGTGAAACTAGCGCGGGACCAATCGTCATCGTCACCGGAGGTTTCCACACTTTGGGCCTTCTGGAATCTCTGGATGAAACATCCGAGGGTGACTGGTTAGGAACGCACAACCCTGCACATCTCAACCCTACCTATCCGGCATGGTTAGTACGCTATGACCTGGAGCGCCTGAACGAACTAAGCGGCTATGGGGCGGGTATGCCTTCACCCGGTTTCTGGCAAAGGGTATGGCGCTCCAACGAATGTGAATCGCGTCAGTTAGTGGTTGAGGTGTTACTGGATGTGGCCACAGAGTTACGCGCAGCAGGAGAGCAGCTCAGTACAGCCGAAATCACGGCGGCTGCCGAACACACACTGCGGCTCATGGAGTTGCGGGGGCGTCCTCGCCCTGGCCGCACCGATCTCCTGGATGCCATGCAGAGCTGCTTTGTGCGCGATGAGAATGAGAGAGTCCTCGCAAGCGCCGTCGCCAAGGTATTCGCCAGCCGAACGTTGGGGGAACTGCCACCCGGTCTAGCCTCGCCGCCTTTGGTGGCCAAGATACGAGAATCGGCCAAGGCGCTGCGCTTCCAAATAGAGGACAGTACGCGCCGTGTCGTGCACCTTGACACCGCACGAAAGCCCTCACATATCCGGCGCCGTGAGTTTCTTGCAAGAATGCGTTTCGTCGGCTCCGGTTTCAGCCGTCAAATCGGCGGTGCAGACCTGCTGAACAGCAGCGGTATGGGACAGTTGTTTGAGAACTGGGAATACTCGTGGAGCCCGGCAGTCGAAGCAAAACTCATCGAACTGAGCCCAATGGGCGCCACTCTGGACGAAGTGGTAGCTGCACAGCTTCGCCGTCGTTTGGGGGAGCCTGGGGATGCTGCCACGGTGGCGAAGCTCCTCACCGAGCTTGTCGTCATGGGAGAATCCGATCTCATCCCCGCGGCGATCGTACAGTTGCAAACGCTGCTGGACCAGCATTCATCGTTAACAACAATTCTCGCAGCCCTGACCTCCATCAACACGTTGATGACGGAGAGTGGCAGGGTCCAGCTCAATGGACGTGACCTGGAACTAAGGCAACTCCTCGAGGTGGGAATGGCCGCCGTCGCCTATCATCTGGGAACTCTGGAACTGGTGGCAGACGACGCCGTCGCCCCAGCATGCTCCGCCATCCTCGCACTGCGAGATCTCTTGACTACGCTGGAGAGAACCGGTTCGCCCAGCCATCCAACTCCCCTCGACACATCTGCTCCCCGCCGGGAGCTGACACGGCTGCGTGAAGTGGAGGCACCCCCACAGTTGCACGGTGTTCTTGTGGGGGTGGCGTGGACAGATGGCGAGCTGAGTGAGGACGATCTGACTCGCCGCATCCAAGCTGTCCTTCATCCAGGAGTGGAGCCGGAGGTCACCTCTGGATTCGTACTCGGCTTGTTGGAAGCGGCCCCAGATCTCGCGCATCACTCGGAGGCGTTTGTCGAGGCACTCAACTCCAGAATCTCTGAGTTAGACGATCGCTCCTTCCTGCGCGTCCTTCCGGATCTCCGCCAAGCATTCACCTGGCTACGGCCAGTGGAAACAGCCAAACTCGCCCAATCTGTTGCCACGCTCATTGGCACGAATGCGGCAGATCTGGATGTTGTCCTACGTCTAGATCCGGCACTCGTCAACAGAGCTCGGGAGATTGAACGAGATCTCCTCACATCCCTGGTCAGGGACAGCTTTGGAGGAGGGAGAACACGATGAGCGACAATCCCGAGCTTGCTCGCAGGTGGCGATTGATTCTCGGCCGCTACGCGGAACAAAATCTTCCGAGCCGTGCTGTGGATAACGATCTGGAGAGTACCCTGTCCTTTCTCTATGACCGTGCCTATGCGGAACGCGGACACCGACACGCGCCGTCGGGCAAGGGTGGCAGCCTGGGAGCGTCGGAGCTGACCGCTCTCGACTGGCTGGATCGTGCACGCCGTATCTTTCCCCACTCCACCTTGGAGCGTATGGAGCGCGATGCCATTACCCGCTACGGCCTCGACGAGTTACTCGCCGACCACGCTGCCGTGGAATCTGTTCAGGCCAGTCCCGATCTGGCGAAGGCCCTGCTCCGCGCGAAGGGAAAACTGTCAGCTGCCACCGCCGACGGCGTTCGCGTCATTATTACGAAGGTGGTTGCCGAGATCGTCGAACGGATTCGTCCACAATTCACCACGGCCCTTACAGGGTCGCGAGTGCGCCACCAACGCTCTCCTCATGCCTCACTGCGCAACCTTGACTGGAGGGGAACCATTGGTGCAAACCTCTCCCACGTGGATCCCACAACTGGAAAAATGGTGATTGAGGAGATCCGCTTCATGTCCAGGAAGCGCCGCCGCAATCTCGACTGGCAAGTCATCATTCTGGTGGATCAATCGGGTTCCATGGCGGGTTCAGTGCTCCACAGTGCCATCTGTGCCGCGATCCTCGCGGGGCTCCCGGGTATCAGCGTGCGGCTCGTTCTCTTCGACACCTCGATTGTCGACATGACGCACCTAGCCAGCGATCCGGTGGAAGTCCTCATGACAGCGCAACTGGGCGGAGGAACCAACATTGCGCAAGCGATGGAGTACGCCCGGAAGCTGGTGGAACAGCCTACACGCACGGTCGTCGCTCTCATTAGCGACTTCGAGGAGGGCGGCTCGGTTTCCTCGCTGCTTTCGTCAACACAGGCGCTCGCCTCCTCGGGAGTCCGGCTACTCGGTTTAGCTTCGCTCGACGACGACGGCGACCCTTGGTACGAACGTCAGATGGCCGCGCGGCTCACCACCCAGGGAATGGAAATTGCAGCCATGACGCCAGATCGCTTCGCTGACTGGTTGGCGGAGGTGACACAGTGAGTCAGGAGGAGATCTCGGTTGCTGGGGTTGCTGGACACAATCATGGCAAGGGCCAATCCGGGGCACCCTGGCTAGTCAATCTGCCGGGAGAAGCGGCACTTGTTGCCGCCTCCAACCGGGGTACCTTCCGGCGGGCCAGCAAGCTGGCCGTGTCCACACCCATCGAGATGGTGAGCTGCGACGATACGCAGGCAACCTTCGTCGTCGGCGAAGCACGAGTGGAACTGTTCCCCGCAGGCCCCAATCACGCGCGCTGTGACTGCCCGGTGGCAGCCACGTGCGTCCACATTATCGCGGCGTATCTATGGGCGGCACAGAAGAACAACAGAAGCACGGACGTTGGGGCCGAGCCCGCCGCGCCAGAGGATTCCAGGGCGCATAAGGTGGATCAGCCAGAGGGGTCACCGTCCCATCCACTCGACGATCTACTTGCCGATGTCCTCGGCTGGGACATGGCAGAGGTCAACAAGGCCGCGGGTGTCGCAGCGGTACGCACGGTTGCAAACGAATCTCCAGCCACCGGATTAAGCGTCGCGGTGGAGGACGGCGCTCTCACAATTTCTTGGCCTCAGTCAGTCCGTCCCCACGCCCCCACACTCGTCATCCTGCCGGGACTTGGCATGTCAGAAATGGTCGTGTCCGGAACGCACAACGAGGCACAGACCCGTGTATGGCGGCTGCGGGCGCTCGTTGAGCTGTTTGCAGCACAGGGCCGGGAGTGGGTGTGGCCCGATGACATAGCGGCGAGCAATCGTACGAGTGCGGAACAGCGGCTGGTAGCTGCGCAAACCATGGAGATCAGCGAATCCCTCATTGGTCGCGGACTCTCCCACCTCGGTGGCGAGAGCATCGATGCGCTATCGAGGGTATCCGAACTGGCCACACTGGAAGATCTGCGGCTACTGGGACGGCTCGGCGGAGCCGCCGCGGCAAAACTTCGGGCGCTTCGCCAGCGTGACGATCGCACAACGGAATCAATCTGTCTAGGGGCGCTGGCGGAAACATGGGCACTCGCTTCCCTCATCCAACAAACCGAAACAGAGCTGCCACCCCAACTTCTCGGAGGCAGGTTTCGCGAGGGCGAGAAAGCAGATCTCGGTCCCCTCGCTCCGCTCGCGGCCCGCTGGTGGCGTAGCTCGGACGGAAGCCGCGGATTCACCTGGTACGCACTGGACACCGCAAACGGTGAGATCGAAAAAGTAACAACCGGGCGGGCCGCTGGCTCAGATCCGGGTTTCCAGGCGGGCTGGACATCGCCTCTGGTCTGGGGAGCCTCAGCTAAGAGGCTCTCAGCAGGAATCGTGCGATTATCCGGAGCCGAACGCCGAGAGGACGGCACACTGGCGGCAACCACGCGGACGCGGGTGGAACACGTCACGGAGCTTGGACAGCTCGATCTGGACACGCTTGCCGCACGAGTGAATCAACAATCAGCCGGACTCATGCGCACGGCGTTTGGTGCCGATACCGAACGCCTCCGGTTGGTGCGGCCGCGCAAGCGGTTCGGGCTTGGCCCCATTGAAGTGGACGAGGTAGCGCAGGAATTGCTCTGGTCTGTCACCGACTCCGCAGGCGAAACATATCGGCTGGCTCTCCCAGCGAATGAGGCCAATGCTCGGAAACTCTCGTGGTTGGCCAATGCTGGGCAGCTCCAAGCGATCACGCTATTGGATCATCGACCCGAAGCCGCATTTGTGATGGGCACAAACGGTTTGGAGTTAATTTCCTTAACGCTCACTCCACTTGACCACGATATACATGGTGGAGGGCTGTGGCGGAAATTGCTGGGACGCAATAAAGAACGTATCGCTCGCACGAGGGAATCGACTGGTCTGCAGCGGCTGTTGTTATCCGTACGGGACATTCTGGAAACACTCGCCTCCACCGGAGCTGCCCCTTCCTCGCGTCTCGAAGCAATATTGACTGCGCGGACCCGGGAACTAGACGATCTTGGTCTGTCGTCTCTGGCGGACGCCTTGCGGGAAGTGCTAGGAAGCGAGAGCACACCGGCACAGAAAACACCAAATAAACCAACGCAACGAGCACGCGACACGAGCGGTCGTCCCGATCCTGCGCACGTACTGTGGGCAGCGTTTCTCCTGCGTCGTGTGGAAGTCTTGGCGGACTGAGCGCAGGGATTCCACCAGGAAGCAGCGCCGCTTTACCGACGGCGTGGTACAACGGTTCCGCCCCACCCCGCCTACATCGTCACAGTCGGTGCCACAGCCTTACCAGCGTTGAGATAGCGACGGCGCTGACGCTTCGTCCACAGGTCAGCGGTGCGTGCGATAGCCAGATTCACGAGGATAAACACCACGGTAACCGTCAAGTATGTCTGGATGAGATAGCCGGTGTTGGCCACCAGCACCTTGGCGCTGAACTGCAGTTCCGAATAGGACACCACATAGCCCAGAGTCGTGTCCTTGATGAGAATAACCACCTGTGCCAGCAGCGATGGCATCACCAAACGGATCGCCTGGGGGAAAATGACGTTGAGATAAATCTGCCCGCGGGTCATCCCGATCGCCAGGGCAGCCTCGGTCTGCCCCTTGGGCAATGCCAAAACTCCGGCACGGAACACCTCGGCAATCGTTGCTCCGGAGCAGAGACCGATGGGAATAACGAGCTTCCAGTAGAGGTCTGGATTCACCCCGTAGCGCGGCAGCGCAATAAAGAAAATATAAATAAGTAGCAGCAACGGGATTGATCGGAAGAATTCGATAATCGCGGTACCGATCCAGCGGATCAGCCGGTTCTCACTGAGACGAGCCAATGCGAGCACCGCGCCAAGCGGCAATGCAATTGCCGCCGCGGCGGCCGCCGCGAGCATGGTATCTCCGAGGCCACCAAGTAGGTACTTGATAATGGGCCACTGGCCGAGAGCCTCCCATTTTTCCGGTTTGAGCTGCCCATTGACACCAAAAATATAGACGGCATACGCCAGCACCGCCACGATGGCCACGGCGGAGAGCACCGTGAGAATTCGGATGCGGCGCCGGGCGCGGGGGCCGGGCGCGTCGAAAAGTGTGGTCTGATTCGCCGTCGTCGTACTCATCGCAACACTCGCAATCTCCGCTCGAGCCGATCCCCCACAACCCCGGCCATCAGGGAAATTGTCAGATACATGACAGCCGCCACCATGAACGTGAGCAGGCCGAGAGCCTCACGATTATTAATGTAGGAGACGGTGGCCGTCAGATCCATGACACCAACAACACCCGCCAGCGACGAACTGAGGAAGATCCCAATGAACACTGTCACTAGCGGCTGAACCATGGTGCGGAACGCCTGAGGAAGCACCACGTTGCTAATAACCCCACGGAAGGTAAAACCAAGAGAACGGGCCGCCTCGATCTGTCCCGTCGGTACACCATTGATACCTGCCCGCAGCGCCTCGCAGAGGAATGAGCCTCCCACCAGCATCATCGCAACAATCACGCTAGTGGAATAGGAAAACAGGACGCCGATCTCTGGCAACGCATAAACCACCACAATGATGAGGCTCATCAACGGCACATTACGGAAAATCTCCACGTAGATCAGCCCAACCGCACGCAACGGAGCGATCGGACTGATCCGAAAGATCGCAACAATAGTTCCCACAATAGTTGCCAGGATGAATCCCAAGAGCGTGAGCTCCAGGGTTGTTAAGAGTCCCGACCAGAAGAGGTCGCGATATTGCCACAAAGCCATTGCCTGATCGATCCCCTTAGCTTGTCATTAGTGCGGCACTAACCAGCGCCAAAAAGTATCTGGTTAGTGCCGCATCATAACGAGTATCCGTGCGCTATGACCAGTGAAGCAGACCAGACTAGGGCGTTCCCGCCACTCGTCACTCGCTGCCCGCTGAGCCACATGTGATCGGACTACTGACTACTTGCTCGCATCCGAACCGGTGGTGATGGCAGGAGGCGTGGGCTGGGATAGGACACCGGTGCGGTCACCAATGGTGAGCTGCCAAAGCTTCAACCAGGAACCGTCATCCTCGACCTCCTTCAAGAAGGTGTTGACGAAGTCGACGGCGTCCGAATCCTTCGGAAGTCCAATACCGTAGAGATCCTCGGCACCGAAGGGCTCGCCCACAACCTTGAGGTCATCGTTCTGGACAACCGCGTTAAGCAGCAGGGTCTGGTCAATGACATAGGCGTCGGCACGGCCTTGCTGGAGAGCCTGCACAGCCTGGGCGTGATCCGGCAGGGCCAGAATTTCTGCCTCAGGCGCGAATTCCTCTAGCGTGGTGACGCCAGTGGACGCGGCCTGGGTAGCGACAGTCTTGCCAGCAAGATCGTCAATACCGTTGATATCCGAGTTGTCCTTCTTGACAAGGATCGCGGAGGCCGACGAGTAGTACGGACCCGCGAAATCGATGCGCTTAAGGCGCTCATCGGTGATCGAGTAGGTTGCGAAAACGGTATCGACCTGACCGTTGACCAGCAGTTCCTCGCGCGTGTCCACACTCACCTGGGTGAGGTCGTAGGCGCTGGCGTCACCGAGAATGTAGTGCGCCAACAGCTGGAACAGTCCCGCATCAAAACCAGTCACCACACCGGTTGTCGGATCGAGCTTCGAGAAGAGTTCGGAGGTTTCAGAGCCTCCGACGCGCAGGACGCCCGCCTCCTTGACCTTCGTGGCCCACTCGCTGGAGGCGATAGTCGCCTCATCTGCGACCGGTCCATCATTAACGATGGCGTCGTAGTCTGCGTTGCCGCTCTCCAGTGCGCCCGCCGCACCGGCCGTGTTACCCGACTCGCCACCGGGAGCTGGCGTATCGTTGCCGCCTGAGCAGGCTGACAGCATCAAAGCGAACGCCCCGAAAAGGGCGGTGAGGGACGCGAGCCTACCGCGTCGAGTATTCGACTTCATTGCATTTCTCCTTTGAGAGGGGGTGGACCAATAACAGTTTGCCAAGAATTAACGCCTATGGAGAATCGATGACGATGCAGGAAAGTGGGGCAACGGCGAAGCCGTTCCGCAGGGGAATATTCCGATGGACATTGTTCCGGTTGATAACAAAACCGGCGGTACAGCGATCGATAAACGGTGTGGCGGACTAATGTGGACGAGCAAGTGACATCGAAAAACGAACAGCTCAGGCCGCGATACGCATCGAACAACGCTCACGCATCTGAGCGATCAACATGGTGAGGCAGGTGGGATCAGCATACGGATCTTCCGGATGCCACTGAACACCGACGACTGGCGCGCTCACGTGCTCCACCGCCTCCACTACACCGTCCGATGCCCGTGCGGCGACAACCAGGTTCTCGCCCACACGATCAACAGCCTGGTGGTGGGCACTGTGAACAAGAATTTCACCGCGAACAGCATGCGAACGCAACACCGAATGCAGCCGTGAACCCCGCGCCAACTCCACGCTGTGCTGTGAAAAGCGGTAGTCCTCCATGATCTGCGGACTCGTGTGCCCCGGCTCGTCAAGATCCTGTACGAGCGTCCCTCCACGGGAAATATTCAGCAACTGCATACCGCGGCAAATGCCTACGAGCGGCACATTACGGGCGACCGCGGCATTGATCAACGCCAGCTGCGCTTCGTCCGCCACCGGAAAATGAGGCTCTTCATTCGGATAGTGTGCGGACCCGCCGTAGTATTCGGGCGACACGTCCGGCCCACCCATAACGACGACGGCGTCGGCCCTCGCGAACCTCTCTAGGGTTCCGTCCGTGCCGTCATTGACTGCCCATGACACCTCGGTATCCCAGCCGGGTGCGGCCGACATGATCCCGCCGACGAGTCTCCGGGTCAGCGCAATCGCGCGAGGATCGGGCGAACGGAACTCGGTCACCCCCGAAATCAGCAGCTTGGGGCGGGATTCTTTGGTCAACACGGTGACGATTCTAACAAGAACGATTCATCAGACAACCCCCTGTCCATAATCCGAAAACCCGACGGATTAGTGGGGGAATTAGAGAAGAGTCAGTGTGGCAGGATGCGAGCAAGGAAGTCGCGGGCGCGCTCGGACCGCGGGTTGGCAAAGAACTCGTCCGGCGTGGACTGCTCTAGGATCTTGCCGTCAGCCATGAACACGATGGAATCAGCGGCCTTGCGAGCAAATCCCATCTCGTGCGTCACCACGATCATCGTCATTCCCTGCGACGCAAGATCCTCCATGACGTCGATGACCTCGCCGATCATTTCCGGGTCCAGCGCCGACGTCGGCTCATCGAACAACATGAGCTTTGGCTCCATCGCGAGTGCTCGCGCGATCGCCGCACGCTGCTGCTGCCCACCGGAGAGCTGCTCGGGGAACTTCTTCATTTGGTCAGCGAGGCCGACGCGCTCGAGCAACCTCCGAGCCGTCTGTTCTGCCTCCGCCTTCTTCACGCCTTTGACCTTGATAGGCCCCATCGTGACGTTGTCCAGAATCGTCTTGTGAGCAAAAAGGTTGAAAGACTGGAAGACCATTCCCACCTCGGCCCGTAATCTCGCGAGTTCTTTACCCTCCTGAGGCAGAGCTTCGCCGTCGATAAATATCTCGCCGGAGGTAATCGTTTCCAACCGGTTGATTGAGCGACAGAGTGTGGATTTTCCCGAGCCTGACGGCCCGATAACGACGACGACCTCTCCTTTGCCTACCGTAAGACTCACGTGGTCGAGCGCCATGAAGTCGCCGTAGTGCTTGACGACGTCGTTCACGACAACCAGCGACTGGGCAGACTGATTGGGCGTTTGAAAAGAATTAGCCGCGTGAAACTTGCTCGTGCCGGCAGCTTCGGTACTCATGTAGAGAGTCCTTTCTGGAGGTTGCAGACGACCACCCATGGCGAGGCTCGCAGACCTCAACTGTAACCCTAAAACCTACAACCCAGAAGTAGTGGACGTCAGAATCCACTCATCTGGCACCCCGTCTGTTCCGTTCGGTTCAGGCCCGCCGGTGTTTGCGCGCGGCTAACAAGCGACTGACAGGAATAGTGACGAGGGTAATAATCCCTCCCCACGCAAGGCCAATAAGGAAGGAGGCCAGCGTATCGCCCAGCCACTCGCCAAAACCGCCCAACCCACTGCCAGCGTGGGCCAAAAGATGTGCGAAATCGTGCAGCCACGGCACGCCAATATCGGCAAGGGAGGACGCCACCAAGTGGCCTCCGACCCACAGCATGGCAATCGTGCCGATCACACCGATGACGTTAAATACACTCGGCATACTCTTCGCGAGACCTCGTCCGAATCGGGCCAGGCCCTGCTTGTGGGACTTGGCCAAGCCCAATCCAACATCGTCAAGCTTCACCAGCACCGCCACAACGCCGTACACCAAACCCGTCATGAGCAATGCAACAATGATTAAAATCAGCAGACGCGACACCACATTCGGTTCGTCGATACCGGCCATCGCGATGAGCATGATCTCCGTTGATAACACCAAATCGGTGGTGATGGCGCTACGAACAATCCGATTCTCTTGCTCGTTGGACGAAGATTCTTTCTCAGAAGATACCAACTGGGTGTGATCGTGATGCCCAGCGGACCACCCGAGCCAAGCTGCTACCTTGAGAGCTCCTTCGTAGGACAAGTAGCTGCCACCCACGAGCAACAACCACGGGAACACCCCTGGAGCGAATACCGACAACACCATAGCCGCCGGAATGATGATCGCAAACTTATTGATGAGGCTGCCGCGGGCGATCCTCCAAATGACGGGCAGTTCACGGGCAGGAGTGAGCCCACTGACGTACTGAGGCGTGACGGCGGCGTCGTCGATAATCACGCCCGTCGACTTCGCAGACGCTTTCATGGCACCCGCCGCAACATCATCGATTGAAGAAGCGGCCGCCTTCGCCAGTGTCGCAATATCGTCAAGTAACGCAAACAAACCACTAGGCATAGGGACTCCTTCACGAGATGTCGCAGAGATTGCTTCTCCAGCGGCGTTGATTCTACCGGCTATGTAACGCTATCCAGCTCTTAGCGGAAAATTGAGGCGAATCCGCAGGTGTTTATGTCAAAAGGAACAAGGTTCTGTGGCGTCCACCCTTGTTAGGCAAGACGTGTGGTGCACGGCCCGAAGACAAAAGGCCGACATCCCTTTTGTGGTGGGATGCCGGCCTTGTCTTCTGTGGAGCGAGTGACGGGAATCGAACCCGCGTAATCTGCTTGGAAGGCAGAGGCTCTACCATTGAGCTACACTCGCGTGCCCAATGAGAATAGCAGGAAGACAGCCCATGACGCACATCGAGAAGGTGTGATGTAGAACCAGAGGCATTCCAGGCGCTGGAGAGTGCACCCATTCCTTTTTTCGCCTAGTATGGGCTAGTCCCAGTTTGGGGCGACGGGGTATGGCGCAGTTGGTAGCGCGCCCGCTTTGGGAGCGGGAGGCCGTGGGTTCGAGTCCCGCTACCCCGACCGATGAGGATGTCCGAAGATTTATCTTCGAGACATCCGAAGAGTGAGGGGTTCAGGGTCCGCTTGACGAACTCCCCCGACGAAATCCGAGGACACCACAGGTATTCCCCCCACCGACGTCTTACTTTGCTAACCCAGCTCTCGCGCCTAGTGCAACGGCAACACCCATGAGTCCATTTGGTTCGTAAGGACTCGTGAACAGCCCGGAGTCCACGGCTTTGTCCGTGAGGAACGTATCCGACTCGACCGCCTCAGGATGCTTAATATCCCAGACCAGCAGTGCAGTCATCACACTCGCCGAAACATCCGGGGGCAACGCTGGCATTCCAATCTTGGCCATGCCGCCATATGCCGCACGCAACACCGCGGAATCAAGCACGGACCGCGTCAACGACATCGGCCCCACGTTGTAGGAAATCTGCCGTCCAGCCGCCCGTTCGACAGTCGCGCGCCACCGCCCGATTCGCTTCGCGGCAGCATAGTTCGGCCCTTGGACGTCAACGAAGCCGGGATATACGCCGTCGGCCCGCGCGGCCCGCACCCGTGCCGCCTTCGCGTATCCTGCGGCGATTTTTGCCCACCGATTGTCCGCAAGTGTCTCACTCACGGCCACCTCATCAAGCATGTAAGCATCCGTTGGGCTGCCAATCCATGCCAGCATCGTGTCTGGCCGCGCCTCACTGACCAGTCGTTCGATGATGTCGGCGCCTGCGGCTGCCAGCAAAAAGTCTGCGCCAGGGGCGTATAGAGTATCAACGATGACGAGCCGTCCCGGTAGCTCCGCCACCCATCCGGCAATACGCTCGGGTTCACGGACAATGTCGCAGGCGTCATCCGGGGCAATAAAAAGCCGTCCAGAACTTGCCGCAGCAATACGTTGAAGACGAGCTGCCCGGTCTGTTCCGGGGCGCATCACTGCGGCGACGTCGGCGCCCCACGTCAGAAGTTGGGGAGCTGGCGAAAGTTCCGCACCGGCGCCAAGACACACAAAGGTGAGGCCTTGGAGGTCTAAGAGCTCCGGCTTGCGCACGATTTCTACTAGGGCCGAGGTGGCGGCTGGTTGCATGATCCGCTGCTTCTCCCATGCGCGCAGGTGAGAGATCAAAGCCTCACCAGAGAGTTCGTCGATGGTAATTCCGGGGTCGGTCTCTGAGCCGAACCCGCGTCCCGTAATCACGCCCCCACCATTGTTTGGAGATTGCATCTCAGCCTTGGCCAACTCTCTGCCGTCGGCAAAGTGTAGAAGCGAATACAGTGCATTTAACCCGTCGCGAGCGCAACGAGATCCTCTCGCCGGAGCATCCACTCGGCTGAGTTCCTCCATGGCATACCGGTACTGCTTGCGCCATGGTTTCGCTTCTTCGATGGCGTTCCGGACTCGCGGCAACCCGGAGGCAGCACCCGCGCACATGCCCTGCGACACCACGGTGCTACTGGCTCGCCCGTCCTGCCTCGGAAGCACAACGGATCCAGCGTCTGGCCCGCCGTCGCCCTTTTCTTCGGTGCCCGAGAATGTCAGGTGGACAAGGTCACGACCACTTTTCTTCTCAACGACAGCGTAATTCTCACCACCCATGTCAATGAGCTCCAGTTCAGTTGGCAGCAATGCTGGAGCTCGGAAGCTTGCCGCTCCACCGCAGGGCTGTTCACCACTCATACCGGCGGCGTGGGCCGCCCACGCGTCAATCGCAGCGCCGTGCAACACAACTTTCTTGTAGCCAAACAAACGCGCAGCGGCTACAGAGAGGTGAATGGGATTCGAATCTCCGGAGAATTCCGCCCAACCGCGAGCCGTCGCGGGAAGTGCCCGCAGCGTCGTCGTCGCAACAGCTTGCCCGATATCAAGCCGCCCGGCGGCGTTCATCCCAAAGGTCTCCCTGTGCTCTGGCACCGCCGGCAACCGGCCCTTATCCGTTCCATCCTCGCCGTCCAACTCGGGCCCGGAACCCGTCGTCACAAGTCGAGCAGGACCGCCTCTCCCCTTGTCCAGATACCGAGTCTCTTCCCGATAGCAGATTCGCCCGTCCCGTCGGAGCGTACATTCCACGGTGAAACCTATGCCCGCCTCGTCCTGCGACAACCGTGAAATCTGTGCCGTTAGCTGGAGTGGCTCCCGCGGGTGCACGGGCCGCACCAATGTCCACCGCAGGTCCGTCACCACCACACCAAGCGGCTGGACGGGAAGCCTCGGATCGGTGAGAAGATCCAACGTTGACGGAAAACAGAGGGCATGTAAAAGTGAGGGAGGAACCGGGCGTGCGGCTAGTTCGTCGTCGTCAATTTCAGAGAAATCGGTGCCAGCTCCAGTACTCAGCCCCAACTCGGCGAAAAATTCCCAGAAACCTTCCCACTGCGCGCGGGACACACCAACCTCACGTTGAAGGCGTGGCAACTCATTCGCGTTCGTGGGAAACTCCGCGGGACTCAACTTCGCCATCACCGATGACTTGAGGATCCCGCCCACACGCTTCACGCCAATGCCCACAGCTACTCCTTCGCGCCTGACGACAACGTTTTGCTCGCGCTGCCGAGTGGAAAACCAGCACCGCCATCTCGGGGTACTGCGTTTTCCAGCGATCCAAGAAGCCGCACTCGAACAGCTCCTTCGAGGATAACGAGAAATCACCGAAGATACAGCAGGAGATACAGAAAGACCCGGCTGCTCATAACAAGCAACCGGGTCGTTCTCAAACTGATATATCAGTCCGCCAGCAGTCCATTCTGGTAAGCCTTGGCAAGCTTCCTGGGGATACGCAGCTCGCGGCCCTGAACGCGGACGGTCTGAAGCTCGGTGAGCTCAGCCTTCCACTGGGAACGGCGAGAGCGGGTATTGCTGCGGGACATCTTGCGCTTGGGTACTGCCATGATGCCGCTCCTCTCAATCGTCCGACCG
>RRZU010335347.1_pt1 | contig 17092 bp, 13 predicted proteins | sample 2165561 | NCBI WGS metagenome assembly RRZU01 (sample SAMN10456909, study PRJNA506462) | wastewater metagenome | isolation source: wastewater sludge | place: USA: Moscow, Idaho | reverse complement strand
TTACCTTTAAATTCTGGGAACTTATTTAGCTCCTTTCCTACTACTTTATTAACAAAAGAGAGGTAGAAATGTTGTCCCGAATCGGTCAAAAAAAGATAATTTTCGTCGTTCACAGGATAGTTCTCCCGAAAGTCAGACAAATACCTTTTTAGGATTGCCATTAGCTCAGTGGTCAACGGTACTTCTCTCATCTTATCACCCTTTCCAGTGACTTTTAAGACCGCTCGACTAAAGTCAATGTCGCCAATTTTTAATGATGCCAACTCTGCCCTTCTAATCCCTGTAGAATAGAGAAGAATCACAACCATTCTGTCACGAATTGCAATAAAATCATCACTCTCTGGAAGCTCCGAAAAATAGGATTGGATTGCGTCAGTTGTGAAGAAATCTGGAAGTCTTTTCTCTTGTTTTGGTCTACGCACCTGTTTTGCAGGATTTGATGAAATTAATCCAGCTTTAAGAAGATAAGTACAGAAACTACTAATCGCAGACAATTTTAAATTCATTGTTCTCGAAGAGATTCCGTTTTCTAGATTTGATGCCACAAATCCTCTAATATTTCGATAGTTGAGAAGAGTGAGTTCCGATTCGTCATCGACTTTATTACAGAAAGCATAATACTCATCGATAGCTGTACGATAGATCTCTATCGTTCTGAGTGAATACCTTTTCTCCACCCTGATATACTCCAAATATCTCTCTGCGTAACTCATAACTCAAGTACTAATTTACAAAAAAAAGGCATCGCGAAAAATATCACGATACCTTTTTGTATTTTGTTTATAAGAAACTACTCTTCGTTGCGATGCATAGCTTGAACGTAGACAGCCTTCTTCACCTCTTCACGTCTTTTAACAGATTTCTTTACAAAAGTCTTTCTGCTTCTAAGTTCGCGAACGATGCCGGTCTTCTCGAATTTTCTCTTGAATTTCTTCAAAGCTCTTTCGATATTTTCACCTTCTTTAATTGGTACTATAATCATAAGCTTTACACCTCCTTTTATTGGGCGACAAAAATATACATTTTTTATTAAACAGCCAAGTTTCGGCCTCTTTTTATTATTTTTGTAATCCAAAACTAAACATTTATGACTACCGAACAATTTAAAAAAGCCGTTTCCGAAGGCATTCCGGACACTCTTCCGCCGGTAAAACCGTACGAACCGGAAATAAATCATGCACCCAAAAGAAAAGACATTTTGTCTAAGGAAGAGAAGAAACTGGCTCTGCACAATGCACTGCGCTATTTTGAGCCTAAACATCATCAAGAACTGGCAGAAGAGTTTGCCAAAGAGCTTAAGGATTACGGAAGAATCTATATGTATAGATTACGTCCCGACTATAAAATAACTGCTAGAACCATCTTCGATTTCCCGCATAAATCGGTGCAAGCTGCAGCTATTATGCTTATGTTAAGTAATAATCTAGATTACGCCGTTGCGCAACATCCTCATGAATTAATCACATATGGAGGAAATGGCGCTGTTTTCCAAAACTGGGCGCAATATAGACTTACTATGAAGTATCTTTCTGAGATGACTGACGAACAGACTCTAGTTCTCTATTCTGGTCATCCTATGGGTCTTTTCCCTTCGCATAAAGAGGCTCCCCGAGTAATCGTTACAAATGGAATGGTAATTCCAAACTACTCATCAAAAGATCATTGGGAAAAATTCAATGCTCTTGGTGTGTCTCAATATGGACAAATGACAGCAGGTTCTTTCATGTATATTGGACCTCAGGGTATTGTTCATGGAACAACAATTACAGTTCTTAATGCTGCTAGAATGCATTCTGAAAAACAGGGCCAAAGTACCACTGACCTAAGAGGTAAAGTTTTTGTAAGCTCAGGATTAGGAGGAATGTCGGGTGCTCAACCAAAAGCAGCTGTTATTGCTGGAGTAATTGGAGTTGTTGCCGAAATAAATCCTAAAGCAGTACATACAAGACACTCCCAAGGATGGGTAGATGAGGTATTTACAGACCTAGACGCAATCGTTAACAGAATTAAAGTTGCCAAAGAGAATAAAGAGGCTGTATCGCTCGCTTACCAAGGAAACATAATCGATTTATGGGAAAAATTTGTCGATTGCGGATTAGAGATTGACCTCGGATCGGATCAGACATCTCTTCACAATCCATGGGCAGGAGGATATTATCCAGCAGGAATTAGTTTCGAGGAGTCGAACAGACTTATGGCTGAAGAGCCTGAGAAATTCAGAGAAGAGGTACAAAAGAGCCTTGTGCGCCATGCTGCAGCAATTAATAAGCTAACTGAAAGAGGAATGTATTTCTTCGACTATGGAAATGCCTTTTTATTAGAGGCCTCTCGTGCAGGTGCTGATATCTTGAAACAAGATGGCACATTTAAATATCCATCTTATGTTCAAGATATTATGGGTCCGTTATTCTTCGATTATGGATTTGGTCCATACAGATGGGTGTGCACCTCTTCAAATCCAAAAGATCTTGAGACTACCGACCAAATTGCTGCTGAAGTTTTAGAAGAGATTATGCAAAACTCTCCAGAAGAGATCAAGATGCAGATGGCAGACAATATTCTCTGGATTAGACAAGCTGGTGCAAATAAATTGGTTGTTGGCTCTCAAGCCCGAATTTTATATGCCGATGCCGAAGGAAGAACGAAGATTGCGCTGGCAATGAATAAAGCAATCAGAGATGGTAAGGTATCTGCCCCAATTGTATTAGGAAGGGATCATCATGATGTATCTGGAACAGACTCTCCATATAGAGAGACCTCAAATATTTATGATGGCTCAAGCTTCACTGCAGATATGGCTATTCATAATGTAATTGGAGACTCATTCAGAGGAGCAACATGGGTATCAATCCACAATGGCGGTGGAGTTGGCTGGGGAGAGGTTATCAATGGAGGCTTTGGAATGGTGATTGATGGAAGTGATGATGCTGACAGAAGAATTAAAAACATGCTTCATTGGGATGTTAACAATGGTATCGCAAGAAGATCATGGGCAAGAAACAGTGGTGCTATCTTTGCCATCAAACGCGAAATGGAGAGGACTCCATTACTAAAAGTAACAATACCGAATTTTGCAGATGAGTCATTAATCAGCAAGACCGCTGATCATATTTTCGACAGGGAAGCCTAACGAAGCTGCAAACTCTTTCATATCTTCTACTACCTTTGGATCTGCTTGTCTATCACGACTTAGGATCCAGAGGTATTTTCTTGATGGGCCACCCACTAAGGCGTGTTGATAGTCTTGATCTACGTATAATACCCAATAGTCAGCTGAGAAAGGCCAAAAAAAGGTAACCTTAAGTTTTGAAGGTTCATTTATATCTGGAATCCAGGCAACTCCTTTTGCTTGTTTGATTTTGGATTTATCTTCAATCAGTCTGCCCTCATTTATGACAGTAATCTTCCCGTCCTCTCTAAGAATATAATTTGCAGTAATCTCCTCTAGCCCCTCTTCAAAACTATTAGGTAGTCGCCAAACTTCATACCATTTACCCAAATATTTGTTTACATCAAATTTATCAGCTGTCTCTAATGCATTGTAAGAAGTTGCACAAGAAATGCCTAGTAGTCCGAATACAGCTAAAATAATCTTTTTCATTATATCGTCTCCTCTATCTTTAATATAAAATTAGTAAAAAAACTTAATACTGTATCAATTGTTACAATTATCATGATGCAAAGTTCATAATATTGCACCATAATTTAAAAATCGACAATCATGAAAAGAACAGTTATTAAAATAGACGAGGAATTATGTAATGGATGTGGCAATTGTGTTAGCGGGTGCCATGAAGGTGCTTTACAATTAATAAATGGTAAGGCAGTGATGATCAGCGATCTTTTTTGTGATGGACTTGGTGCTTGTATTGGCGAGTGCCCAGTTGGAGCAATTACTCTAGAAGAGAGAGAAGCTGAACCATATAGCGAAGTTGCAGTAATGGAGAGAATATCTCCTAAAGGGGAAAAAGTTGTACTTGCACATTTGAAACATCTAAAAGAGCATGGTGAGACAAAATGGTTCAACGAAGGTGTAGATTGGTTAAAACAAAATAATTTAAATTACAATATCGATTCACTTATGCAAAAAGAGGAACCAAAGATGGCTTGCGGATGTCCAGGCAGTATGGCTAGAGATTTTAGAAACAATACACCCGCTTCCCATACTCAATCTCACGGATTAAAATTTTCTGGAGAGTCTGAATTAAGACAATGGCCTGTTCAACTTCATCTATTGAATCCAGCAGCAGGATATTTTCAAAATGCCGATGTGCTTTTAGCTTCGGACTGTTCGGCATTCACTCACGGTTCGTTCCACGACACATTTTTGAAAAATAGAATTCTAGCAATTGCTTGTCCAAAGCTAGACCATAACACCGAAAGCTATGTTGATAAACTTGTTGCGATGTTTGATGAGTCTAGAATCAATACTTTAACGGTGATAATGATGGAGGTTCCTTGTTGTGGTGGGCTTATGATGTTTGTGAAAAAAGCTAGAGAAAAGGCACGCAGAAACGTCCCTGTTAAGGCAATCATTTTGTCGGTAAGAGGTGAAGTACTTAGCGAAGATTGGGTATAACTATTTCATTGTTCCCGAAGGAAATGTACTCATTGTAAGCCGCTTTTCGGCTTTAAATACTTGATCAGAGGATTTTTTAAATCCTCTGGTTTTGATTAATACAGATCCCATATCTTCAACAATAACCAGATAACCATCCTTCTCTACTGTCTTAAGCGGGTCAAATGGTTTTGACTGAGCATTCACTTGTAAATTTTCAATTCCGAATGGCTTAGAGCATACAAATGTCTCAGGAAGTTCAAGAATTTTATTAGCGTTTTCGGCATTGATAAAATAGTCGTCGAACAATAAACATTTTGTACCATCGGCAAGGTAATAGATAAATCGAAGATAGCAGGCTCTATTGACTCTTACAAACACCTTCATCTCTTCGTTCTCCTCAAAAATCAGATTATCATCTCCTTTATTAGTCCATAGTTCTAGCTTCAATCCTCCTGCAACTACTTCATCTTTGGCAAAAGCTTTGTTTCTTTCGCCGGCTTGAGTAAAGTTTTCTGGCAATAGTGTAATATCGTTTTCTTGTAGGTAATTTTTAGACACTAATGCTTCGGCACTTGCCATCACCCTATTTGTTTTGACATCTTTTAGAGTATAGATAAGTCTTACAGCATCACCATCATTCCAGTAGTTTCCAACTAAAATTGCATTATAGCGATCATCGTTATTCGATGTAACATTCGATGCAACCGACAATTTTGAAGCAAGTTTATTTTCTACAGAGTTTCTAACTCTAACAGAAAATTCACTACTCATTTTAGAATCTTCATAGACAGGAGCAAATACTTTAATTATCGGACTCTTATCCTTTAGTTGTGAATTCAGAACCTCAGCTATTAAAAAACAGGCTTCATCAATTGTTGACGCCTTTCCTCCAAGAATCTCTTTAATTCCCTTACGAGCCGTCTGCTCTAATGATATTAGTTCCTTATTGAAATTATGTCTTCTGAGTCCTGTAATCACACTATTTAGCTCTTCTATCTCCCTTAATAAAGGAAGACATTCATAATATGAAGTTAACGCAGCCTCCTTTTTGCCAGAAGCCTTATATGACTCCGCTTCTCCAAGTAGATTCTCCACTTTTGTCTGCTTAGTAGAGAGTGCTGATTTTAAGTGTTCCGATAGCCTCTCTATTTCAACAACAGCCATTGCGTGAACTTCATCATTTTTATCATCAAACCAAGTTTCGGTAATCAATCCAACAAGTTCTGTTTTAGAAAAAGAGGCTGTCTTTTGGCTTAATGTCTGGCTAACCGATTTTTCTGTTTCAACTGTAGATAATACCGAGGTACTTTGGACTGTGACAATAATCGATTCAATAATATCAGACTTTGCGTATCCAATTAAAATATTGAATTGATCTTGTAATGACTTTTTCTTATCATATTTTTCGGAGTAATATCCTACAATGTAATTAGATGGTGGATAGAGAAAATCTCTCTCCCCCGCCTGAGTCCATGCAGGTCGTTGTCCGTATGCCACAATAGATGTGGCACACAGACATACTGCCGTCAAAATGAATGAGATTATTCTCTTAAACATTTTTTTACATTTTAATAGTCTCTTTGAACATATGTAATTCACCTGATTTACTCTTGTCCTCTTTGCACATGAAATAAATCACCATCATTCCATCTGCACCAGGAGTTAATCCAACCGACTCCACTTTTCTCTTCTTCTCTTTTTTACCATCTGCTGCTGGGATATATCCGATTCTCTCTACAAGAAGTTGGTGTTGTTTTTTCTCTTCACCCTTTTTAATCCATATTGTACCTATATATTCATCTTTAGCATTAGCACAGTTTGAAATTAGAACTTCATTATCAGAGTCTTTTGCCTTTACAGTGAATGCATAATCCATATATCCATATTCGTTTATCAGTTTGGCAAGTTTCAAACCTCCTAAATACATGTATGGATTATAAATGAATACTTTAGTGTAATCCTTTTCAACTTTAGAGACCTCTTCTAGTTGACCGTCAGATGCAAAATTTAAGATTAAAAAGTCTTGAGCATTGATTGTAATTGGAGCCTCGTTGTTTGTCGGCTCACCAATATAACGTCCTGATATTAATGCCTCTAAGTAAGTTGCATTATTTACTCCATCTGCTATATTTTTTGCATTATCATTCACAAGCGAAAGTAAGCTAGCAGCACTGCTAAGAAGCTTTCTAGCAGCAGAAACGCTGAACGTTTCAGCTATTAACTGATATCCCCCATCTTCTGTTAATGCAATTTTGTGAATATAAACTTTATTCTTACCAGAAATTGACAACTGGGTTTTAGCAAGTTGCTTCTGCACACCCTCTTTCCATGACACTTTATTGTACACTAGCTCATCTCCAGCTGGTGATAGTTTTTTAATAAACACGCCATCGGAGTTGCTCTCTTTCATTTTTTGGCCTTCATAATATTCACCAGCAACTACTATGTTGTTCTCCTTATCAATAATCAATTGATTTGGAACTGATAAGAAATTTTTGTCGTACAAAGGAGATTTAAATAACAGATCTCCATTGTTTTGATCATAGCAAACTAAACTAGGCTCTAATGCTTCTGAACTCGAAAACTTAACATTTTTTGCAGTTCTTTGAACTAAAATCAATTTCCCCTTGTCGGAAATTGCTGCCTCAACGATAATATATCCCTTTGATTCTGGCATGATATCTTTCTTCCACTGCTCTTGAAATGCAGAGTCATATTTATAGATTGTATAGCCAGTCTGTTTGTCTTCCTTAACTTGACTAACCAAATAGAAGCCTTTATCATCTACACACGGAACTAAATCGGAAGTATTAAATTCGGCAGAATAATTGATGCTTTTATCAGAAATTGGATCCCCGTTGATATTGAGTGCAAAAATTCTCATTTTACCGGCCTCATCATAAACAGTAAAAGCCACATATGCTCCATTATAAGATGCTGAGCCTACTCCTGATTTTTCTGAGGAAGGAACATCAAAAGTTTTCAGTGCTTTAAGCTCAGTGTCAAAAAGCATGAATTTAAGATCTTTTTCTGTTTTAAAGTAGGCGTAATGTCCAACACAAGCTCTGGTTTGTGGATCAAGAATAGACTTTATTCCTCTGAATCCTGCTTTATAAACACCACCAATTACAACCTCTTCGGGGTGAAATTTTATAGTGTCTTTAGTGATAAGAGCATTTGCCATTTGTTGCTGCAACTCTTTATCTTTCTTTTTGTTTTGCGCCAATCCCTGGGATGCCGAAAATATCAAGCATACAATCAGGAATAGTAAATTAAGTTTTTTCATAGCTAGTTTAGGTTTGGGGATTATAATATTTTAAAATTGGAATCTAGATTTTCTGTTCTAGATGTAGGGTTTTGTTTTCCACCAGTGAGCTTTTGGACTCGTCTCGAAGTATATTCTTTAAGCTCACTTACCGTAACAGATCCGTCCTTGTTAAGGTCTGCCTTTTTTGTCTCTATTCCTTCGATTATACTGTATGTAAATACTCCGTTATTCCATTGCGACGATTCTAAAGCATATTCAGCACCTCCTGCCGAACTGATCACCGTAGCACCAGTACCTCTTCTTAAGTCTGCAAATAGCTCTTTCATTACTTCAAATGCACTACTGACTGACAATGAAAAACTACCAGCCGTCTTGAATCCTCTCGATTTAACCTTTATTCCAGCATCTTCAGAAGACTCTTTGTCAGTAGCAATCGTCGTATTTTGTGTAGCCGAAGAATCTTCATCAACCTCTCCACTATGGCAGGCATCAATTAGCAGGGTCTTCTTACGTGATTTGATTCCATCAAGAAGCATCTCAAGTTCATCGTATGGGAGACCTTTAAGAGCTGGATTAGTAAAATCAGTATCGTAAGTAGCTAGATAGTAGTTAAAATCCTTGTCTAACAGACCATGACTAGCAACAAATACCATAACATAATCATCTTCATTTGACTGTTGTAAAAAAGATTTAGTCTTGATAATATTCTCCCTAGTGGCTTGTTCGTCGGAAATATTCATTGTTTTGATCTCTGCAAATGACTCTTTATGTTTTTCAAAAAGCGAAATCATATCGCGTGCATCTTTTGCTGAGTAGTCTAGATTTCTTTGTGGATCTTTAAATTTTGACACTCCTACTGTTAGAATAAACAATCGATCTTTTTGAGGAACTGGATTTTTATAGTAGATGAACTTAGTAGCTTTAAGCGACTCTCCACCAGATGCATTCAGTAGCGATACTTGAATTTTATTCACACCTTCACTGAGTCGTAATGGCAACTTTAAGTTCACTTTTGTAGAAGGGTTTGTTGCTAAATCGAATCCTTTTATACCATAAACAGGGACATCATTCACCCAGAGATTCAACTTGCTCAAATTTTCCGACTCGTCCGATCCTTGGATCTCAATCTCAATGTCTTTGGTAGAAGAGTTATACTGTAATTTCTCCTCATTTGCTATTGAAACAACAGGAATATGAAAATCGGCTTTAAGTCTCTCTTGAGAAAATCCCATCTTCTTAAGTCTCTTTATATAAGCCTCTTTATATATTGCCACCAATCGTTTATCTATTTTTGGGAGTACAGATGCTACAATATCGGGCCGATTAAGTCTGAGGTCGAACTGCTCGAATAGGTAGACATTGTTGTTCATCAAAAAATGTAAATTTTTAATTCCATCTCTTGTACATGTGTAGAAGTTTTCTGGAGTGAATACTACATGCTCTTTGCCTTGACTAAACAGTGCCAGAGAGAAAATTGGGTCACCAGCAGGAGTGTAAAATGAACATAGACCATCTGTAGAGGCAGTGACTAAGATTCCTTCGGGATTAATAAATCCTGCCGAGGTAACAGCCCTTGTGTGCCTATCTATCTTTTTAATCGGCATCAGTGTTGCTAGATCCCACAGAATTGCACTGTTATCTGCTGAAGTACTGATTAATTTTTTCGAATCAGACGAAAATATTGATGATAGCGTTGGCTTTGTATGTCCAGATAAAATTTTTGGGATCATATCAGTTCCCCAAAGAATCAACTCTTGAGTTGTTGATTTAGAATTATTTTTATCGCCTCCTGATGTAGCAATCAGCGTATTATCTGGGGATACTGCTATGTGGTTCACCGGCTGATTTACACTATATGACTTAATCAAAGTACCAGTTAACACATCCCACTCCTTTAGAGTCTTATCAGCTCCAGCTGAATAGATTTTCTTTCCATCAGCAGAAAAGGCAACACAGTTAATAGCATTAATATGACCCACCATCTTAAATTTTTGGACAGAGTCAGTCAAAGAGTATATAATTACAGAGTTATCCTTTGCAGCAACTGCTAATAATGTAGATGACGGATCGGTATCTACTTTATTAATATAAGAGGTAGAGACAGTATATTTTTTTGCTTTTGAATATCTTACACTAAATGCAATTACATCTTTAGATGCCTCTGGCACCAAGAACAATGTTCTTGACGATTCATGCCACGAGATGTCAGATGTTTTAAAGAGTGGGGTTCCATCTTCATTTCTCATAAATGGACTAAACTTACCATCTCTTATATCAAACTTTACAATTGATCCACTCTCTAACAAATAGAAGATAACATTTCCCTTTTCGGCTATAACAAACTCAGATATAGACTCTACTGGAGCTTTTGAAAACATCGGAATCTGTAAAAAAGCATCAGTATTCCATAATTTCACATCTTTATCTTTACCAACCGAAACAACATAATTATTGTCTTTGACAAAGATTGCTTTTGAAACCATTCCTTGATGAGCATTCTTAATTACACCTACATCATTGCCACTCTCTAAGTCCTTTAAGACGATATCCTTACCCCTGCAAATTACTGCCTTTTTAGAATCTCCTGATGTAGATATAAAGGCAGAGCTTGCATTGAAGGTTGTCTTTATAGATTTAGTAGAAATATCCCATACTTGAAGATTATTACCTCCCGCGAAGAAACTAGCACCATCGTTTGAAACTAATACCTGATTAATGTCTGCAGGTGTATTTTTAAACGTCTCTTCACGGGACCCAGATATGGTATTCCATAACGAGATGTTTTGATCACCAACGTTTGAGAGTCTTTTTCCAGCTGTAATAATAAATTTATCACCCATTGCGAACCTTGCTGTCCTTACAAACTCATTAGAGGAAAGGTCTGGAGATTTTAGAAGCAAGCCTTTTTCCCAGTCATAAACTTGTACTTTTGTAACAAATCCATCCTCCTCGATTACAGCTAACAGTTTCGATCCATCGGTATTAAAACTGATATCTAAAATTTCTCCATTTACAGCTGGCAATGAGATCAACTCTTTGGAGGTTGAAAGTTCGAAGATTTTCAATGCTTTCTCCTTTTTATTGCTTCCGCATGCAAAAACATTTCCAGTTGGAGAGACCGCTATCTTTTTCACTGGTTGTGAAAAGACGTCTATCGTTCTTACCTCTTTCCCGGATTTTAAATCCCAAAATTTTACTGTGCAATCATCACTTCCTGTGAGCACAAATGATCCATCTGGAGTGACAACTACATCGTTGACATTCCCAATATGTCCCTTTTGAATCACAAGTTCAGGCGTTTGACAAATTCCAGTTTGAGTAGGAATCATACATAAAGCCCATATAAACGCAAGTATAATTCTGCTGATTTTCATATAAATACCTCCTTAATTTTATTGAAGGATATCTTTTCTCATGTTGACTTTGGCTGTAGAGTGATCTTTGTCATAATCAAAAACCATATCGCCAGACTTTTTAGAGAGCTTAACTGAGTTCAACTTGTACCAAACAACCATTTTCCCGACTAAAATTCCTGAAAGTACATCTACGCTAACATCTCCAGAAGGTGTTGTATTAATGTTGATTGACGAGTTATTCTTAACTCTTATCTTATCAAAATAGATATCACTACCTTTTTCAGTCTGAATAGAAATTACTCCATTACTATTCTTTACAAAATTGATCTTAGAGAGGTTTTTGTAAATATTTGGTGATTGTTTGCTGAATGATGTGTTATACTTGTCTAAAGCTGCCCTTGCGTCATTTCCAGAAAGTGTAGCTCCCATGTTCTTAACTAGCAAAACAGCAGCTATAAGACCAGCAATACCCTTGTCTGCATTGTCCTCTATCAATTCATCAGTCTGCTTTTTAAGCAACTCTGGTGTTGCAGCTACTGCAGCGCTGGCATAACTTGTTTCAAGCTTCGCGGGAGTTGAGGAGAAGACTCTATTTACAATTCCATTGTATAACAAGCCTCCATCAGCAACTACAAAAAGGCCATAACCATTAAAGCTCTCATCCTCTACGCTTTTTGACATAGAGAGTCTATTTCCCGATGAATTAAATTTTGCTGAGAATGCAACAGGAGCAGTACCTGGTATTGTATCAAGATTCAACCTCGCAATCCATTCTGTAGTCCCATTAGGAGAGATACACGCAATGAATGAATCGTGACTATTCTTTTTAAGCTCTGCTTTATGATTTCCTATAGAGATATTGTTTCTAAATGAACCAGCTGCATAAACTTTCTCCTTTTCGGAAGTAACTGTTAGTCCAACTGTATTGGCCTCTGAAAGATATGGAAGCACCCAGATCCCTTTGCCTGACTCATCAATCTTACCTATGAATCCCCTGTTAAGGGTACCGGAATCTGGGAGCTTTATACCTCCAAATGTTGCATTACCAACATAGTATCCAGTTACTGCATATGTATTATCCATTAATTTAACAATGCTCTTCACACTGCTTCCTGGACGGCATCCCTCATCTTGTAATTTTTCCCAAATTTTGTTTTCTACGCCTGCAAACAGACTAATAGGAGCAACAGGAACTACCGTTGGGGAGACTCCTTCATATTGAGGCATAGTTGAACCACTCGGAGCCCCTATGTATGTTGGATCGGCAACAGTATATCTCTGATTTTGAAACTTCACATAATCACCAGGAATTTGTTGACTAAACTTAACAGCTGTTGCCATATGGCCAGGAAACTCAAGTCCAATTACATCTAATGAGAGTAGCTCTCTAACTAAATATGAAAACAGAACAGATCTGTCTTCGCAATCGCAGAAAGGATAAAAGAATAACTCCTCTGCAAAAAAGAACTTTTCTCTTCCAAACTGGTCGTCATCTGTTTTATATTTAAAGCCTTTTTGGACAAAACTTAGTAGAAAATCCACAGCCTCTTTTTCATTCATTTCATTTACAATAGGCTTAAGCGATGCTGCTAGAGACTCCTTTATTACTGTTGATACAGCTGCATTAAAATAGACTGACAACTCCATTTGTGGGAAGTCGTTATATAATCCTTTTAAACCTTCATTGTAGCTTAATGTCAAGTTGTAGTTCTTTTGATTATGGTCAACATTTACAACTAAGTTTGAAGGTTTGCCGCCAAGATTAATTGGAGATGTAATATTGAAATCAATGATTTTTGTTGCGCCAGCATAATCTTTATCGTAGGTTCTTATATTCTGTCCACTGCTGCCCCCAAAAATGTACAAAAACCTATCACCCTCTTTTAGGAACTTCTTTCCATAAACAACATTATACGATGGTAACAACAATATCAACTTTTCATTACTTTCAAATCCAGCTCTCACTCCATATCCCGATCTAAGCATAAGGAACCAATTTGTTATTAATCGAGCATCTTCATTACCTGGATATAGAGCATCGGATAATTTATCAACAAGCAGATAATATGCAAAGTCATTGAGATTTAAAAGAGCTTTCTGCTCATTTAGTTGTTGAACTAAGATTGTGTAATCTGTTCTAGCTGCATGATCCCAATATTTAGCAATGTCATTTTGATTTTTGATCGAATTGATTTCAGTCAGAAAATCTGGGTCGTACATAAACCATATTGCTGTCCCATAAAATGATACTTTAATCTCAGGCAAGCCTGGTTTAGGTTGAGTTGGTTTTACTAAAATAGGCGCTAGAACAGGTATCCTTGATGGTATTGGAGTAACAACACTCTTTACAGGAATGATATCAACTGGTTTTTTTGTTGGAACTTCTGGTTTTTTGTATTCTGGGATCACATCTGGTTTGGGCGATTTGGGTGCCACTTTTGGATTATCTGCTTTGTACGAATTCCACTCTTTTTCCATGAACTCCCTAAAAGCCTTGTCCTCCTTTTCGATATACTCTTGCTGCTCTTTTATCATCTGTTTGATAAAGGCCTCCTCTTGTTGTTTGAACTTGTTAAAGTTCTCCGATTCTCTCTTTTTATACTCTTCGAATGTCTGTGAAAAGAGATCTCCCGATACGATTATCATAGAGAGAGTCAGTAAGATTCCAATTGTTTTTTTCATTTTTTTACAATACTTAATTGTTTCAATGAAACTACCGGATAGATCATATCTGAAGAGAGAATTAAATTCTCCAACCTTGAGCTGATAGTGTATTTCTCAGAGGTTCTACTCAGATTGATTGCTTTTTTTGAATAATTATCGGAAATCATCTTTACAGAGGGCTCTCCCTCTTTCAGAACGGCAGTGAGCTGCCATAGATAAGAGTAAATATAAGCAGCCCACAAACCGTCATTCACATTGATCCCTAAATGAGTATCTGTAATTTTGTTTTTTTCGACCCATTCGGTCGAATAAAAGTACTTCTCTGTTTTTCTGTCTAATTTATTGTTTCTAAACCTGGTGCAATACTCAATCCATTTACCGTTAACAAAATACATTTCGTACTCTTCGTCTGAACACAACCTATAGCTTGTTCGATAAATATTTTGACTGCGATCAGTGATATTTTCGATATGGTAGAGTCTGATTTCACAATTAAAACTATTGATTTTATCAGGTCTGCTCTTTTTTGATTCTAACTTATCAAGAATCTTCGCTATTATTATTGTCTCTCCACTAGAAAGTCTAAACGACGCAATTACATTGAATGGGACGTGTTCTTTAAGCCTTATAGAAAAAAGCTCTTCATACTTTGAGATCGACTTATCGGCACTCTCTTCAAAAGACTCTGAAACCACTGACAAACTCACATTAGATGTCAATGACGCCATCATTTTAGCTCTAGTAAGGGCTAAATCATATCCCGATGCAGAATCCATAGCTGCATCTGAAATCCCGATTACGAACGTGTCGTCTGTTCCAAATATGTCAAAAACTTCTTTCGGTATAATTGATTTGACGGCAATTGGATACCTGTTTTCATTTGTACTCTGAGCTTGACCCTTTTGACAAACAAGATTTGACACGAATAAGGCAAGAATCAGAACAACATAATGTTTAAAAATGGGTATACGACAAGCTGCATCATGGATTTTATCCTGTGAAGACTCATCCATAAAGAAAGTTTAAATTGAAATAAAATGTAATCTTATTTTTCTCTCTTAGCCATCTCCTCTTCGAATACTTTTTTAAACTTTTCATAGTTGTAATCGATTTTGAGGAGCTCGTCCTTAGACATTTTATTATTTAGTGACGACAAGATTTCTGGACCACCCAACTCAAGACAGATGTAAGTTTTGAATTGTCCGTCTTTAGTTTTAGTTGTCTGTTCACAAATAACTTTTGTACCAGTAAGGGTTTGATCTAAAATCTCTCTTGTAAGACCTTCATAACGTTTTGTAAGGTCTTCGTTATTCTGATGTTCCGATGATTTTACATAGTTATCGATCATCCCTTTAACTTTGGTTTCAATTTGTGCAGCTAATCCTGCTCTAGCTTCGCTTAAAGCTTTCTTTTTAGAAGTCATTTGATCCATGCTTGCGCCAATAGCAGAAAACCTTAATGCTGTTGCATTTGTCATATATTCAGGTCCACTACAATAAGTTTGAACAATAACTTCATCTGCTCCAGGTGCTACCTGAGAAGAGCCGCAAGATGTTGAGAAAGCAAGGCCTATGGCCGCTATTCCAAGAAATACTAGTTTTTTCATATCGGTATTAGTTTAGGTTATTTATAAGTGTTTTCGTTTTCTAAGTTATCAAAATATAATAAGAAAAGAGAGATAACTCCTCAGGAATTATCTCTCTGGTTGGTATTTTAAATTCCAATATTTCATGAAATCTAATCACAATAAGGGTTACAAATTGTAAGTCCTACTTATAATAGTAACATTTTATAACATGTTTGTTATTTTTTACCTATATATTTGCTTAAAACGTTGTCTAAAGAGTATTCCCCAGGTCCAGACATGAACAAAAAGATATAAATTATTAGGTAAAATAGTGCAAGCTCCTTAACTTGGAGTGGGTCTGCAGCATGAATTACAAAAAAAGCAATTGCCATCGTAAACGCTAAAGGGATAACAACCAATCTTGTCAAGAATCCGAATATTAACAATATAGAACCAAAAAACTCTGCTGCTACTGCTAACATTAAAGACATTTGAGAACCAACCCCTATTGGGTCAGGGAATGATTCAGAAATTGCCGAAAAATTCGATAGTTTCCCCCATCCATGGGTCATCATTAAAATACCAACTGCAACTCTAAGAAGCAGCAATGCGCTAGACAATAAACTATTGTTTTGCGCTTTACCAAATAAAAAAAACTCTTTCATAGCTCGTAAACTTTAAAATGTAAGTTACTTTAACAAATCGTTTAGTATTGCTTCCATCTCTGCAAAAGCTCCATTCATTGCTTCATATACTACACCTCCTGCAGATGCAGCTATCTCTCCTGCGTTCATTCTTGATATATAGACTCTTCCATCACTCTTTTCATAAACAGAGATCCTACAAGGCATCAGACTCGAAAAGATTCTGTATTCATCACTAGTCAATAGTTTAGAAGAATAGAGAGGTCTGCAAACCTCTATTACTTTTACTGGTAATACATCAATGTCACTCTTCTTAAGTGTCTCTTTCAAATCGTGAACATGAGAAACTCGCCACCCCGAAGACAATACTTTTTGTTGAATAAGTTCGGTTGTTTGATCAAAACCAAACTTACTTTCATTTTCTAATAACATCTTCATAACATTAAAGTTTAATTTACAATAGGTTGCAACAACTCAGGAATTTCTATCTGCTCATTTTCAATCTCTTCCAACTTTCTCCTACCTTCATCAGTTAGAATAAAATACATCTGCCTTCGATCCTTTTCGCCAAGGACTCTTTCAATTAAACCCTTATCTTCGACTGATCTTATGACTTTTGATGTATTTGAACAAGTAAGGTTCATCATCTCGGCTATCTCTCCCGAACTTAGACTGCCCGATTTGAGACAACAGAGTACCATCCCCTCATTCATACAGAGAGAGTGTCGCTGTTGAAACTTGTTTTCGAACTCGCTGAGAGCTCTACAAACATCTCTGATTGCACACAAATTATTCATAATTATTTCTTTTCTAACAAGAACGAATCAATAATTTTTTTAAGTTCCTCTTTAGACATTGCACCTTGAGCTACCTTAGGATCACCCTTTTTTGGAACAAAGAAAATCGTAGGGATAGATTGAATTCCAAAATCTGTAGAGAGTTCTCTCTCTTTGTCGGTATCAATTTTATAGATGTAAATTTTACCCTCATACTCTGCAGCCAGTTCATCTAAAATTGGGGCAATTCGTTTAC
>RRZU012802642.1_pt1 | contig 17101 bp, 18 predicted proteins | sample 2165561 | NCBI WGS metagenome assembly RRZU01 (sample SAMN10456909, study PRJNA506462) | wastewater metagenome | isolation source: wastewater sludge | place: USA: Moscow, Idaho | reverse complement strand
TCAAGCCCTATTTTTGTCCCACCTGGCTCTTTTGTAAAAACTGCATCTGGATAGTTCTTTTTTAGAATATCAAGTTGTGTTGATTTTCCAGCAGTATCAATACCTTCTATCACTATATACATTGCTTTATATCCTCTAAAATTTCACTAGGAACAAGGTGACTTACACAACCTTTAAATCTCAAAACTTCCCTTACAACTGAAGAGCTTACAAAAGCATTTTGAAGTGTTGGCATAAAATACATCGTATCGATATCTTTATCCAAAGAGTTATTTGCATAGCCCATTTGGAGTTCATATTCAAAATCACTCACAGCTCTAAGCCCTCGAATGATAATATTGATATCTTCACTTTTAGCAAAATCAACAAGCAAAGTATTGAAAGATTTTGCTTTCACATTCATCCCTAAAGTTGCTTTTTCTACCAATTTTACCCTAGTATCTGTATCAAACATAGGATTTTTTGCATTCGAATTTGCAACAGCAACTATCACTTCATCAAAAACCTGCAAAGCTCTTTTTATAATATCCATATGACCATTTGTAATAGGATCAAAAGTCCCACTATAAATCGCCCTCCTTTTGTTTGTTTCCAATTCTAACTCCATCTTTTGTATAAATTATGTTCGATTCCTAAAGTATCAAACCATTTTCCAATGATAAAGTTTTCCATCTCATCAAGAGTTTGTTGATTTGAATAATACCCTAACATCGGTGGCGAAATGATTACACCCAAATTCGATAGTTTTGTCATATTTTCTAAATGAATCGTATTAAATGGCATTTCCCTTGGAGCAAGTACCACTTTTCGTTTCTCTTTAAGCATCACAGAAAAAGCCCTAGTGATAAGTGTATCAGCTATACCAACAGAACATTTTGCCAAAGTATTCATACTGCAAGGAAGTATAATCATAGCATCTGTTTGAAAAGAACCAGAAGCGATACAAGCACCAATACTATCATCTTCATAAAACAAAATATTGGCATTATTTGGTAAAGAACTATTTTGTTCCAATTGAAGTGCTATTTTTGCACTATTTGAAATAACACAAAAAACTTCAATATCTTGAGGAAGTAATTTTAAAAATTTCAACCCCAAGCCAACTCCACTAGCACCTGTAATTCCAACAACTAATTTCATAGATAAATCCTTCTAAAAGCTATTATTCTATCAAAAAAGCACTTTAGAAAAACTATGTTTTAGATAATTGAGATTACTGATATTTTAAAACTATCTAAACAGTAAATTTTATGATTATTTAGGAATAATTCATCCTTAAGTTATTATAGAATACTAGTCGGTACAAAATAGTGCTTATTGACACAATCAGTTTACAAAATTTAGGAAAATTAATGGAAATAACCACACAATATAAGTTTGTTTCTCAGCTATATGATGATGTATTTAGCCAAAAAACACATCATTTTGAAGATGCTATTACAAAAGCTTTACAGTCTATTTTGAACTATACGAAGAGTGATAGATGTTATATTTTTGAATATAAAAATAACTATACTATCATGAATAATACTTATGAAGTCTGTAAAGAAGGTATTAGCAAACAAATTGACAATCTTCAAAATATAGAAACAGCTCCTATTTACTGGTGGTTAGAGACATTACAACATGATGGCATTATTCATATTGAAGATGTGGAAAAGATTGAACATGAATATATTAAACAATCTCTAGAACTACAAGAGATTAAATCACTTATTTGCTTACCGTTATATGGAGCATCTCAAGAGATTTCAGGATTTTTAGGGATAGATAATGTATCTCATCATACATTCAATGTTTTAGAATCAATGGAAGTTTTAAGACTTTCAGTCAACATCATCTCAAATGCTTTTCTAAATAAATCAAGTATTGAAACATCTAAAACACTCAATTCTTTATTAAATTCTGTTTTAAATGCTTCAGTTAATGCTCTAATAGCTATTGATAATCATGGCAAAATTCTTATTTTTAATCAAGCATACGAAAACCTTTGGCATTTATCTAATAAAAATTTATCAACTGATGAAATTTTTACACATGTTTTATCTCAAGTAAATGATCCAGATTCTTTTAAAGAATTTGTTTACAGTACTATTCATAATGAATATGACTACAAAACAAAAATTATTGAGACTATTGACCATAAAATACTAAAACTTACTTCAATGCCTAGATTTTTAGATGGAAAATATACTGGAAGAGTTTGTGTATTTACAGATATCACTCCAGAAATCAATCAGCAAACCAAAACAAGACTTCATGCTACAGTGTTTGAAAAAAGTATTAATGGTATTTTAATTACTGATAAACACGGTGTTATAATAGACAATAATGAAGCATTTTCATTGATTACTGGTTATACTAAAAATGAATTGATTGGAAATAAACCATCAATGTTACAATCACATTGGCATGATGAAGGTTTTTATCAAACAATGTGGGCTAAAATCAATGAAAGTGGAATTTTTTCTGGCGAAATTTGGGATAGAAGAAAAAATGGTGAAGTTTACATTAGCAATGTCTCTATTTATGCTATCAAAAACAATTCCAATGAGGTTGAAAATTATTTAGCTATTTCTGAAGATATAACGCAACAAAAACAATATGAAGAGCATATCAAAGATTTAGCATTTTATGACCCTCTTACAAAATTAGCCAATAGACATTATTTCAAAGAAGAACTTACAAATATTGCACATAACGCACTGAGACTGCAAAAACAATTTGGGTTACTATTCCTTGATTTAGATGGATTTAAAAATGTCAATGATACTTATGGACACCTACTAGGAGATAAACTACTCCAAAAAGTTGCTGATATTTTGCAAAGCAAAACAAGAAAAAATGATTTTGTTTCAAGACTTGGAGGTGATGAATTTACAATTATCACACAAAATACAAATAGTCGTGAATTATCTCTTTTAGCTCAAAAACTTATCGAAGCACTTTCAAAAAAAATTATCATTGATAATCATGAGATTTTTATTGGTTGTAGTATAGGAATAAGTCAATTTTTACAAGATACCAATGAACCTGATACACTAATCAAATATGCTGATATGGCAATGTATGATTCTAAAAATAATGGTAAGAATCGATATACTTTTTTTAACTTAGATATGAATGAAAATGTTATAAAACGATTTACATTTGAACAAAAACTTAAATCAGCCATGACTAACAAAGAATTTAAAATGGTATATCAACCTATTGTTTGCTCTCAAGAAACTAAAACAAAAAAACTTGAAGCACTTATAAGATGGGAAAATAGTGAACTTGGAGTAATCGCTCCAATGGATTTTATACCTATTTGTGAAGAGAATGGAACTATTATAGAAATAGGAGAATGGATACTTCAACAAGTATGTACTGATCTTGAGGGGATGTTAAACAATAGACTTGTTTCTAAAGTATGTATAAATATTTCTGCAAAACAAATAATCAACAATCATTTTTTAGAATTTGTACAAGAAACACTTATGCAATTTAAATTAGACCCTTCATTTTTTGAATTTGAGATTACAGAACATATCCTTTTAGAAGCATGTCCAAATGTTTTAAGCAATATAAACACTTATAAAAAGATGGGTATTACATTTTCAATTGATGATTTTGGTACTGGCTATTCGTCATTAAGTTATATCAATAAATTTCCAGTTGACTCTATTAAAATTGATAAAAGCTTTATTTTTCAGATGATACAAGACCAAGATACAATGGCAATTGTCGAAACAATTTTATTTTTATCTGAAAAACTTGGTAAAAATGTTATTGCCGAAGGCGTTGAAGATATTGAACAATTCAATTCACTCAAAGCTTCAAATGGAAACACTCTTATTCAAGGGTATCTTTTTTCAAAACCACTCAATTTAAATGATTTAGTAATCTATTTGCAACAAAAAAATTAAAAATATTTTTCAGAACTTCCATTTAGTTATTTTATAAAAAGAGAACTCTTTTTATAAAATATTCATAACCCTCCCTATTTATTTTCCAAGCATTCTCCCTTTGCAAAAAATAAAACTACAACCTTATTACAAGAATTGTATTCATCTTATCATTACCTCTTTATTCAAACTTTAATTTAGCATTACTTACAAAAATTGCACAAAATAAAATAATTCCTCATTTCTTAAATTTAGTTTAAGCTAAATAGTATATCATTCTGTATAATATTTAAATAAATAGATATACTAATTTAGGTATAATTATTTTTTAGTTTATACAAAATATATAAGGATTTAGAAATGGAAAAAATAGTAAGTTTTATTAGAATCAATAAGAACAATGAAGAATATACTCAAAATCAAGCGATTGGAATCGCTAAATATTTACACCAAAATAATCTTCAACTTCATAACAATGTAGAAATAGAAATCAATGTTCCAGAGGATGAAGAAAAAATAACTACCCTTTTAACTGATTGTAAAAGAGGTTGTACTATTTTGGTTTATGATTTAAATGTATTTGGAAGAACAATAACTGCAATTTTAGATATGTTGAGGAATCTTTTAAATGGTGGAGTAAGAATTGTAAGTATCAATCAAAACCTTGATCTTGAAAGTAAAGATGATATGTTGACAAAGATGATTTTAGGGGTAATAGCTATGACTATTTCTTTAGAAAAAGATTTGATGAGCTTAAGAACAAAAGAAGCTCTAACGGCTAAAAAATTGGATGGTATGAGTCTTGGTAAACCAAAAGGAACTATCCAAAAATCTAAATTTGACAAAAAACGAGATAAAATTGAAGAATTACTTGCAGTTGGGCTAAGTGTAAGAAAAATTGCTAAACTACTTGGTTATAACAACCACATTGGACTTAACAACTATGTGAAAAAAAGAAATATCAGAGAAAATGACGATAAAATAGCTAGCTAAAAAAAGAATTTTATATATCTACCTTAAAATTGAAGGGGATTTACCCCTCAATTTAAACCAAAACTACAAACTCTCTAAAAATCAAACAACTTCTCTAGTAATATTTGGATTTTGTCCTGTTAATATCTCATAAGTGATGGTATTGTGAATATTTGCTAATTCTCGAACATCATCAAAAATGCAAATCTCATCAGCTGATCCAACAACCGCAATATTATCCATAGAAACTCTTCCTATGACTTCCTTTCCATCGGCTGTTTTGTACACTTTCCCACCAAGTCTTCGAAAGCCATCTCCATAACCGATACTATAGGTTGATACTTCCATATCCTCATGTGCAGTGTATGTTCCACCATAACCTATACTTTGACCTTTTTTCAAAATTCTTGTTGCTATTTTTTTTGCATAGAGTGATAGTACAGGTTTTAGTTTTGGAAAATTTAAAGCTTCATGCCCATCAAGATAACCATAACTTGCTATTCCCACTCTAGCAAAATCTTCATCAAAATTTTTATGTCTAAAAAGGGCTGCAGAATTACAACTATGCACTAATATTTTAGGCACACCGAGTTTTTCACATATATTTTTTGCTTCCTCTTTTAAGCCCTTAAAAATCGTGTTTTGATAAAAAAAATCACTTGTGAATTCATCAGCACTTTTGTGATGTGTAAAAATTCCACAAATATTTAAATTTCTCTCAAAAGCCCTTAAAATAGCCTTTTCTAGCTCATTCGATGCTATCCCATTTCTATGCATTCCAGTATCAATTTTGATGTGAATGTTCGATTTTTCGGGCAGTCTCTCTATGTCTTCCAAACAGTTGATTGCGATGTGAAAAGTATGTGAAAAAGTGTCAATTTGAGTATCAGCTAATATTAAGATAGTGTCAAATAAATGCTCTATCATAATAGCCTCTTTATAGGTCTGAACAACTGCTTTTTGAAGTCCAAATTCATTTGCTAAAGTTGCAATCTGAAGCAATCCATGACCATAAGCATTATCTTTTAAAACGATAGCTATTTTATCTTTTCCTCCTGCATGATTTGCACAAGTTTGAAGGTTATAAAATAAATTTTCTTTGTTTAACTTAATATAAGACATTTTCACTCTTTTGATTTGAAATATTGAAGGAGGATATTAGCATCTTTTTCATTTAAGACCTCTTTGAGTTGTTCTAAAGTTGCTGATTTAATCGCTTCAAAAGTTCCGAAATAAGAGAGAAGTTTTTGAACCTTTGCTTCCCCTATCCCTTTGATACTTAGAAGTGAGATTTGTTTGTCCTCTTTTCTTTTTTGTTTTTTATGGAAACCTATAGCAGTTCTATGCACCTCATCTCTAAGCCTTTGGATAAACTGTAGTCTCTTATCTGATGGCTCAAGTCTAAATACCTCATCTTTAGTGTATAAGATATCTCTAGCCCCACCTTTTGCTCTATTTGCTTTGGCATCAATTTTTTCTTTTGCTATCCCTATCACATCTATACTTACTCCAACACTTTCTAAGATATCATAAGCAAGGGTTAGAAGTGTTTTCCCACCATCAATTATCCAAACATCAGGAGGTGGATTTTCTTTAAATCTTTCCACTCTTCTAGTGAGCATCTCTTTCATCTGTCCATATTCATCTTTTGAAGATAAATTGTATAATCTATAATCATCTTTTACAAACTCATCATTATCCCAAACTATCATTGAACCTACAGTAGCTTGACCCATAATATGAGAGTTATCAAAACATTCAAATCTATATGACAATTTGTATAAGCTAAATAATTCTTTAATACTTATATAAATATCTTTTTTTGTATAATTATTATCTATCTTTAAAAGTTCTTCACAGTTTCTCAGAGCCATCAAAGTAAGCTCTTTTTTCTTCCCAACTTTTGGTGTATTAAGAGCTATTTTTTTACCAAATCTTGAAACGATAAAGTTCTCTAACTCCTCACTATTTTGGAGTTCCATAGGCAAAATTATCTCATTTGGAACTGTTGGAATCTCATTTGCATAATAATTCACTATCGCTGTTTTATACACATCTTCTAGCTCTGTTATCTCTGTGGTATTGATAAAATTATGGGATGCTGAGATCAGTTTTCCATCTCTTATAAACATCTTGACCACAACTCCCCTAAGCCCATCGATTTCTACGGCAAAAAGGTCTATATTTTCAAAATTCGCAAAATCAAGAGTAGATTTAAGTTCAGATTTTTCAATCGTTTTGATTCTATCACGAAGCACCATAGCCTCCTCAAAACGAAAGTCCCCACTCAATTTTTCCATCTTAGTCTTGATATCTTCCACTAGTTTTGTTTTATTGTATATATAATAAAGAGCTTTATCGATGATTTTTTGATACTCCTCTACTGAAACCTTCTCTTCACAAGGAGCTAAACACTTCTGTATCTGATAAAACAAACAAGCTTTACCACTTTTGATACAACTTTTCTTTTGAACAAGTGGCAAAATCTCATAGATACTGTCGAGCATATCACGAGCACCCGTACTAAATGGACCAAAGTACTTTATCCCTTTTCCTTTAAGAACTTTTCTAGTTATCTCAAGCCTTGGGAAAGTTTCTGTTGTGTCGATATAGATATATGGATAAGTCTTATCATCCCTTAAGAGGATGTTAAACTTTGGTTTGAGTTGTTTGATAAGGGAGTTTTCTAAAATCAAAGCATCGTTTTCATTTGGAACGATGATATACTCCAAATTTGCCACTTCACTTATCATTTTACTTATACGATAAGATAGCTGACTTGAGGGTGCTAAAAAGGGAGTAAATTGAAAATAGCTCTTCACCCTATTTTTAAGATTTTTTGCTTTTCCTATATATAAAAGACGATTGTTTTTATCAAAGTATTGATACACCCCAGCATTTGATGGGAGGTTTTGTAGTTTTTCTTCTAAAGTCATTTTGGGATTATAGTGTTTTGTTGTTTAAAGGGAATTTTTACTTTATTTATCACTATTTCAAATAAATGAAAGAATATAGTTATCTTCAAGTTATCAATGATTTTTAGCTACAGAATATCGCAAAGAATAAAGAAATCCAAAAAACGAACTTTTAAACTGCTTTGTTCCTCACAGTGACATACAGAATACCAATTTGTAATCTATTGATGCTACAATGAACTCAATTTAAAGGAGCCAATCATGGATGTAAAAGCGATAGACCTCTATCTTCAAAAACTTAAAAAAGATGGCTCTAGAGAGCTTAACAATACTCCTATTATAGATGATTCTGATATTGCTGAGTATTTAGAAGATGTTAAAAGGGATGATGAAAATAAATTTTATATATATCTAAATAGTCTTCCGATGGATATTCGAGCTCAAACATTTATAGAGCTCCCTACCGCTTTTCAAATTGATTTGATTTTGACTTACGATGCAAAAGGTTTGGCTGATATCATTGAAGCTCTTGAGAGTGATGATGCAACCGACTTATTTCTTGCTATTTCAAAAGTAAGTAAAACAAAAGAGGAAGAGGTTTTTGCTCTTTTAGATGACAAAAAACAAAGAACTATCGAAAAACTCATCCAATACGACAAAGACAAAGCTGGTTCTTTGATGCAAACAGAGATTTTTAAAGTCTCTGATACAAGAACTGTTGCTTATGCTATTGAAAAACTCTCTTGGCTTAAAAAAAATGGTATTGGAAAAGTTTCATCTCTTTTTATTACTGATGCTGTGGGGAAACTTCTTCAGGTAATCTCTATGGATGATTTGATACTTTTAAATCCAAATGATGTTTTTACGCAAGTTATCAGCAACAAAGAAGCCCCGTATAGTATAGCTTCCCATGATTCTGTCGATGAAGTGATTAATATGATTGAAAAATACGACCTCACCTCATTGGCGGTTGTGGATAGGACAGGTCATCTTATCGGGAGAATCACCCATGATGATGTTTTGGATATTATGCAAACAAAAGCAACACAACAAATCTATAATCTCAACCATCTTGATGCAGATGAAGAGCTTCATGGAAGTTTTGCCAAAACAGGAAAAACAAGGGCAGTTTGGCTCAGTATCAACCTTATTAATGCTATAGCAGCCTCTTTAGTGATAGGATTATTTGAAGATACTCTCCACCAAATAGTAGCCCTTGCGGTACTTATGCCAATAGTTGCCAATATGGCAGGAACCGCTTCGATGCAAACCGTAACGGTGATAGTACGACAATTAGCTCTAGGAGAGATCTCCTACAATGATATCAAACATATTTTACAAAAAGAGATTGGTATTGCTATCCTCAATGGGTTCTTTTTGGGAGTTATCACCGCTATGATTTCTCAAATTCGATTTGAAAATATGTTAGTTTCAGTTTCGATTGGAGCATCGATGATGATTAGTTTTCTTTTTGCTGGACTACTTGGTACTTCGATACCATTACTTCTAAAAAAACTATCGGTAGATCCAGCTGTTGCTAGTTCTGTTTTAGTTTTAACTATAACTGATATCATCGCTTTTTTTAGCTTTTTATGGCTTGCGGAGATGATTATTTTATAATTTATTTGTATTGTAATCTTTTCATTTCTAAATATTATTGTCTTAAACACACCTTGACATACTGTATGATATTTAGTACAATCAAAACCATCTTATGATTAAAATCATGATGATTAGCAAAGTTCGAGCAGATATTTATAATGTGATGGTTGAAACAGCACAAACTCATACGCCGATACTTGAGCAAGAAAAATCAATATCAAACATCAAATTATGTATGAAGTAAGAGAAGAAAATAAAGTAAATGTGATCGCACTATAAAGAGCACAATAGATATTATTTTAAGGATTAATCAATTTGGAAAATGTAAATATGAATAAAGCACTATGGTTACTCACTTTTTTCACTGTCTTCATTTGGTCTGCAGTTGCTCCAAAAGATTATTTCACTTGGTTTTTAGAAGTAGTACCAGCCTTGATTGGTGGGATTTTTCTCCTTGCAACCTACAAAACATTCAAACTAACCCCTATTGTATATTTTTTTATTTTGCTTCATTGTATCGTTTTGATGGTTGGAGGGCATTATACTTATGCAGAAGTGCCACTATTTGATACCATCAAAGATATTTTTGGCAGTGAAAGAAACAACTATGACAAAGTGGGACATTTTTTTCAAGGGTTTGTTCCTGCATTATTAGCTAGAGAGATATTGATTCGAAAACAAATAGTCAATGGAAACAAATGGCTTATTTATATCATTCTTGCGATAATTTTGTCATTTAGTGCTTTTTATGAGCTTGTAGAATGGTGGGTTGCCCTTGCAAGTGGTGAAGGTGCTGAAGCATTTTTGGGAACTCAAGGCTATGTTTGGGATACCCAATCAGATATGGGATTTGCTCTTCTTGGTGGTGTGATAGCACTCTTAAGCCTTTCAAAAATTCACGATAAACAACTTAAAAATCTAAAATCAACAACGGAGTAAAATATGAAAAAAATCTTTTTAATACTATTCATTCTAACACTAGAGATATTTGCAGGGACTAGAATGTGTGATAGCGGGGAGGTTATCAAACTTTTAAAAGATGACAATAAAGGGAGTCGTCACCAAAGATTTATCCTCAAACTAGCAAACGATAAAACTCTCCTTATCGCTCATAATATTGACTTAGCACCAAAAATCGAAACACTACAAAAAGGTGATATTGTGAAATTTTGTGGTGAATTTGAGCCAAACAAAAAAGGTGGTGTCGTACACTGGACACATCATGACCCAAATAAAAAACATATCGGCGGTTGGCTAGAGCACAACAAACGAAAGTATGAGTAAACAAAGCTATAACCTCTTTTTTAGAGTTTTTATAGTTGGAGCTACTTATTAGCTTTTGAGACAATGTTCTATTGCAACCCCTTCTCTAAGTCCATCATCAAAAATAATAGAATACCCTTTGTCTAAAATCTGATAAAAAAGTTTAAATATCTCCACCCCTGTATTGATATAAGCAGTTCGTCCTGTACCAACTTTTTGTTTCAATTCATCTTCATTTAGCGATAAAAACTGACTTTGAATTTTACATACATCACTAAGATAAAGTTTAGTTCCATTGACTTTTGTCTTATCATAACTTTGATAATCCATACCAAGATGAACTGCACAAATTGTAGTCGGAGTTCCTGCCGTACTGATAAAAGGAGATTTTGAGATATCTACTTGTGACTTTTTTAAAAATAGTTTCACTTCACTTTGAAATGTAAAAAAATCCTCTTTTTGATTTTGTGATTGCGTGAGTGTCACTATCCCAAAAGGGAAACTTTTTGCGATTGTTTTTTCTTTTGAAACAACAATAAGCTCCGTTGAACCACCACCTATATCCAAAAGTAAAAATTCATCACTTAGAAGTTTTTCCCTTTGCAGAGCAAACTGTATTGCTAAAAGTGTAAGATTTGCTTCTTTCTCTCCATCTATGATTTCAAAATTTATCCCTGTTGTAACTTTGATTTTTTCTATCGCTTCAAAATTATTTTTGGCTACCCTCATCGCTTGAGTTGTCACAGCCACCACTTTTGATGAATCATAATTTAATTTTTCTATACTTTCATTGAGAGCATTTATAATTCTATCTATCGCTTCATCTGAAATATTTCCACTCTCCATCAAACCATCAGCTGTTCCTACTGTTTTTTCGTATTCACCAAGTGTTTGTTTTCTACTACAATCGTATTTTAAAACTCTTAATGAGTTTGACCCTAAATCTATAGTTATTATTTCCATACGGAATAGTATAGGCTTTTGAGTTAGATAAAACTTACAATTTTTTGCTATAATCAAAATATGGAAAATTTAGACTTTTTGGGAAATCACTTTTTAGGTGCAGAATTTAGTATCTCTTCATCTCTTACACTTATTGGTGTATTTATTTTTGTTTTTACTTTTAGGAAAAAGATTTTTTTCTTTATCTACAAAGAGACCGATATGGAACTCTTTTTAAAACAACTTGATGAGAAACTCAAAACAACTTATCCAAAAATCAAATTTGATTTTAAATATCTTGACAAGATAAAAGATGAACCAAATCCTGATGCAAAAAAATATGCTCTTATCGACAATATCATCAATCAATATGAAGCTTTAGAATTTACCGCAAAGTACTCAACTAAATCTATATCTCCAAATATGTTATGGAGTAGCTACGCTTTTAACTCCAAAAATATCAAAAATCGTCTTCCTGAAGATTGGCTTCTTAGAAAAAATGCTATTTATGAAAGAGATGAAAAAACTTGCCAAAAGTGTTCAAAAAAATTGCTACCAAAAGATAGTGATATACTATTTGTGAAACCTTTGGAAAAAGGTGGAGATTTTTATTTAGAAAATATGATTTTGGTTTGCAATGATTGTGCAAAGGTTGAAAAATACAAACTTGATAAAACGCAATCCCTTAAATATTTACAGATTAGAGAAGATTTGTATTCACTAGTCACAGACCATTACTAAAAAACTCTCTCCTAAACTAACTTTTGATATAATCCAAACTTCTTAAAATATCAACATCGAAATACAAAGGCTTGAATTATGACTATCTTAGACGGTAAAAAATTATCAGACAAAATCAGAGAAAATGTAAAAAATGAAGTTATTGAGCTTCAAAAACAAGGGATAACTCCAGGACTTGCAGTTGTTTTAGTAGGAAACGACCCTGCGAGTGCAGCATATGTGAATATGAAAAGCAAAGCTTGTAAAGAAGCTGGAATCTATAGTATAGCTCATGAGATGCCTGAAACTATCTCACAAGAAAATATCCTTGATATTATCCATATGATGAACAAAAATCCAAATATTGATGGAATTTTAGTCCAACTTCCACTTCCAAAGCACATAGATACAACTGCAATTTTAGAAGCGATTGACCCAAATAAAGATGTGGATGGTTTTCATCCGTACAATGTGGGGAGAGTTGTAGCTGGACTCGATGGTTTTATCCCAGCAACTCCTTATGGGGTGATGGAACTTTTAAAAGAATATAAGATCGACCCAAAAGGGAAAAATGTATGTGTTGTTGGAGCTTCAAATATCGTAGGAAAACCGATGGCAACACTTCTTTTAAATGCAAATGCAACTGTTGATATTTGCCATATTTATACAAAAGATTTAAAAGCACATACTTTAAATGCTGATATCATTTGTGTTGGTGTGGGAGTTGTTAACTTAATCAAAGAGGATATGGTAAAAGATGGTGCGATAATTATCGATATCGGTATCAATAGAACGGAGAGTGGAAAACTTGTAGGGGATGTGGACTTTGAAAAAGTTGCTTCAAAATGTTCTTATATAACACCAGTTCCAGGTGGAGTTGGTCCTATGACAATCGCTATGCTTTTAGAAAACACCATCAAATCTGCAAAAAATAGAAAACAAAAGGCTTAATTTATGAGTACAGAAACACCTGATATAGAAACTTCAAATGATGTAAATAATGCAAGTGAAACCCAATCAAAAGGGGCAATACAAAAACTCTATGACTGGAGTGGAAGCTGGAGTGGGACAATTGTTATTGTTCTTGGGATTATCTTTTTTGTAGCTCAAGCTTTTGTCATTCCTAGTGGAAGTATGAAAAATTCACTTTTAGTTGGAGATATGCTTTTTGTAAAAAAATTTGCTTATGGTGTTCCAACACCAACTATCCCTTGGATTGAACTTCAAGTGTTACCAGATTTTGATGGTGATGGGCATTTAATAGAGGGAAGTAAACCAAATAGAGGTGATATTGTAGTGTTTCGTTATCCACATGACCCAAAAGTGCATTATGTCAAGAGATGTGTAGCAACAGGTGGAGATATCTTATTTTTAAGAGATAAAGATTTGTATATTCATCCAAAAGATGGAAATGAATATGTCAAAGAGCATTTCAAAAACTATCAATTGATAGAATTAGATGGTAAGCTTTTTGTACGAAATCCATATGAAAAAGAACATCCAGGAATCCACCATGATGAGAGTATCACAAGAGAAAATTCACAACATCTACAACTTTTTGATTTTGAACCGATTAGAGTTCCTGATGGAGAATTTTTTATGATGGGAGACAACAGAGACCACTCAAATGATAGTAGATTTTGGGGAACTGTTCCTTACAAATACATCGTTGGTACACCGTGGTTTGTTTACTTTAGTTGGGATGAAGAGAAAAAAATTAGATGGGATAGAGTATTTCAAACTCCAGAATCTTTAGAAAATACAAAATATACAAATGAAAAATCAAGTCATACAGAGGGGATATACTAATGAAATACTACATCGGAGCAGATCACGCTGGAATAGAGATAAAAAGATTTGTCAAAGAGTTATTTGAAAAAAAAGGGCATACAGTTGAAGATTTAGGACCGTTTACGGTCGATAGAGTTGATTATCCAGATTTTGCAGCTAAGGTTTGTGAAGCTGTTTTAAAAGATGCTGGGAGTAAAGGGATTTTGATTTGTGGAAGTGGAATCGGAATGTCGATGGCTGCAAATAAATTTGATGGAATTCGAGCTGCACTTTGCCACAATGAATATAGTGCAAAAATGGCACGAGAGCATAATGATGCAAATGTTCTTTGTATGGGGGAGAGAGTGAGTGGTTATGGGATGGTTGAAGCTATCGTAGATGCTTGGGATAGCCACACATTTGAAGGTGGAAGACATGAGGGAAGAGTTGAAAAAATCAATGCACTTTCTAAAATGGGAAGTTGTAGGGTATAAAAATGGTACGACATGCACCACCTAGTGATTGGGTAGCTTATGTAGTGGTTGGATTGACTGTTGCTGGAATGCTTTTGGGAAAATATCTTATCGGCAGAGGAGATACTCCAATAAGTGAAGTTATTAATGAAGAGGTTGAGGAAGTGAAACATATCGCTTCAGAAATTGAACACAAAATCGAAGAAGAGATAGAACTTATAGAAGAAAAAATCGAGAAATTAAAATGATAAATCCCAAAATAATAGATAGCATCTTTAGTGCTGCGTCAATCCAAAGATGGAATGATTATCCTAGGATGGTTGACCTTGTGGAGCTTGACAAACAAGCTCATAAATTTATCATCGCTTATTTTATAGCAAAACTTGAAGAGGATGTAAACTACACTCACCTTATAGAAGCTGGTATTTTTGAGTTTTTAAGAAGGGTTGTTGTAACAGATATTCGTCCTGATGTTTTTAGAAAAGCACTCAAACAAAAAGGAAAAGAACTCAATCTTTGGGTTGTAAATAAACTTGCTCCAAGTTTAAAAGATATAGATAACGGAGTGTTTCTAGCTAAATTTGAAAGATTTTTAAGTGACGAAACACTCTATAAAAAAGAGAGATTTATCCTGAAAGCCTCCTCTTATCTTTCTACAAAATGGGAATTTGGCATCGTTTATCAAACAAGTCAATTTTTAAATGGAATCGATGAAGTGAAAAAAGAGGTGGAAGAGGAGATTGAAGATTATTATGAACTTATAGGTGTTCGTAAAATTGCTCTTAATAAAAAATTAGCCAAAGTGATTGATTTGAGTGGAAGACTTCGTTTTCAAAAAAGATGGGCTCAAACTCCAAGAATTCCTGAAACTTCCGTTTTAGGACATATGTTAACCGTTGCAATATTCTCCTATTTTTACTCTATCAAAGTGAATGCTTGTGAAAAAAGGGTCGAAAACAACTTCTTTACTGCCCTCTTCCACGACCTTCCTGAAGCACTAACACGAGATATCATAAGCCCTGTAAAATACAGTGTTGATGAGCTGAGTGAGCTTATAGCTGAGTTTGAAATCTCTAAAATAGAAGATGATATCTTGCCAAATGTTCCTGACACTCTAAAAGAGGAATTCAAATACATTTTAGGGCTTTATAATGGAAAAAAAGATGAGTTTTTAAATAAAATCATCGTTGATAATCAAGTCCAAATCGTTGATAGTTTAGCTCTTTATAATGAAAATAGATACGAAGCTATAGATGGCTTGGCACTCAAACAATGTGATAAACTCTCTGCATTTGTGGAAGCTAGCCTCTCTATCTCACATGGTATCAAATCAAAAGAGTTAGTCAATGGGAAAAAACAAATTCTAGCCAGTTTACAAAATATTGATGGTGTTGATTTTAAAGCAATTGCTGAGGAGATTGATGAAGAGTTTGGCACCTCTGGTCAAGTACAAATGAGAATGGAGTTTTAGCTTAGAATAATCTTAATTTAGTTCACTTTTTATTTTTTTTTATTTTTATTGGAATACAATAGTTATGTAGAAAAAATGTAAGGAGTTTAGTATGTTACGTTCAAAGTGGAAAAATTATTTAACAACTGCTTTTTTGTCTGTAGGAGTGTTCGCTGGCTGTGGTGGTGGCGGTTCTGGTGGAACAATATCTTCAAATACCACAATAGGTAAAATTGTTGACCCTTATATCGTAGGAGCCGTTCTTTGTGAAGATATTAATAAAAATGGTATCTGTGAAAGTAATGAACAGCTCTCAAGTACATCAACAGTGGATGGACAATTTACCTTTTCTTCTCCGCTAACAGCTGGAAGTCATATTATCGTTAAAACTCATGGACTTCATAATGGGCTCACTTATGACCTAAATATCTCTGGCGTTGTCGATAGTGCTGGAGAGATAGAGGTTGTTTCTCCAATTACAACACTTGAAACAAGGGGTTTAACAAAAGCTAATATCATTTCATTACTCACAACTGCTGGTCTTACTGGACTTAGTGAAGCAGATATTTCAAGTGACCCTATGGCTGGACTAAGTGGAAAAACATCTATCACTGATAGTGAACTTAAAAAACTTCAAGCTTCACTTGCTACTTATGGGCTTTTAAAAATCATGAGTGGTTCAAACCCATTAAAAGACATCAATGGCACACAATTAGTAAATAATGATGCAGTAAAACAAATTGCATCATCAATGGTATCGGCTATTAAAAATTCACTGAATGAAACAACATTTACAACCATCAAAAATCAAATCGATGGAGTTCGGACAACTGCTATTTCATTCAATTCCGCAGCAGGTCATTATGTCCCAGCAGTCACTACTGATGTTATTATAAAGACAGCAGTAACAGTAATGGATAGAATTGTATCTGCAGGAAATGCAAAATGCAATGAATCAGATGGAAATGTTGCAAAAATCGGAGCAACTTGGACACCAATAACGGAAATACTTGGACACCTCTGTCAGTTTTATTTGGACACTAAAAACGGTTCACACTTGGACACTTTTTTTGCTACTCCGATAAATCAGTTTCATTTAAGTTAAGG
>RRZU013042546.1_pt1 | contig 17103 bp, 13 predicted proteins | sample 2165561 | NCBI WGS metagenome assembly RRZU01 (sample SAMN10456909, study PRJNA506462) | wastewater metagenome | isolation source: wastewater sludge | place: USA: Moscow, Idaho | reverse complement strand
GTTTACGGATATATACAGAGACATTAATGATATTGGTTCGCTTGAAATGTTTGGTACACCCTTTACTGTGAACAATGTTGCAATTCGCAGGTTTGATGATCCAGAGAAAAACCTGGTTAAAAGCATGAGACCGATAGAGCACAAAAAAATCATTGAGTCCGGTTCTTTGCCTGAAGAGTACGATGTTGTCTTGGCCACTTACAGTCAAGTTGCCAAGGATTATATGGCCTCACCTAAAGCAAAATTTTTGGAAAAAATCGCAGGTGGCACCAACTCAAACCCTACCATGGTGTTTTTAGATGAATCCCATTTGGCAGCAGGGGAGTCATACACTGGTGCAAACATTCAGCGCATGTTGGAAAACACTTCCTCTGTAATCTATTCTTCAGCCACTCCTTTAAAACAAGCCAAACACTTTGGCTTGTACTCTCGCGTATTCCCTGCTTCTGTTGATATTGAACGACTGCCGCAGACACTGGAAACTGGTGGGGAAGCATTACAAGAAGCCATATCAACGGCTATGGCTGAAGATGGTGTATTGATTAGAAGAGAGCATGATTTTTCTGAGCTGACTTTTAAAGATTTAGAACCCAATGCCGCAATAGAAGAGCGCAACCGAGAGGTAGCCAATGATGTCGCCGAAGTTCTGAGCATGATGGCTCATGTGTCTGCAGATGTGCTGACCGATGTGCATAAATTGAATGATAAGTTTGCAGAAGATTTTGCCAAATTAAATCCAGATGTAAAAACCGGTGCCAGAATGAAAGCCAGTAGCATGAATTTTGGTTCACGCATGTATCACATTAACCGTCAATTTTTATTGGGCAGCAAAATTGACATGGTGGCCAACCACGTAGTTGATGAAATCAATGCAGGTAGAAAACCTGTTATCGGTGTCGAAAGCACGGCTGCTTCATTGCTTGATCAATTAATTGAAACGAAAGCACTGTCATCTGCTGAGCAAGCTGAATTAGAAGGACTTAATCAATCTGAGACGCTGACAGAAGAAGGTAAGGCAAGACTAAAAGAGCTCAATAAAATCATTGCCGACTCAGCGAAAGATCTTGAATTCAAAGAGCCCCCTCAATTTAAAGATTACTTGAATTTAATGCTCAATAAACTGGGCACTATAACAATCAAAAATGGTTATGGCGTGGTGACAAAAACCTCAATAAAAGACGATCCAAACTTTATCAGTCTAAAAGATAACATCAAAGAAAAAATTGATGAGTTGCCATACATCCCTTTAACACCATTGGACTTAGTACGTGAAAAATTGCATGAAAATGCAATGACCATATGTGAAATTTCAGGCCGCACCAAAAGTGGCCAAAGGTATTTGAAAAAAGTTACGCAAGATCTGGAAGTTGATGGCGTTAAACAAAAACAGACCATTTGGGCTGTTCGCCAATTCCCGCAAATGGATCATGCTGAAGAAATTGGTAAGTTTCAAAATGGCACTTACGATGCTGCCGTTATCACACGTTCGGGTTCAACGGGCTATTCGCTGCATGCCACCAATAAATATGAAAACAGTGATTACCGTCAGCGCAATTTTATTGGCCTAGAAAAGGCTGCCAACATTGCCGATCACTTACAGTGGATTGGCCGCGTAAACAGAAAAGGGCAGGTCATTGCCCCAATCATTACCAATGTTGAATCGGGTTTGCCAGCTGAGCGCCGCTTAACCATGATGCACAATGCCAAACTCAGAAAGCTCAGCGCTAATACCACTTCCAATCGTGATAATTCAAATATGGAAAGTGAGATAGATTTGCTGAATACAGTGGGTGATGAGGTTGCGTTGCGCTTTTTGATGCAGAATCGTTCTATTGCCCAGACCTTGGATTTAAATGTAAATATTGAGGAGTCAGATTTCTTATTGGCTCTGAAAACCAGCAATGAAAATCAATATATTAATAAACTCATGGGGCGATTGGTTTTGTTGCCGGTCGAAACTCAGGAAGATGTTATCACCACTTTGGAAGAACGCTTTTCAGAGAAATTAATTGAGCTTGAAGCGGAAGGTAAAAATCCATTTAAAGTGGATGTGTTTGATTGGAAGGCCAGAAAAGTTGAATCACACGTATTAGATGACTATAACGAACATAAAACCAATAGCTCATTTGATACGCCAGTTAATGTGATGAAATTGGTTTTTGATGTCAAATATGAACCGATGCCAGCAGACAAGTTACATAAGTATGCTGAAAAAGGCATTGAGCAAATGTTTTCACAAGACTGGATGGAAAATTATCCTGAGTTGGCTCAAGGTTCTGACCTGAGCATGTTTAAAGAAATGGCCAAAGAGCGAATTTTAAGACGGGCATTTGAGACATTGCCAGATGAACGAAAAACAAAAGATTTTTCAAATAATCCTGATAATTTGTTGAGAATGAGTTGGAAATTGAAGGATTCTGAAGGGCATTTAAAAGACCAGATCGATCGGTCGATATTTGTCTATAAAGCCTTGGGAAGTTTATCTCCCGGACAACCCATTACGGTTATGAATGAGCACAAAGAAGAGCAAATTGGCATCATCACCAGCATCAAAATGCCTAAAAAACTAAACGGCCTAGGTGCCTTGTCAAATTATGAAGTGAAACTTGTTTTTACTGGCTCCCCAAAAGTTGAAGTTAAAAATCTCGCGTCTCTGTATATGTCAGAATGTGACCAGGGACAATATGGCCGCACCATCTTCACGAGCAAAGATTCAGTGCAATCCACCTTAGACCGATTTTGGGCCCAAAATGAGGAAATTGCTCAAAAAACCCATACTAAGACCGTTACAGTACTGCAAGACAATTTATTTAAGGCCGTGGAAATGGCCAGTGAACAAAATTTAGGCCGGCCTATTCTGTACACCGATGAGAGTGGCAACCGCCAACGGGCGGTTTTACTCAAATCCTGGGTGAATTTAGAAGATGTGATGAATGGCCCAGTGAAGTTAAGTCCAGCGCAAATTCACAAATATGTCGATTCATACATTGAAAGCTGTCATTTGGGTGAGCATGCAAATTTTGCAAACGGAAATAAGCCGCCAATCTTTACACTGCTTCCAAACAAAAAATCATCCACATTCCAAATTGGGGCAACGATTAACGAACGCAATGTTTCTTTGCGGATATATAACGCTAAATCGCCTGAAGGTAAGCGTTTACTGGCCGATGACGAGATTTTCATGCGTAGAGGTAAGAGTAACCCTGACGGCATGAATTTACTGATACACGGCACCAATCAGGAGATGGATACCACCATCACTCATGACCAATTTTTTGAACTCATAGAAAAGTTGCAAGAGAAAAAAGTCCTGAAGTCCATGTATTTGCATGATGGTGCTGCGGAATTATTAGACAAGCTAAAACAAGACCTTGAGCGTAAGCAAGACCATAACAATTCTATTGCTGTGTCTTTTTAATAGAATTTAAGTCTTTTACTTGATATTTACTATTAAATAAGAGAAAATTATTTTTATAAATTTTTTATATATTTTTTCAAATGAGACCTAATTTGCAAAAACTGAGTATTACAGACATTGGCAATCTTTTACACAGATTGCCAAGCATAAACACTGCTAATTTCAGGCTTACAGATTACGAAATAAACACCTATTTTTCAGGTCTCGACAAAGATTTATATGCTTATCTCTTGAAAATGGAGCTGTTGGAAAGCTGGACAATAGAGAGCCAAACGTATCGTGGTTCCAAAAATATTCAAGATTTACAACGAACATTGACAGAGATTACGGAATCAATCAAAAGTATTTCAGCCTTATCTCAAGATTTTAAATTGAATTTAGAGGCTTTATTTGCACTGATGGCCGCTGTTAATGTCCGAAAATTTTTGTATATTTTACGGTTTTTAAGTACAGCTTCACCACAAGTGATTCATGCGTTGATTAGCGGGCCTTCAAGTCTTAGTGCGGATGGTGAGTGTTTAAGATACCGCTTAAAAATGATATACCGCGCCAATGAAATCCGGCGCATATATTCCAGTGACAACATACAAGAACTGAATGCGTTCTTATTGGAGTTAGATCAAAATGATTAATCCCATGAAAAAATACCTGGCAGTTGCTATAGCAACAATTGTTTTGACTGCTCCAATGCCCTCTATTGCAACAAATCCTCCAAGTAATGGTTCAGGCATACCCCTTAATTCAGGCACACCGCCTACTTCAGCCGGTAACGGCATTCTTAATGATATTCAACAACAAATCTCAGGCACCATCACTGGGGACAAAACCTCTGGTACAAATACAACAACTAACCCAACTGCCAACATGGATTCAGCCGCACAAGAGCAAGCGAAAGCCTGTGCTGCGGGTGAAAAAGGCACATTGGGAGAGCAGATGAAAACGGCCCTGGGATTGCATTTAGAAATGGCTGCTATTAAGCCTAATGTGGAGCAACTATTTGAAAACACTTCAAGTTGCTTTTCAGGTTTGACTGAAGTTTTAGATTTGTCTTTTGCAATCCCATCGCTTGATATGTTTACCCAAGCGATTGCGGCAGCAGTGCAAAAATATGCTGAACAAAAAGTATGTAGCGCCGCAGAAAAAGCCACTTCCATGATTACTGGCCCAATCAATGAGGGGTTGGGTAAGGTTAATGGCATGTTAGATTTAAATGGTCAGCTCAATGATTTGGTTGCTGGCGGTTTAAGCTCTATTGATCCTGAATTAGGTGCCGCATACTCGCCAGCCCCTGCTGGTGGTAATGGCACCGTCCACCTTGGCGGTTTGTTTACCGGTGATGCGGTGACATTTGAACCTGGTACTGGCCAAAACAATGTGGGCTCATCATCTTCTCAAAATGCCACCAACACCATTACTGGCTTGAACAGCTCATTGAGCAGCGCACAATCAAGCTTGTACCCAGCACAAAATGAATTAGCGCAAGCACAAAATCGATTGCGTTCATGTCAAGCTCAATCCGGTGCAATCACTGGTGATACGGGAGGATGTGGTGCAGCTCAACAAGCAGTGAACAACGCGCAAAATAATGTGAATCAAATACAAGCCAATATTCGCAGTTTGCAAGATCAGATTGCCCGTGCGTCAGGTAACAATTCAGTAAACAGTGAAATTTTGTCAGGTGGTTTGACCATCAATGGTAATGGTCAAGGCACCAATACAGCAGCCAACACCCCAAAATCGGCCCCACAAACTAATAGCCCAGTGGCACCTAATACCAATCAACAACCAAATTCACAGCAGGGATCAGGAGGCTTTATGCAAAGCATTCAAGACCTGATCAGTGGCAAATAAGATGAAAACCCTTAATAGAAAGAGGGTTGCTGCGGGGGCAGTGATTTTAATCATTGCTACCTCTGCCGATGCCATAGCCTTCCAGTCTGTAAAAACCATGTATTACGAGACCCAGCGTTTTCTGTCTGGGCTTAAGGTGACGGTAAAGCAAACTGCCATGTCACTGCATCAGCGCTCAGAAACCACACGCAAATCACGCAGTATTAAATCTGTGGCCGAACAAGCTGTTCAACAGACAGCCGAAGTGAAAGCGGTGATGGTCAACTTTTCCCCTGAGTTTGGTCAGCCAGTCACAGCCAAATGTTTGGCCATTGCTGAAAAAACAGCAGTGACAAACACAGTGCAAACAGCAGATGAAATCAAAACCAGTATCATGAATGGTTTTGCAAATACAACAACTGACACAGTAGAGAGCGATACCCGAAACAAGCGTGAAGCTCACAATGAGATGTTTTGTAACACAGACGAAGCCAAAGCCGGAGCATGCAAATTTGTAAACAATGGCTTGCAAGGTTGGGATTCCAATTACGGTAATTATGTCAGCAACAGCACGTTTTCAGCCCCTGAAGTAACCGGAGCTCTGGCCTACATCAACACGATGGCTGAAGCCCCACCTCCGGAAGTTGTCAACTGCAAGTCTGCTGCTTGTCTTGAGGCTAGGGCCATGTATTTGACCAGTGCCGCACAAAGCTCAGCAGTGACTAAAGTGTTGTTAGGACAAGTCACCAACCGCATGAACAAACAAAGCCGAGAAGTATTTAAGGAAGAGATATGAAGGTCAAAAAAGCATATGTATGGGTTGGGGCCGCTGTTCTTTTCACTCCAGTTGCATACTCAGCACTTGTACCAAGTGGCCCAGCCGAGGCCTGGACGGGTGAGCAAATTTTGATACAAAGCAATACCATTATTAACAATATTGGTGCGTTTACTACAGCCTACACAACTCAGATGAATTATAACCACCAACAGGTGATGTCGGCTTTAAAAATTGTGACCAAACAAGAAGCCATGTCTGAACACCAAACCTCAGACACTGCCCGAAAAACAGCCCAACAACAAGCAAATGCCCATTTGGCCCAAGTTAAAACCAAAGATGTGATTAAAGCCAATTTGGATTTTAATGGTGTGACTGGTCAAGGCCATCAAACCTGTGCAGTGATGCTAAAAAATGCCACGGTAGAGCGCAAGTTTGAAGAAATCAATAACAAAGCCGGTGCATTGGTGGAAAGTTTAGATAACGCTCCAGGTAAACTTGCCAACAGCATTACAAGTGCTCTTGAAAAACGAATAGAAGTTCACAATGCCAATTTTTGTACCCAAGCCGAAGCGGATGCTGGCCTTTGCACTTTAGGAAAATTACCTGGGGCTGATACAAATTCACTGTCGCTATCAACACCTGCAAAACCAGGTTCTATTGAAGAAAAAGCTCAGGTCGCTTATATCCAAAATGTCTTGGGCACCCCTGATCCAACCCTGCCAAAATCTGCCGGTTCAACTGAATCTGGTCAAGAGTTTTTATATCAGAAAATTCGTAAAGACGCTTTATTGGCTTTCCCCGCGTACTCACTGGCAGCCATTAAAGAGTCCAACACAATAGACTCAGAAACCAACAAGACCCCAAACCAATTGCTCACAGAGCGAGTGAATGCTTACTTTGGCGGCCCAGAGGCATTGGAATGGGCCAAAACCCTTTCACGACAACAGCCACGGGGCTTGATGGTGGAATCGCTAAAAGTAAATGGCATTCAGACATGGTTGAAATTTCAGCACCTCCAACAAACCCAGCGCATTAATGGAAATCTGGCGACTTTGTTGATTGCAGCCAACCAACAAAATATGGATGTCGTGCAAAACAAATACTTAGAAACATTGAGTAAAGACATAACGAAAGCCAATTAAAAGGTACATGGGTATGAAGAAGAATAAATTAGCTGGTGCCGTATTCACGTTGTTGGTATCCGCTCAGGCCAATGCAGCATATTGCCCTATGTACCTCAACGAAACCGTACAGCCCATGTTTATCAATGCCACTTTGGCAATGAATGCTGAAATTGTTGCCATGGATACAGCATTATCGACTTTATTAAAATACCAAAATGAGCAGTTGTTAAGTGGTCTGAAAGTTGTCACCAAGCAAAAATCCATTTCTTCGCACCAGGCAGCAGACACAGAACGCAAGGCGCAATCGCAATTGGCTGAAGCAATAAATATCATCAACAGCCAAAACCAAATTGCCAAAGCACGTTTAGATTATGGCCCTGAATTTGGTCAAGGTTATAACGCATGTTTGATAGCGGAGGAACGCAATCAATTGGCAGATGCCACAGGATCTATGGAAAGCGAAGTAGCTGGAGCAATTAAGCTTCTGTACGGTGGGCCAGGCAAATATGCCAAAGACTACACGGAAGGCAAAGCCGCTATCCTGCAAGATTATAAAGATGGGTTTTGTACCCAAGACCAAGTGAATTCTGGTCTGTGTGAATCGGTTGGTAAATATGCAGGTAAAGCCACTGACGCGTCCATTTTCTTTGCTGACGACAAAGAAAATAAAGTCACTTATGGTGGTGCCCGAACCATGTTTATCAACACGGTGGTGGGTACCCCAGATGCGATTGTCACAAAATCGGCTGCCAAATCGACTTCATCTCAAGACTATTTGCAAGCCAAAACCCAAAAAGACGCACTGATGTCGCCCGCCATAGCGACTTTACAATACCTATCTGCAGCCAATTCTCCGGCAGGTAATGCGGAAGTTGCCCCATCTGCATCACCTGTAACCTTATATAAAAATCAGGTCAACCGATATTTTGGTGGCAGCAAAGAAAATGAGAAATGGAATGCTGCTTTGGCCTCACAGGTAGAGCGCGGTTTATTGGTTGAACAGTTGAAGATGAAAGCTTTGGATTTAAGCCTGTCTGCACAGCAATACAAACAATACGAATTAATGGAGAGCCAATTGGCAGCACTTGTGGCACTTGAAGTGAATAAAGGGGTGGGTAGCAACTCGAAACAAGCTGCGGGTGAAGCTCTTAAAAATCGTATTACAGGGAATTAAAAATGATTAATAAAAAAAATATTATTGCCTCTACACTGATTTCAATCAGTTTAACAGCCTGTGCCGAAAAACCCAAAGACATGCTAACGGCGATAAATGCGTATGTGCAGCCACATGGTTTGGAGGTTGATGTATATCAGCAGGAATCAGGTGCGCCAAAACCTGTAGTTTCCTTTACGCAATATAAGCCAAGGGCGGGTATCAACTCATGGAGTAATTTAGCATTGAATTATGTTGATGCTAAAGATCCTTCACAATGCCTGAAAAACTATGATTATGCCTATTATAAATTTTCAGATACGACAAAGATAAATGTTGATGGGCAAACAATCTATAAATATGCCGAGACCGACACCAAACTCCTTAATACAGTGTATTTTTTATTTAAAGATGAACTTTGTTTGTTTATTGAAGGGAATCCCCAGCTTGATACTGAGTTAAGTACTAATAAAAAAGTAAATTATGACAAATTTAACACCGATTTGTTGTTGATTTATCAAGCCTCAGTTGCTACTAAATTTAATAAGACTAAGTAGAAGTACATCATGAGCGCAACCAAACGTCCAATCTTAGCCGTTCTTTGTTTGGTGTTAGCTATATCACCAATACAAAGTTATTCCAAAAAGGGTGAAGTGGTGCCGAGACAAAGCCGGTATCAAATTGCATTGGCTGAAAAACAAGGGCCAGCCCCAAATGTAACCAAATACGATGCACTCATTCAGCAAGAAGCTGCTAAATATGGTATGGATTGGTTGATGTTGAAGTCACTTTTAGCAGCAGAGTCTGCAGTAGGCTTAAATGGCGGGAAAAGCACTGCAGGTGCTTACGGTATTGGTCAATTCATGGAGCCAACTGCAAAAGAAGTAAAAAGGCTTGCTGGCATAGATGTATATGTTAGTGATGAAAATGGTATCAGAGCTGCAGCATACTACTTAAATCGGCAAATTCAAGCAAAAGGTGGCGACATTATCCGAGGTATGGCCAGTTATAACTGGGGTGGAGGTGCTGAAGGTTCTAGGTCTGGCCCTGGTACAGGTTTAGATCGACTAAAAGCGGGACATTACCCATTAGAAACCACTAAATATCCGGTACGTATTGCCAAATTCTATATGAAATATGGTGGCCAAGGTTCGTTCAGACCAATTGCAGAAGCCATATTGAATGGTCAATCTTTGGATCCGAGCCTTGGAACTTTGACCAGTGGGGATGTGCAAGCTAATTGTATGGCTGACCCAAGCGCATTTTTAACTGATTCTGATGGTATCGGTGCTTTAGACATTCCAGACGCATTAAATCACGATGAAATGGCCGTGAATGAAATGATTGATAATGAAGCACACCGCCGTTTGGTCAATGATGAATGGAATGCCAATGTCACCAAAGTGTCCTCTCGTGCATTGTGGGTTGACTACACACATGCATTGGCTACTGAAAACTACATCGAGCGCAAGAATCAAGAGAAGCGTCAGAACATTGAGCAGCTCACCAGCCAATTGGTGGCGCTAAAAGTTCAGAATGCGAATCGGATTTTGACCCAAGATGCCCATAGTAATGCCCTTAACAATAAGATTATCAATGGTGCACCTCCTGGGGTGACGGCCAACAATTCCGACCCTTGGTGGAAATTCTGGTAGGAGAGCAATATGCAAGCAGAAAATGTAAATGAATATGATGATGGTTCACTAGCGGAACCGCCTCGTGATTATGATAATACATCTAATTTTGGAAGCCCTGAAATTGCTGCTTTGTTCGGTACCAGTGAGCAGGTTGTTGAAGATGACTTGGCGTTGAATGAAGCAGCCGCTGAGCCAGAGAATCATCTCGCAATGCCAACGACAGATACCTCACAAGATGTGCCAATTGAAGAGCCGAAACCTGAAATTGTTCAAACAGATTTAGAACAATAACAAAAACAAGAACAATTGGAAGAACTGCAAGCCGAAGCTGAAGAGGCCGCCATTCAAGAAAGTATTGAAGAAATACTTACAGATGAGCAGAAAAAGCAGTTGGAAAATGGCGAAGATATTGTTGCCTCAGAAGAGCAATTGTCTGCATTGGCCAAAGCAGTATTAGCACGATTTGCCAATCATCAAACCAATGCCTCCATGGCACAAATGATGAATGCCATGCAAGCCCAAAACCAGGCTGCAATACAGAATGGGCAGTTTCAAGCAGGAGTCCCATTACAGCAAACACAACAATCACAGAAGCTTAGCAATGCCATCATGTCAACAGTGAGCAATGCCGCCACTGCTGCTGCAAATGTTTCAAATTTGGTGACAAGCACTGTCAGTGCCACTGCTGAAGGTGGACAAAGATTGTTACAAAAATACATGGATTCCAAAAAATTACAAGTTACGGGTGCCGATGCCCATCCCTCAGTAAACGCTGACCCCATCATTGCCACTGCGAATATGCGTGAAAGTCAAGTAAAGCAATCAGTAGCCTCGTATGGCCAAGCACGGGATGAGTTTTGGGCCGCTCCGGAAATGACCAATGTTAAAGACAAAATAAGAAAACTGGCCCTAGAGCGTGGCCTTTCTGAACGAGATGTTATTGCCCACATTAATTCAGGTGACAAAGCGTTTGAAGAGGTTTCTAAAACCTTTAACGATGCTTATAACTCATCTGATAAGGCCAAAAAGGCCAAAGAAAAAATGGATGTTGCCATCGACAAATGGCAACAAAACCATGAACGCTTAAATAAGACTGCATTTCAATTACAGGCCCAAAATCACCCACAGGCAAAAGACACTTTTGATGTGATGAGTGATTCTGAAAAAACCATGGTATCCAATGCCTCTGATGTGCCTAAAATTGAAAAAGAACCACAAAGCAATCTAGAAAAAATTAAAGAAAATATTCAGCGCATTAAAGAGATGGCCTCTGCCTTAGCTGAAAAACTATCTTCTTTATTTGGAAAGAAACCAAGCCATGAATCAACAAATACTCCAAGCCCAACTTAATGACATTTTCCAGTCCTCAGAGATGCTGTCTAAGCATCAAGTAAGGGGGAAGGTGGGGATGTTAATTAAATCCATCACAGAGCAATATGAAGCTGATGGTGATGTATTCTTTTCTGTGCATGGCCCGCAAATTGAAGGTGAGGCAGAGTGGTTACATGGCTCAATGTATGAAAATGGTGAAGGCAGTTACAGCATCACGCTGGACCGTGGGATTTCTAAGTATGTGAATAATGTGTTGTTCATTACACCATTGGATACCAATACCAGCATTCAATGCTCTTGGGAGGCTTCATCCCCAGATTATGTTGATCATTTACAGATTGCTTTAGAAAAAGGTTTATCTAAAGAAAGCGCCGAAAAAGAAATGACATTTAAATCAGATTTTCAAAGGATTTATGATTATTTGAAATCCATTCTTGAACACAAAAATTTGTACTTAAGCATCCAATCTTAATTGGAGGGAGGAATCAAATGGACACCCAAAAAATTGATTGGTTTGACTTGTCTGGTGAAAATGCCTCCCTAAAATTAATGGCTAAAAACACGCACCGCACAGCAAAAGTGTGCATAGTTTTTAATGAGGGCATCAGTCAATTAAAAAGCATTATTTTAGACAATCCAGATATTATTGCCGAAGCAGGTTTTGACCTTCAGAGTTCAATAAATATGGAAGCCTCTGAATCACTGGCGCATAAAAGAGATACAAATCACGATAAGTTTGTATTGTATTCACAGTCAGATCTGGACGGTCGGTTGTCCTTAGCTTCGCTTCAGCGCATATTCCCAAATTTGACCAAAGACAATCTGGTACCTACTAGTATCCAAGAAATTACCGATTTTTCAGGTGTCTTTCCGTATGAAAATCAATGGAAAGAGCTTTACCAAAAGCATTATGCCGATGAATTTCAAAACGTCTGGCATTTTGAGAATTTTGATGCTTCGGGTTATGACCAAGAGACTTGGCCGCCAACCAGAACCTCTCAACCTACTGCCATGTTCAGTGGTACCCAACAAAAACTTGAAAATCTTGGCTACAAGCCGATGATGGGTGCACCTATCTTCGCGTCACGCGAAGATGGTGAAATATTTGCCCGCCAAAATGATTTGGCAGATTTGGTTCTAAAGCAAAGCAATTTCCCTTTTGCTTTGCCTTTGCAGATAGACCGCGACAGTAAAACTGTCTATGCCATAACCGATGTACGGTCTATGTCAGACTTAATCTACTGTGATTTGCATTCTGGCCATGATGCAGAGAACGAAGTTGAGTATGTAAAACAACTGCAAAACCCTATCTACAATCTTAGATTGTCGTCCACAATTGACCAAGAATTCAGAACATTGCACACATCCTTGGGGCCGTTGCGTCAACAAATTGCTGATGAAAAATCAGCGTTTGGCACCATCGAAGAAGAAACCAAAGCCATTTTCCGTAAAGAAACTGCCATTCAGTTTCAACAGTTTTTGACCAAAATTAATGCCATTGTAAGCAACTTAGACGTAGAAAAAATCAGCCCACTTCAATCGAAATATGATTTAGCAAAACTGGAAGAATACGCAGAATTGTCAGAGCAATTGGACATGAATTTGGCTGAAAGCAACCCGCAACAGTTTTTACAAGCAATTGATGCTGAGTATGGGTTGAATCGGTTCATAGGCAATGGTATTGCCTATGCCTTAACTGCCAAAGAATTGGATGTGAGTGATGCCAACGAGGCATATGCTGAAAATGATTTTTACCAATTATTCGCAGATTTGTCTGCCGTCACCCATGAGTCTGATCAAATAGAATTGCTGGATGATGAGTTTGACTTTGTGCAAACAGAGTCCAATAGCGAAAGCATTGAAGCTGATTCTGCAGAGCATGGGCCAGACGAACCATCTCTAGACACATCCTTAGAAGAACCTTCAGAGGGCCAAACAGAGCCAGAGGCACCAACTTTATTTGAAGATGAAGAGGAATTCGCAGCAGATAGGGATGACCGGAGCAAAGAAAAAATCAACGATGTGGGTGCCAAAATTGGTGGTGCTCGAAAAGATTTTCACCGTTCTCATTTGAATGTATCAGATTTGGATAAATTCAACCAACGAGAGCTTGAAACACTCGTAACCAAAGCCAATGTTTGGCCACCTTTAGACTATGAAGCCATGCAGGAAATGGGCTTTACGGCTGAAGCCGCTACTGCAATTAAAATAGTCAAAGATGCCATCAGTGTTCAACCAGGTAAGGACGGCCGCCGCACTTACTTTCAACCGAATGAAAAAAATTCAGCTCTGTACATCACTGCAGTAGGTAGTTTGCGCGACCACTTGCTGGGGAAGGATCCTGAATTGGATCCGGAAGGAAAATTCCCTCCAGCAAAAACCTTACAAGAAGTGTATTCTCGCTTAAGCGATTGGAATGCACGTATGAGTGGCAGGCCGTCAGAAGAACTTAAAAGCTGGGGCTCAGGTTTGAGTGAGTACCATCAAGCTTTAGGCAGCAAAGCATGTAACTATTACATCCGGCCAAAAGATAATATTTCATATACATTTGTAAATGAGATACAGAGGCCATTTAAAAAAGCCCAACGCAATACATACGGTCAAGATATTGATTACACCAGTTGGGCCCATTTAATTAAAAATGCCAAAGTCAAAACAGATGCGGAGAAAGATGCCGCAAAACAGAAAAAAGAAATCAATGACCAACTGCACAATCCAGTACCGCCACACTTAGAAGCTGAAATCACAGAAACCAAGTGGCGCAATGGCCAAGATGTCAGTGAGCATCAATTGTTAGAGGATTTCAACTTTAAAGGCTTAGAGTTTGGAAACTGGCTCAATCAAAATGAACGTCAGCATGTGGTAAATTTTGCTTATGACAGCTTTTGCGATTTAGCCGACATTTTGGATGTTCCAAAAGAAGCCGTATCATTAGGTGGGAATTTATCTATTGGCTTTGGTTCACGGGGCAGGGGAGGCAGAAATGCTGCCTTGGCACATTACGAACCTGCTCGGAAAGTTATTAATCTGACCAAAATTAAAGGTGCGGGCACCTTGGCTCATGAATGGTTTCATGCCTTAGATGACTATCTGGGCAATTATAAGTCTAACTATGCGTCAGAAAAGTATGATAGTGAGCTTTCAGAAGTAATGAATGCGGCGAAAAAAAGTAATGACACGCCAGAAAGCTATATTGATAGTGTGGATGCTGCCAATACTAAATACACAAGATATGCGGTCAGTTGGACACAAGAGATTTTTAAAGGACAATCATACTCGTATAGTGAGTACCAAGCTGCTGCGACTGAAATTTTAAAAGAATATGTTGCCCAAAAGGTTGGTCCAAAAATTAGCCAATATTTGGCTAATATTACAGATCCAGAAGAAAAGGTTTTTACAACGAGAACTGGCCTTACTAATTTCATCACTGGTAATGATATTATAGCCATTGCAGCCTCTTCAAAAGATAAGTTGGATGAATTGATTAAAACCAAATTCCATCAGGGAATTCCAAGTCCAATGTCTAAAAAAAGCTTGAAGAACTATCATGGTTGTATGGAAGCTGCCATCCCTCACATGGTTTCCAGGGAATTTGTGAGACAAGCGTTAAAACAAGGGTTTAGATTTGAAAACAATGCACTTGGCAAAATTGATTCTAATTTTTATTCAGATGCGAAAAAATTAGATTCATTTACAGGCCGTACAAAACCATATTGGTCAACGAACAAAGAAATGCTGGCAAGAGCTGGTGCTGCATATGTCCAAGACAAATTGGCCCAAGCCGGCAAAGTAAACCAATATTTGGTAAATGGGTCAGAGGAAAATGCCCATAAGAAAATTTGCGCATTTAGCCCGAATCCTCAAGGTATGGATCGCCAAAGAATTAACGCTCAGTTTGATGAGTCGTTTAAATTAATCAAAGTCATTCTTGAAAATGCTGTGGAAAGTAGCCATAAAGTCACTCATGACGATACTCCAAGCATGGGAATGTGAGGTAAAAATGAATCTAGAACAATATGGGGTTTTTAAAATCTCATTGAACGAAAAGAATAAACGTACTCGCCTGTATGAAGAGGCGGTTGCTAATATGATGTCTGATGACAAAGGGGATTTGCCCCCCGCAGTGAAGCGTGTGTATGCCGAATACATCAATGGAAACATTAAGAACATGAGTGCGTTAGTGGAAGAAGTCAAAAAGGCATCATTAAAGGACTCTTTAACAGTACTATCAAACAGCATTCACCACGCTTGAGTGATAAGGAAGCACCATGGCCAATGAAATGTATTTTAGTGATGAGGAACTGACAGCACACAAGATGGCAGAAGTGTATGAAAAGTCCCTCACTACGGTAAGAATAATGAGCCTTTTAGATGACCCATCTTTGGTGCCTGGTAATTATGATTTTGAGCACATGGTAGAGGTTCACAAATATATTTTCCAGGATTTCCCCGCAGCATGGCTAGAACAAAATGAACAAACAAAACAATTTTTTGCATATTTAGAATCCAATATTTTGGAATTTGAACCTGGGCTTCTCCGTGAAGAAAAAGACCCATACAATCCAACAGTAAAGTGCAGAGAGTTACAGGCAGATAGCAAAACAATAGGCAGCATGACTCATTATTCATGTATGGCGCTTCCTGATGTTGAATATGCCGAAAAAGTATTGTTAGAGAATCATCCATCACAACTCAAAAATCTTTCAAAAGATGAGGTCGTTGATCGATTGGCTACTGTGTACCAGGATTTGGATTTTGTACATCCGTTTGAGGAAGGTAATAGCCGTACACTACGCACAATGACACAATTAATGGCTCAAGAAGCAGGGCATGAGTTGAGTTGGGCTAACATAGATCAGAATGATTTGTATGCCGCACGTGACCTCAGCTTAAATCAAAAAACCATAGCGTACTATGGCGAAATGGATGAAGAGTTTGATTTTGTTGATGAGGCCAGAGTTAATCTACAGAGGCTGCAATCATATGATTTCCCACCTTTGAGCCAACTACTACAAAATGGTAATCAACCTGCATTAAGCCAAGATGTGACACAGCGAAATAATTTGGATGCATTAGGACCACAAATTTGAAATGGATTTGGACCAGAATTTATTATGTAACCTTAGCCCAAATCCACTGATGACGAGTTAATTTTTATTAAATTTTTCTATCAGGTCTAATTGCCGCTGACAGTTTTCTTCTGCCTCTTCTCCTTGTGCCTTAATACGTCTTTCAAAATCTTCTCGACCAGCTTCTAGCATTTTCTTTGAAAGATTTGGATTTTGCTTTTTACCCATTTCCACTGTTTTATCCCAAGCTTTCTCGCAAGTACTGGGAATCCCGTTACCACAAGCGGATAATACAAATAACGCAGAAATTGCCATTAAAGTTGATAAAGTTTTATTCATATATTTTCCCTTAAAATTGTATTACTGATGCTGGCTTATATTTATTTCATTGCATGCAAGAACCCAAGCTTAGATAAAAGGGTTAAGTAAAAGATAGGCCAAAAAACAATCCCCTTCATTTTTACGTCAACTAAATTATCAATCGTGTTCCATACTGGGTGAAATGTGATCAATTGTGGTAAATATACTTTTGTAAGATAAATACCAACTATCAAGTAAATGACAAAGCCAATCCAGCCACTTGTGTATTGGCTTAAAACAACTGCTGCTGCAAACACAATAATGAACCGCCCCGGGTTTCTCGGAGACCTAACTTTCTGAGAGAATATCCGAATGAAAAATACTTACTCACCTGAAATCCGTCAACGAGCGGTTCGCCTTTATCAAGAACAGCGCAGTGAATATCCAACTCAGTGGGCCGCC
>RRZU013134681.1_pt1 | contig 17104 bp, 16 predicted proteins | sample 2165561 | NCBI WGS metagenome assembly RRZU01 (sample SAMN10456909, study PRJNA506462) | wastewater metagenome | isolation source: wastewater sludge | place: USA: Moscow, Idaho | reverse complement strand
TGACCGGGCGCGACGTGCCGGTGGTGCTCGGCGTCGTTCTCTTCGCAGCCTTCGCCTACGTGGTGGTGGCCCTCATCACCGACCTCGTCATCGCACGTGTTGACCCGCGCACCGAGGCCCGGCTCGAACGGACGGTACCCAGTGTTTAATCGCTCTGCTCGCACACCCTATCGCCAGGGCTTGGGCGTTGACGGCTGGATCTCGCTCGCAGTGCTCGCCGTATTGGCTCTCTGTGCACTCGCACCGGGCCTTCTCGCCCCTCACGAGCCGCTTGCCGTGGCGCCATCCAACGCGTTCACTGCCCCATCTGCGACTCATCCCTTCGGTACCGACGACTCCGGCCGCGACGTACTCTCGCGCGTGATCCACGGTGCCCGCGACTCCCTCACCATTGGGCTCGTCGCCACACTCGCGGGGCTCGGTCTCGGCACCCTCATCGGAGCGCTGGCTGGCGGCAGCACATCGAAGGCGCTCGCACCCCTCCGCTTCATCTCCGATCGGTTTATCGAGGCGCTTTTCGCGTTCCCGGGGCTGCTGCTTGCGCTGCTGCTCATCTCGGTACGCGGCCCCGGGGTCGTCTCCGTGGTGGTTGCTGTTGCTCTCTCCACCGCACCGGGCTATGCACGTATGGTGCGCGGTGGCGTACGCCAGATGCTCGGTTCCGGACCGGTCGAGGCCGCCCGGCTCCAGGGCGACGGGTTCGCTCGCATCTGGTCTCGGCTTGTACTGCCCGAGACGATGCGCCCGGTGCTCGTATTGGCGACGCTGGGCGTAGGACACGCGGTGATCCTGGCCGCTGCCCTTGGCTTCCTCGGCCTTGGAACACCTCCACCCGCGCCCGAGTGGGGCGCGATGATCAACGCGGGCCGCCCCTACCTGATGCGAGCGTGGTGGCTCACCTTCTTCCCCGGCCTCGCGATTCTGACGGTCGGCATCGCGACCACAGTGCTCGGCCGCGCACTCGAGCGGAGAGGGAGCTATACATGAGCGAACTCGCGCACAAGGACAAGAGCACACGCACCGGTGAACTCGCGTGTACCGGTGAACTCGCGCGCATCGAGGGCCTCACCATTTCTTTCCCGGGCCGCGCAGAGCCCGCGGTCAATAATGTTTCTCTCACGATCTCCGCGGGCGAGTGCGTGGCATTGGTGGGAGAGAGTGGATCGGGTAAGACACTAACCGCCCGCACGCTTCTCGGTCTGCTCCCCCACACTGCGCAGGTTGAGGGCGCAGTGCAGCTGTCGGGAGCCATCGCACCGCAGCGCGGCTCGGCTGCCTGGAACGCACTTCGCGGTACCCGGGTCGCACTTGTGCCCCAGGAAGCGCTGAGCGGCCTTGACCCTCTGCGCCGCGTCGAGCACGAAGTAGGCGATACTCTCCGGCTCCACCGCCTCGCAAGCAGAGCAGAACGACGACGACGTGTTGTCTCTGCCCTGGCAAATGTCGGTATGCCAAAGCCCGAGCAACAGCTGCGGCGACGCTCCGACGAACTCTCAGGCGGTCTGCGCCAGCGGGCACTCGTCGCCTCGGCGCTCATCGCCGAGCCCGAACTCATCGTCGCCGATGAGCCAACCACCGCCCTTGACGCCGGCCATCGCGGGCGCGTACTCGCCGAAATCCGCCGTCGGGTCGACGGCGGCGCCGGCGCACTGCTCATCAGCCACGACCTCGCAAGTGTGCGTGGCGTCGCCGACCGCGTTATCGTGATGCGCGACGGTCACATCGTCGAGCAGGGCGATCCGATCCATGTGCTCACCGCCCCCGAGCACCCGTTCACCCGCGAGCTGCTCGCAGCATCACCCGCGGGCAAACCCCGTGGTGAGCGCCTACTGACCTCAATGTCGGAAGGCGAAAAGAGTACGAGCACGGCCGTTGGCAACCACGTAGCTAGAGGTGAAGGCACGGTCGTGGGTGCCGGTGTGGTTGTGGGCAGCAGCACGGCCGTGGGCAGCAACCCGGCCGTAGGCAGCAGCGCAGCACCTGGGCGCTCTTCCGTTACGGCAACACCAGCCACGCCGAGGCTCGAGCTGTGGAGCATCGACGTCACTTTCGGTCGCGGCGCCCAAACCATCCGGGTACTGCGCGGCGCCTCCCTCACTGTGGCCCCGGGTGAGACCGTGGGGCTGGTCGGTGAATCAGGGTCGGGTAAGACCACGCTGCTCCGAGTTGCTCTGGGCCTGCATCGGCCAAACTCAGGCGACGTGCGCATCGACGGAGTTTCGCGCGGAGAGCTGTCTCGCGTCGAGCGCCGCGAGCTTCTCCGGCGCATCGCACTCGTGCCCCAGGATCCGCTCGATTCGTTTCCACGTGGCGCCTCAGGTGCCGCGATCCTGAGCGATGCACTGCGGGCGGCCGGTATCCCATCGCGAGATCGGCGCGCGCACGCTCGGCAACTAGCCGCCGAAGTGGGGCTCGTCCCCGAACTTCTCGAACAACCAGCCGCGACGCTCTCGGGTGGCCAGCGCCAGCGCGTCGCAATCGCCAGGGCTCTCGCGCGCAACCCAGAACTACTGTTGCTCGACGAACCCGTGTCAGCACTCGACGTCACCGTGCAGGCGCGGGTACTCGACCTGCTCGATGAGGTGCAGGCGCGGCGCGGCACCGCCTATCTTTTTGTCTCCCATGACGAGGATGTAATCCGGCACATGAGTGATCGTGTACTGCGCCTGGAGGCCGGGCGCATCTCCTAATGCCGCCGCACCCCAACTCTTGATGTTGCCGTATTAACCAAGTTGGCCAAACCGGTCTGTTAGGGTGGAGTGCAACTCCAAGTAGGAGGGAGATGCAATGAGCGGCAGCAATAGCGTCATTGTTGACCAGTTGTCGAAACAGTATCGTGACGTGACAGCGGTTGACGATATCTCATTCGAGGTGCCGCCCAGCAGCGTGTTCGCATTCCTCGGCACTAACGGAGCTGGTAAGTCAACCACGATCAACTGCCTCACCACCGTGCTCGAACCCACCTCCGGCACCCTGACTGTCGCGGGCCACGACGTCGCCACCGAGGGCGATGGAGTACGGCGAGCCATTGGCGTTGTGTTCCAAGAGTCGCTGCTCGACAACGTGTTGACCGTGCGCGAGAATCTCGCACTCCGCGCGCTGCCCTACCTGCCGACCAAGAGCGCGATCAAGGATCGTATCGAGACCCTCAGCGACCTCATCGAACTCGGCGATTTTATTGACAGGCGCTACGGCAAGCTCTCGGGAGGCCAGAAGCGGCGAGCCGACATCGCCCGTGCGCTTGTGCACGATCCTGAAATTCTTTTTCTCGATGAACCCACGACGGGTCTCGATCCGGCGAGCCGCAAGGTCATCTGGCAGACCATTCATGAGCTGCGTGAGCGCACCGGCTTGACCGTGTTTCTCACTACCCACTACATGGAAGAGACCGAGGAGGCGGACCGCGTCTGCATTATCGATAGGGGCAAGCTCATCGCCGATGGCACGCCATCCGAGCTGCGGGCGAAACACAGTTCGAGCATCCTCACCCTGACCACGGCGTCAGGCATGGAGCAACGCCGGGTACAGGGGTCGACTGAGGCGCAGCGGATCCTCGCGGAACTCGGCGATGGCGTGCTCGATTTTGAGTTCCGACACGGGCGTATGGACGACGTCTTCCTCGCCCTCACCGGGCGGCGTGGAGAGGAGAAATCATGAGAAACGTGCTCGGCATCTCCGGCCGTAACCTCCGATTGTTCTTCCGCGACCCTCTCAACGTGTTCTTCTCTCTCATGGGAGCACTCATTATCTTCGTGCTCTACGCACTCTTCCTCGGCAATCTCCAGATGCTCTCCATCTCCGCCGCGGTACCGGAGGCAAGTGAGGAGCAAGTACGGGGCTTCGTTGACGCCTGGATGCTCGCCGCCGTTGTCGCCCTGTCGGCAATGACCACCCCACTCGGTGCCCTTTCGGTATTTGTCGACGACGGCGCGAGCAACCGCTTTCGTGACTTCCTTGTCACCCCGATCCGGCGCGGACAACTGGTGCTCGGCTACATCGGCTCAGCGTTCGTTATCGGCGTGTTCATGACGACGATCGTATTTATTGTTGCGCTCGGATATCTCTGGCTGTTGAGTGGGGTTATTCTCGGCGCGGCTGAGATCGCTCGGTCGTTCCTCTGGATCATACTCATCACCGCTGGGTTCACGGCGCTGTGGTCGTTCATCGCCTCGTTCCTGCGCACACAGGGCTCATTTGCAGCGTTGTCGACCGTAGTGGGCACTGTGGCTGGTTTCGTGGCGGGTGCGTATCTTGCCGTGGGTCTCATTCCCGAAGCGGTGCGTAGCATCATCAGCGCACTGCCATTCGCGCAGTCTGCCATGTTGTTACGCCGCGAGTTCACAGAGGCACCCCTCACCGAGCTCGTGGGAGACGACCGTGAGAGCTTCGACGGCCTCAATGAGTTCTACGGCGTCACCCTGCATGTTGGCGGCTGGGCCGTGCCACTCTGGTTCGCTGTAGGTGCGCTCGTTATGCTCGCCGTCGTCTTCACAACGCTCGCCGCCTCGCGCATCCGCGCCCGCATCAGATAGTCCAGCATCCTCATCCTCACCATAGAAGGCAAGCGTTCCTGGTTTCGGATTTCATCGTTGTCAGTCAACGATCAACTCCGCTCACATTTATACCAATATCTATAAGTACAAATGTTTATTTGTGATACACTCCAGTTATTCGAGTGAGGAGGCTCATGATGGGCGCCGAAGCAATGACCAACCTTGACCTGGCCTTACGTGCGCTGGCTGACGGAAATCGGCGGGAAATCCTACGAGTAATCCGTTCGGCACCGCAGCCGGTTGGAGCGATAGCCGAGGAAGTCGGCCTCTCACAACAAACAACATCCCACCATCTCGGGGTACTCCGTAAGGCTGGGCTCGCGGTTGGAACCCGCGAGGGCACTCGTCATCTTTTCGCGGTGAATACCGATGGGCTGGCGGCAGTGCGCTCGTATCTCGACGACTTTTGGCCGGGAAAACTGGCCGAGTTGAAGAGCGCGATTGAGTCGCGGGAGGCCACAGATCATGGCTGAATTCCGTGACACGATCGATATCGCCGCTCCGCCAGAGACAGTCTTCAAGTACCTAACCACCAATGAGGGCATGATGGCGTGGATGGGGCACTATGCCGATCTCGACCCCACGCCAGGAGGAAGATTCGCGGTCGATATTGCGGGCCACCCGGTGCGGGGCGAGTATCTACACGTCGAGCCACCTCATCGCGTGGTGGTGTCGTGGGGTTTCGCGGGCAACGCTGATTTGCCTGCGGGAGCTTCAACGGTCGAATTCCGACTCACGCGGATCAACGGCGGTACCCACGTGGACCTTCACCATTTCGATCTACCCGATACAGAAGTACGCGGCCACGCCGACGGGTGGGCAAACTTCCTGCCCCGCCTCGCCGTCGTCGGTATTAGTGGCGACGCCGGGCCGGATAACTGGCGCCCGCTCCCGGACTAAGCAACCCAACCACTCCCAAACCGAAGAACCCACCCGCGACTCTCGCGACACACAGATGGGAAAACTCATGACTCCCGAACAGACCACGCTTATCGAACGTATACGCACCCTGATTGCCAAGGAGCCTGTGGTGCGCGAGGTGTCGATGTTTGGCGGCAGATCCGTGATGGTCAACGAAAAGATGATTGTCAGCGCCCTCAAAGACGGCGGCCTCTTGGTACGTGTGGACAACGACCGTCACAACGAACTATTGCGCAGGCCCGGAGCACAACAGGCGGAGATGGGACCCGGACGTGACATGGGGCCAGGCTGGATCGAAGTCACAACAGACGTGATCAGCGACGACGAGCAGCTATCCACCTGGGTCGAGATAGCCATGGACTACAACCATCGCATTACCGGCGGCCACCCATGAGCACGTTCCAAGGGCTCCAGCCAAGCTTCTTCCAGTTCTTCACCGATCTGGAAGCCGAGAACACGAAAACGTTCTGGCAAAGCAACAAGCCGCGCTGGGAACATGACGTTCGCGCCCCAATGCAATCGTTACTTTCCGAGCTCACCGAAGAATTCGGGCCACTGCGCATGTTTCGACCAAACCGCGACGTGCGATTTTCTGCGGATAAATCACCCTACAAGCTGTGGACCGGGGCAACCAGTGAAGCTCAAGCAGTCGGCGGAATTGGCTACTACCTCGAAGTATCTGCCACAGGCATTGTCACCGGGTATGGAGCGATGCTCATGGACTCGGACCAGTTACGCCGCTTCCGAGCCGCAATAGATAACCACACGAGTGGCAGTGAATTCGAGCACCTCATCGACTCTCTTGCCGCACAGTCACTGCCGATTTCCCACGGAGCCCAGGAACCGCTCAAGACCGCGCCGCGCGGCTACTCCGCCGGCCATCCCCGCATCCAATACCTGAGATGGAAAGGCGCAGCTATTGTCCAGCAATGGCCGAGAGCCGATTGGATGCACACGCCCGAAACCATCGAGGCGATCCGAAGTGTCTGGTCCGGTGCTGAACCACTTAAAACCTGGCTTGAAACACACGTCAATGGGCAGCCGGAGAGCTGACACTAGTCAGTCTGTATCTAGCCACGCAACGATAAAAGTGCCCTCGAAAGGATTCGAACCTTCGGCCTACCGCTTAGGAGGCGGTCGCTCTTCCCCTGAGCTACGAGGGCGTACCTAGCTAGTGTACCCACTTTGCTTGGCGCACACCGAATCGCAACCTCGGCCGGACCACCATTCGGATCCCGAGACCGCCGCCGTCCAGCCGTCCGGTGCGGCACACATCGCCAACTCGCATCGGGCGATGACGCCTACCTCACTTACCGCGGACGCTCCCACGGCACCTGCGGGCCCATGTCCTCATTTCGGCGAGTCCGCTTGGGAACCACAATCGTGGGACACACGGCGTGCTGGATCACCGCCTGGCTGGTCGAGCCGAGCAGCAAACCGGCGAAGCCACCTCGGCCACGCGACCCGACAACCAGCAGATCCACGGCAGTGGAGAACTCGGTCATAAGTGCTGACGCGTTGCCTTCGATGGCATGGCAGTGAATATCGACGTCGTAGCCTTGACGCAGTTCATCGACTGCCTCACGGAGCCCTGCACGCACGTCATCAAGGACCTCCTGATGATATCCGGCACCCGGCATCCACATGGATCCGCCGAAGTTCACCGCGCTCACGCACGATAGCCGCGCGCGCCATCGGGCTGCCTCGCGGATTGCCAAAGCCAGCGCCACACGTGAGGATTCCGACCCGTCGAATCCGCACACGATGTGTTTGACAGGCAGGACCTCGGAGACAGGACTTGTTGGAACGACGACGACGGAGCAGTAAGCCCGCGAGGACACCGCGTTCGTTACTGAGCCAAGAAGACGATCGGCGAAACCACCCGATCCTCCGCGAGCACCCAACACTATTCTGGCGGCACGCTTGGATCGCTCGAGGAGTTCCGTAATGGGGTCCTCATCGGAGAGGTGGAGCGCATAATCGACTCCGTACTCCTTGATCTGAGACTCGGCGGCCTCTAGGATCTTGCGAGCTCCCGCCTCCATGAGTGGCCCGGCCGGTTCCTCCGTCATTGGACGTCCGGTGTACCCGGGCTGCTGGAAACAGCAGACAACGTCAAGATGAGCGCCGCGGGTAGCGGCCTCTTGCACCGCCCATTCCAGCGCATTGAATGACGCATCAGATCCGTCAATACCGCAAACTACGAGGTTATCGTGACGATATGGCATTGCAATCACCTCCAACGATTGTCCTACCCTAATTCTGGCATGACTTACGCCACAGTGGGGGCTGCATTTAGTAGGAAGTGGAACCGGACATGGTGCACCAGTCCCCTTCCCAGGCAGGCGGTCAGAGCCGCTGCACCCATGAAGCCACTGGCAGGACACGACATCGGGGGACCAACCGCTGGTTGGTCCCCCGATGTTTCAAAGTCTTATATCAGCCGAAGACGCGGATGACGGTGGGCGTGCCGAGCCAGGAGTTCGGACCCGTGGTGGTTCCCATGCCTTCGTTCCAGGCGCCGATGTTCATGCCATCGCCCGAGTAGATCGCAACGTGGCCGGGCCAGTACAGGATGTCGCCGGGCTGAGCTTCCGCGTAGGAAACCTGACGGCCGACGGAAAGAACCGAGGTGGTGTAGCCACCAATGGAGACGCCGTGCTGGGCGTAGACGTAACGAACGAAGCCAATGCAGTCCCAGCCGGACGGGGTGGTGCCACCCCACACGTAGGGGGCGCCCTGGTAAGCGAGGGCGGTAGCGAGCACCGACGAGCCAGCACCGGAGTAGGAGGGAGCAGGTACAACCTCTTCCTGGGCGGCAGGGGCTTCCACATCCGACGTGGCGGTGTAGGAGACGGTCTCCGTCACGGCAGCAGGAGCCACCGAGGCTTCTTCTGCAGCGGGAGCGGCCTGAGGAGCAACGGGTTCGGGTTCCGGCTCGGGCTCAGGAATGGTTACCGTGGCAGTGAGTTCAACGCCGCGACCCTCTTCAACCGAGATCTGAGTGACGTCCCACTCTGCATCTTCGGGAGCGGTAACTGCTTCCGTGCTGGAAGCGGTGGGTGCCTCTGTCTCGGACACGGACAGAACGCCCGCAACCTTCTTGGCGGAAGTCTGCTCAGTCGCGTTAGCTGCAGGCAGCGCAACACCGAAGGCGGTGCCGAAAGCCATTGCGGCAATCAGGCCACGGCCAGCCGGGGTGTCAAGTGCGTTGAGCGCAGCCTCGCGGGTAATCGCATGGCGTCCGGTCATTAGGTTTACTCCTTGTGATGTCATTCGTTTCGCATCGATGGGACGATGTAAAACTCTTGCCAAGAAAGACAATAACGACTCATCACACAAATGTCACGTTTAGATAACGCCATATGCTTCAGGTCACACTTCGAAGTTTTGGCTTCATTGCAACGATTTACCGTTTCGTACAAAGATGAATCGCGGTGTAGATCACGGAGAATATCTCAAAATGGTGACGTACAACCGCATGTTTTTGTGACCTAGCCACCATCGGCTAGGTCACAATGAAGCAGTTCATGCCGCGGCGGCATCAATCATCCACTCGAACAAGGACTGGACACCACATACGAGGACCAGACACCACGTAGGAGCACCTACGCACCGCGTACGAGCAAATGCCCTTGCACCCATGGCGTCAGTTCGATCGAGCCCTGCGTACCCGTGAGAATCCACGTTCCGTTCTCGTTCGACATCATCACCGTTGTACCCGGCAACAACCCTGCCGCCTCAAATTCTCCCAAGAGGGGGATGTCCGTTTGCAGTGGTTCACCAATACGCACCAGGACGCATTCGCCACCCTCCGGGTTCTCCTTGAGGAAGTCCACCGTGCGTACCAGACCGGATGGGCCTGCCGCCTGGCTGCCCGGCCCCAAAGAATCGCGCTCGGGAATCGGGTTACCGAAGGGATCCTCCGTGGCTCCGTCAAGCAGCGTGGCAATCCTCTCCTCGACATCGTCAGAAATGACGTGCTCCCAACGGCACGCCTCCTCATGAATATCGACCCAAGGAACCTTGATCTGATCAAGCAGCAGGCGTTCGGCCAAGCGGTGCTTACGCATCACGGTGGTGGCCTGCTTGCGCCCCTCCACCGACAACTCGATATTCCGCGCGCCCACTATCGTCAACAATCCGTCACGCTCCAAACGCGCCACAGTTTCTGACACCGTGGGTTTGGACTGCCCGAGACGCTCCACGAGGCGCGCCCGGAGAGGAGGAACACCCTCTTCTTCGAGTTCGTAAATCGCCTTCAGATACATCTCAGTCGTATCGACGAGGTCGCCGCTCATTCTCGCTCCTGACTGCACTGCCCGAATCTAACCAACTGGGTCACTACCTTACTTGACCTTATCTAGATAGAGCAGGTCAGGCACCCCATTTTCCTTTATGCGCACAAAGAGTTCCACAATTACCCTCGAATTGCCCTAAAAACTCGTCTATCGGGCGTCCTCATTTCCTCGTCAATCTCCGGGTTTCCTCGTTAATCTCCGAGACAGCCGCGCTCCCATCGCACCTTCCACGGCAAGATAGACCCATGACCACGCAGATCCCCTCGCATCTTCTTCCCCGTGACGGACGTTTTGGCTCGGGACCATCCAAGGTCCGTCCCGCACAGCTTGCGCACTTGGCAAACGCGGGTTCCCTCATGGGAACCTCGCATCGGCAGCGTCCGGTACGCCAGATGGTCGGTAAGATTCGTGCCCAATTGTCCGAACTGTTCTCGGCACCAGAGGGCTACGAGGTCATCTTGGGTAACGGCGGCGCCTCCCTGCTCTGGGATGCCATCGCCTTCGGCGTGGTTGAGAAGCGCGCGCAAGCCGCGGTGTTCGGCGAGTTCTCCAGCAAGCCCGTCAAGCCACTCTCGAACGTCCCCTGGGTGTCCGAGGTTGATGTACGCCGCGTCGAGCCGGGTCGCGTCGCCCTCTGCGAGTCCAGGGATGGCATCGATACCTACTTATATGCACACAACGAGACGTCCACCGGCGCGCTGTCCCCGGTCAGCCGTTTCGGCGACGACGGCGCCCTCACCGTCATCGACGCCACCTCCGCGGCCGGTGGCGTTCGCGTGGATCTGTCCGAGACAGACCTCTATTATTTCTCCCCGCAGAAGTGTTTCGGGGCCGACGGCGGCCTGTGGCTCGCTTTCGCCTCTCCCGCGGCTTTGGAGCGCATCGATCGCCTGAGCCGGGAGCGCTGGATCCCCGATATCCTCAACCTGCAGTTGGCGGTCTCCAACTCACTCAAAGACCAGACTCTTAATACTCCGGCGCTTAGCACCCTCCTCCTTATCGAGGCGCAGCTGGATTGGATGCTGGAGCAGGGCGGACTGGAGGCGATGGCGGACCGGAGCGCCACGTCGTCGTCGTATATATACGAGTGGGCGTCAAATCGGACGGACGCGGAGCCGTTCATTTCCGAACCCGAGTACCGCTCGCCCGTTGTGGCGACGATCGATTTTGATGAGTCTGTGGATACCCAGGCGATTTCGGCGTTGCTACGTGAGAACGGCGTGGTGGACATCGATCCGTACCGCTCACTCGGCCGCAATCAGTTCCGGATTGGCACATTCCCCAGCGTGGAGTTCGAGGATGTTCGGGCACTGCTGGGCTGTATCGATTGGGCGATCGAGAACCAGAAGTAATCGAGAACCAGAAGTAGGCGTAGCAGCCGCTACTTGGGCTGATCTCCCGGGGTACGGTCGGCCTGGTTGATCGCTACCTCCCGGGCGATGCGCGCTTCTTCGTCCTCTTCGAGCTGGTGCTCCAGCGGTCCGACGATCTCCACGTGCGGTCGCGAGCGCAGGTGGTAGCGGACCTGGACATCCCACGTGCGCCGGCCCCACAGGTAGGCGCCGATCACCGCAATAAGGGCGGAGATCGCGCCGATACCCACTCCCCATCGTGGGCCGATCGTCTCCGAAATCCAACCGACGAGGAGAGCACCGAGAGGTGTGGATCCCATCATCACGGTCTGATAGAGCGCCATAACGCGGCCCCGCATCTGCGGTTCCGTAGACATCTGGACGGCCGTATTGGCACTCGTCAGCAGAGTGAGCATGGCAAGTCCCACCGGGATCAGTGAAAGTGCGTAAAGCGGATACGTAGGCATCACCGCATTGAGACCGGCTGCCACGGCGAAACCGAACGCGGCCACTACCACGACTCGCACACGCGGTTGAGTGGTGCGGCGCGCTGCCATGAGTGCACCGGCCAGGGAACCGATGGCGAGAACCGAGCCGAGAATGCCGTAGCCATCAGCCTCCATACCGAAGATCGTGCGGGCCATAGCAGCCGTGGTGAGCTGGAAGTTCATGCCCAGACAAGCGATCACGCCCGTCACCACAAAGATCACCTTGAGGTCGGTGCGGGAACGTACGTAGCGCAGCCCTTCGCGCACGGCACCCTTGTGGCGCCGCCCCTTCTTCTCTCCTTCCTCGGCGGAGCCAGCCGCCGTCTCAGCCTTGGTCACCGGGTAATACTCGGAGGGACGCATGAGGAAAAGAGCGCCGATAGTCGCGAGGAAGGAAACCCCATTGATCATGAAGACCCAGCCCGTCCCCACCCAGGCGATGAGAAGGCCTGAAAGCGCCGGGCCGATGAGGCGGGCAATATTGAAGCTCGTCGAGTTGAGGCCCACGGCATTGGGAAGCGACTTTGCCGGGACCAGTTCCGAGATGAAGACGAGGCGGGGTGGACTATCGAAGGCACCCACCACTCCCAGCGCCAAGGCAAAGAAACACACGGCCCACACCGTCGCTAGGTCGAGCATGACGAGTGTTCCCAGTCCAAAGGCCAGGAAAGCCTGCAACGATTGAGTCAGTAGCAGCATTTTGCGCTTATCAAAGCGGTCGGCCATCGCCCCGGCGAGTGGAGTAAAGAAGAGGAGCGGCAAGAACTGCAACGCGGTGACAAGTCCAACAGCGAACGAGCTGTCATCAGTCAGTACCGCCAACACCAGCCAATCCTGGGCTACCCGTTGCATCCACGTTCCGGTGTTGGCTACAAGGGCCGCAAAGAACCACACTCGATAGTTGTAAAACTTTAGGCTCGCAAACGTGCGTCCCATAAAACTGCTGTCAGCCCTTTCACCATATCATCGCCACCTACCTTTCCATCCTATCCCTGCACTTCCCCATGCGCTATGAACCAACAGACAAAACCGGTGGTCAGCGGCTCAATCTGCCGCTGACCACCGGTTATGCACTACCACGGCCGAAAGATCGCGAAAGATCGCGTCCGAGGTGTCAGTCTGTCAGGAGGATGCTTCAGAACTATTACGCCGCGAGAAGCGCCTGAATCGGCTCCATAAGGAAATAGAGAACGAAGAGTCCGGCCACCAGCCACAGCAGCGGGTGCACCTTCTTGATGTTGCCTGTGGCGGCCTGCATCACCACGTGCGCAATGAAGCCCACACCAATACCCACGGTCATGGAATACCCGAAGGGCATCATGACAATCGTCAGGAAGGCCGGGATGGCGAAGACGAGGTTGTCCCAGGTGATGTCGCGAACCTGCTGCATCATGAGCATGCCCACCGCAACCAGAGCGGGAGCGGCGGCCTCATTGGGAACGATGGCCACGAGCGGGGCGAAGAAGGTGGCGAGCAGGAACGCCACGCCTGTCACGATGGAGGAAAGTCCGGTGCGCGCACCATCCGCCACACCGGCGGAGGACTCGACAAACGAGGTGTTGGAGGAGACACCACCCATGCCACCGGCGATGGCACCGAGGGAATCGACGAGGAGGATCTTGCTGGTACCCTGCGGGTTCCCATCCTCATCGAGAAGGTCGCCTTCGGCGGCCACGGCAACCATGGTCCCCATGGTATCGAAGAAGTCGGCCAGCATAACCGAGAAGGCGAGCACCACAACGGCAATCACACCGATCTTCTGGAAAGGACCAACGATCGAGAACTGACCCAGAGTGCCAAAGTCAGGCAACTGGATGGGCGAGCCTGTGAGCGCCGGAACGGTGAGCGCCCAGCCTCCGGGGTTCACCACACCGGGACCAAGATGAGCTACTGCTTCCATCACCACGGCGAGAACGGTGGAGACAAAGATACCGATGAGGATGGCACCCTGCACACGACGCACCATGAGGATGGCCGTGAGGAAAAGACCCACTATAAACACAACAAGCGGCCAGGTAGAGATTGAGCCGTTCACGGCGAAGGTAAGTGGCGTTCCCACTCCGCGGGTCACCATACCTGCATTGACAAGGCCAACCAGGGTGATGAACAATCCGATACCCACCGAAATGGCGGTGCGCAAGTACTTCGGAACAGCCCGGAAGATTGCCTCGCGCAGACCGGTGACCACCAGCAGCACCACGACGATACCTTCGAGGACGATAATTCCCATGCCATCGGCCCAGGTCATACCGGGGATTTGCACGATCGTTGCGGCAACCATGGAGTTCAGGCCAAGTCCCGCGGCGATGCCGATTGGGAAGTTGGCCACCGAGCCCATGAGGATCGTCATGATACCCGCAACGAGGGCGGTTCCCGCGGCGATGGCCGCCTGATTCGGCTCCGTGCCGCCACCGAGGAATCCCCCGGTGGAGTCCGGGCCGGACAGAATAATGGGATTGAGGACCAAAATGTAGGCCATAGCGAAGAAGGTGACAAGGCCACCACGAACTTCTTGGCCGAGGGAGGAGCGGCGCTCCGTGAGGTGGAAGAGCTTCTCGAGCATTCCGGCCTTTTCGACGGCCGGTGGAGTCATCGTGTCAATCACCTAACCGAGTCTCATAGTGCGAACACTGTGCGGCCAACCGGTGTCCATATCGTGAACGCAAGGTTTCTCGCGCTTCGATCACTCGCGCCAGTCCGGGAACACGCCACAGACTCTTCGTCTTTCCAACAACGACGACGCCACTTCCGCATGATTCCGCCACTTTCCGGGCTTATTCGCCCGGGCTGCGATATCTATTCTCACCTACGAATTGAACGCGGATCTACCGGCAAGCTCCAAGTGAGAGGTTACCCACGCTGCTCCAGAACGTCCCGAGTCAGCGGTTCAGCAGCCATCGATTATCAGGAAACCAACGCCTAGCCTACGGAACCCCCGCCATAACCAGCTTTCCGAAGCCTCGCAGCGAGAGCCACCCATCGGAGGCCGGAATGAAAATCGCCTGCCCGGCATTCATCGTGAGAACCTCACCGTTCGCCTCCGCCTGCACCGCACCCTCTAAACACACCAGGGTGCGCGGCCCCAGCCCCGGTTGTTTCACCCATTCGCCGGTGTCACGCAAGGTAACCACCGACAACTCGAAGTCATCAACGGGCGCGTAGAAGGTCGACGTCGTCCTGTTGTTACGTTCCGGAGCGATACGAACCGGAGGCGCAGCATCGGCCCGGACAACACGCAAGAGCTCCGGAACATCGAGATGCTTAGGCGTGAGCCCGGCGCGCAGCACGTTGTCCGAAGCCGCCATAATTTCAATGGCCACACCGGATAGATAGGCGTGAACCGTCCCGTCCGGGACAAAGAGCGCCTCCCCCGGATGCAAAGTCACCGGGTTCATGAGGAGCGATGCCACAACGCCGGGATCTCCCGGGTAATACCCAGCCAAAGACAACACGGCCGCATCCGCACGCCGCGAGGGCGATTCCTCCGGATCGCGCCGAGCGCACGCATCCACGACCTCAGCCACCGCATACTCATCAGGCCGGGACTCCGGAGCCAACAGGAAGCTAAAAGCCGCACGCACCCCGTCCCTCACAACAATCTCGCGCACGGCGTCTGTCAAAGGGGTATTCAGCCCGCGGAGCACGGTCGCAATACGGCGCGGGGCACGGAAACCTGCGAGCGCCTCGAACCGGGTGAGAGCGTAGGCCAGTTCCGGCTTGTGGTTGGGGTCGCGATAGTTGCGATTCGGGGCGCGGCGTGGAATACCGGCAGTCTCCTCCGCGGCAAAACCTGCCTGCGCCTGCTCCAAGGAGGGATGGACCTGCAAGGACAAAGGTTCGGCCGGGGCAATGATCTTCAGCAGATAAGGGAGCTGATTGCCCAGGCTGTCAACCACCTCTTCACCCAGGGTTGCGGAAGGGTCGGCGGCAACGAACTCCTCAAGTGTCAGCAGCTCATCGGTACTATCTGCCCCCTCATCAGGGGAAGCCAATGGCGCGATGGCATGCGCAAGGATGCCATCGTTACCGGTGTGCGCAGGATAAATCTGCTCCGGATCAAAGAGCGGCGCACGCTCCCCACATCCGATGCGGGCCGGATCATCCGGATGAGCACCCAGCCACACTTCGGCCACCGGCATATGTGCCGGCGGATAGCCGAACAGTGCGGGGCTCACCTGCGGCGAACCCCAACTGTAGTCACGCGCTCTGCCCTGCAGACGCTCCATCTAGCTCACTTCCCCAGGCAGCGGCTGCCTCGGACCACCATCTCGCCAAGATTCCAGGCGCGCAACATCCGCGCCTGCCACAAGCGATGACCCGACTCTGCCCTACTCAGCCTTCTCGACAACCTCAAGATCGGCTTCATCAATTACCGGGGAGCTGGGATCCCACAGCTTCTTCTGCTTCGGGCTGTCCGTCTCCGAATGCGCACCGCAGCCGTGGTCCAGCGAGACGACCTTGCCGTCGTAGGGGGACCACTCGTTCGCGCACACACCGAACATCGTGCGAGCCGAACCAGCCATGAGCATGAGGAAACCACACGTCGAGCAGGTAGCTTTCGCGGCTCGCGCACCCGGACTCGAGGGCCCATTCTCGCCGTCGTACCAGCGCTGGAACGCTGACGCACGCCCCTTGGGGGACAATACGCGCGGGCGCCCCAGACCCAGCTCGAACTCGGCGATCTCGTCCGCATCCTCGCTGGTGTCCTCAAAACCCGGTTCCAGGCGGTCGTCGTCGGCAAGATAGGGAAGCCGATCGGTGGGCTGGATATCCGAAGGTTCCAACCGTTCCGCCCACGGAACCCAGTCCGGCGCAAGCTTGGCATCCGGGCCCGGACGAAGTGACATCTCGTCGATCGTCGGCCTACTTGAGCGAGGAATACGCGCCAGCGTCACCGTCCAGAACCAGCCCGGGTAGCCGGGAAGAAGGCATTCGAAGCAATGCGTCAGCACCCGGTCGGATTCAACGACGACGCCCGCATGCTCGCCCACGTTGACGGGACGCGTGAGATCATTCAACGCTTCCCGGGCTAGATCAACCGCCGAGGCCAGGACGCGCTCGCGCCCCGCCGAGGCAGACAGCTTGATCCGTGAACGCTCAGGCATCAAAGTCGTCCGCTAGTGCACGCAGTGCCTTCGCAATGCGATGCCCACCATCGGGGTAGCGTCCCCGACGCAGCTGCGTGGAGGACGAATCGAGAATCTTGATGAGATCCTCGATAATGACCACCATCTCCTCCGGGGAGCGGCGGTTCTTACGCGCAAGAGATTCAAGCTTCTCGATCACCGTCAGGTTAAGCGCCTGCGGGCCACGTCGAGTCTCGGCAACCCCATAATCCACGCGTGTTCCGGGACGAAGCTTCGTGCCATTCGGCACGGCAGAAGACGGCAGGTAGACCTCTTCCCCGTCATCTCCGGCGATGAAACCAAATCCCTTCTTCTCATCGAAGAATTTGACCTTACCCGTTGGCACGGCGCACCACTTTCTTT
>RRZU012370404.1_pt1 | contig 17104 bp, 11 predicted proteins | sample 2165561 | NCBI WGS metagenome assembly RRZU01 (sample SAMN10456909, study PRJNA506462) | wastewater metagenome | isolation source: wastewater sludge | place: USA: Moscow, Idaho | reverse complement strand
TACAAGGAGAAAAAACAAATACACATTCACAATTCAATTCTATAACAATCATTAATAAATCCATAACTATACCAAGGTTATGGAAGAAAGGAAAAGGTATATTAGAACTCGTTTAATGAGTCATTAACAATATACCAGGAGGAATATATTATGTCATTAGTAGGAAAAACAGTAGAAGAATTTAGCGCGCAAGCGTACTTAAACGAGGACTTCATCGAAGTTACTCAAGAAGATTTTAAAGGGAAATGGACAGTACTTGTCTTTTATCCAGCGGACTTTACATTTGTATGTCCAACAGAATTAGGAGATGTTCAAGAGCAATATGAAACATTAAAAGCTTTAGGTGTTGAAGCATATTCAGTATCAACTGATACTCACTTCACTCATAAAGCATGGCACGATACTTCAGATGTAATTGGAACTTTAGAATTCCCAATGATTGGAGACCCTTCACATACTATTTCAAGAATGTTTGATGTATTAGATGAAGAAACAGGAATGGCTCAACGTGGAACATTCATTATTGATCCAGACGGTGTTATCCAAGCTATGGAAATTAACGCTGACGGTATCGGTCGTGATGCTAGTTCATTAATTCCTAAAATTAAAGCGGCACAATATATTCGTAAAAATCCAAACGAAGTATGCCCAGCTAAATGGCAAGAAGGAGAAGCTACATTAACTCCTGGTTTAGACTTAGTCGGAAAGATTTAAGGATTAACTATGGCATTAGATGAAAATATTCGTAAAGAATTAGAAGGTTATGTCGATCTATTAGAACAAGATGTTGTTATAACGGCGAGTTTATCAGATGACAAAGCTTCTAATGATATGCGTGAATTCTTAGAAGAAATTGTAGGCTTATCTTCAAAACTTTCGTTGAAGGAAGAAACGCTAAGTCGTACACCTAGTTTTGCTTTGGATAGAGACAATGGAAATGTCGGCATTGAATTTGCTGCAATTCCACTAGGACATGAATTATCATCATTTGTTCTAGCTCTAGTTCAAGCAAGTGGTCGTGCACCGAAAATCGATGATTCTTTAATTAAGAGAATTCAAGAAATTGATAAAGAACTACACTTTGAAACATACGTGAGTTTAACATGTCACATCTGTCCAGATGTTGTACAAGCTTTAAATACAATGGCTGTCTTAAATCCTAAGATTTCGCATACTATGATTGATGGTGGAATTTTCCAAGATGAAATCAAAGAAAAAGATATCATGGCTGTACCAACTGTTTATTTAAATGATGAAGAGTTTGCAGCAGGAAGAACAACATTAGAAGAATTTGTTGATATGGTTGCGGGAGCAGCAGAACTTGATTTAGATTTATCAGTTCCTTATGACGTATTAGTAATTGGTGGTGGACCTGCTGGAGCAAGTTCAGCAATCTATTCTGCACGTAAAGGTCTAAAAGTTGGAATTATTTCTGACCGTATTGGTGGACAAGTACTAGAAACATTTGCGATTGAAAATGTTATTGGTACTCCGTACACTGAAGGACCAAAACTTGCGGCATCATTACACGCACATATGAAAGAATATGATATCGATATTATCAATACTCAAACAGTAACAGATTTAAGAAAAGAAGATTTAGCAATCGCAACATTAGAAAATGGTCAAGAGATTAAAGCTAAGGTAGCGATCATTGCAACTGGTGCTCGTTGGCGTAATGTTAACGTTCCTGGTGAAGCTGAATTCAAAAACAAAGGTGTTGCATACTGCCCACACTGTGATGGACCGTTATTCAAAGATAAGAATGTCGCAGTTATTGGTGGAGGAAACTCAGGTATTGAAGCAGCGATCGATTTAGCAGGTGTTGCGAAACATGTAACAGTTGTTGAGTTCGCTGAAGAATTAAAAGCAGATGAAGTACTTCAAAAAGCGCTATATAATTTAGATAACGTTGAAGTACATAAAAATGCAGCAACTTCAGAAATTCTTGGAGATAAGAGTGTTACAGGTATGACCTTCAACGATCGTACAACTGAAGAACAACACAAGTTAGATATTGATGGCGTTTTCGTTCAAATTGGACTTGTTCCAAATACTGAATTCTTAGGTGATACATTTGAGAAAACACGTATGGGTGAAATCGTAGTTGATAATGTTGGAGAAACAAGTGTTCCTGGAATTTTTGCAGCAGGAGACTGTACAGACAGTAGATATAAACAAATTATCATATCTATGGGATCTGGAGCAACTGCCGCACTAGGTGCATTTGATTATCTAATTAGAGAAACTAAATAAATATAAAAAGAGTTATCATACAGGTAACTCTTTTATTTTACACTTTAAATGTGATAAACTAGAATTAAGGAGTGATAGTATGGATATGAGAAAAATCTATAAAAAGAATGATGAGTTTATTAAGGGGCGTTGGCTTAGAATATTAATTTCTATTCTCGTAATTGCTGCAATTACGAGTGCACTTTCAATGGCTCTTGGAGGCGCAAATTCAATGTTTTCTATTGAAGATTTGTTTATGCCAAATGAGTATGACTACTATGGAATGTATGACTATAATCCGACTCCTATCGTACATTTGTTTTCAAAAACAGCGGGTATTGCATTATTAGTAAGTTTTGTTAAAGATATTCTGAATTTTTCATTAGCAATTGAACTAAAAGATAACTATGAAACAGATTGTGATGTGCGTTTAGATTCGACAGCTCGAAATGTTAAAAAACATGGTGTCAAATTATTTTTAGTCAGCTTAATAAAAACAGTAATAAATGGACTTATAGCGGCTTTATTTGTTCTTATAATATTTGTAATAGTGATGCTTGTTGGTTCATTTGGTATAAATTCGTATGATTCTGGTATGTATGATCCGTACTATAATACTGGTTTTGACCTTGGAGGTATAATAGCATTATTACTTCTTGTTGGATTAACTGTAATGCTTGTGGGCATGCTTTATGTTGAATACGGCTTCGCTTATTCAATTTTCTTAATCAGTGAAGACGAAGAACTCGATGTTTTAGATGCGGTAAAAAATAGTTTTACGCAAACTAAAGGACATAAATTTAATCTCTTTAGATCACACTTTAGATACGGTATTAGAATTGTTGGTTTATTTATTATTTCCTTTATACTTTCTATAATATTTATTGGAATAGGTGCGGAATCCTTTGGGGCATTTATTGTGATTATAGGAGTTGTATCAACCCTTGTACTAAGTGTTTACTACTTGCCTCATACCACAACAATAAATGGGGTCTATTATATTGAAATGCATCGTAAACTCATTAGTGATATGAACAAAGAAATCGAACCGGTCGTTGCGAATGAGATTAAATTGGATGAAGAAGTAGAGACTGTTGTAGTTTCTGACGAAATTTTAGAACCGGCTGTAGATATCGAACCAGCAGTTGAAATTGAACCGGAAGAAATTGGTGATATTGAATCAGAAGATGATACAGTTGATGAGACAATAGAAAGCAATACTAAAGAATAACGGATTAAGTTCGTTCTGATAATTATGATTATTGGGAGGAACTTTTTTTATTTGTTCATAATGTAACGGTATTTCACATATAAGACACATAAAGCGTTCATTGTAATTTAGTTACTTTGGTGGTAAAATGTAGATAATTGTGAAAGCGCTAACCATAAGTGCCACAATTAGAAGAGGAGAATATATGAAAAAGTTGAGAAATGTAATTTTAGGGATTCTAGCAACAGTGTTATTAATACCGACTGTTTCTACACCAACGATTATACAGGCAGAAGAGTCTAATCAATCGTCTACAATTAGAGTTGCGACACATAATATAGCAGCACCTAATGAAGCAAAAGCAAAAACGATTAGCAAATTGTATAACACACACAATATTGATATTGTCGGTGTCCAAGAAGCAGACATGTTTAATGGTAGAAATGACTACGATACGATCAAAACATTAGAAAATGATGTTTTAAAGTATTCACGGTTTGCTAAAGGGAGAGATTATAATGATGGAGACTTCGGAATAGGCTTCATTTCAAAATATAGTATTTTAGAACATAGTTCTGAGCCAGTTGAGCATCCTTCGGGAAGTGCCGCAACTAAAGTAATTGAAAGAGCGGTTATAGAAGTAGGAACAGAAAAAGTTGCCTTATATAACGTTCACTTTAGTTGGGAAGACTTAGGTTTAAGACAAAGACAAATGAAAGAATTGAAAGATCGTTTAAATCAAGATCCAATCAAAAATGTTATCTTAATGGGTGACTTTAATGTGGACCAACATTTAATGGAATATTCAATCTTTAGAGACCAATTTGATATGGCAAATGGTGGATCATTTGGATTCTTTGATACATATTTAGAAGATGACGATCCTAATATGAAGCATAATAAAATTGATAACATTTTAGTAAGTAAAAATATGACAATCGAAAATGTTGTCTTAGTAGGAGAACGCTCGTTATCCGATCACGCTTTATTCTATGCTGATATTAAGATTGATGGTGGAAGTATACCGGTTAAATCTGATAATATTATGCCTGGTAAATATTTATCATACTCACATGCTCCACAAAATGTCTTAGAAACATATGATGTTTATGCAATTACAGATGGAGGAGCAGCAGGATTTAGTGGTGTTTCGACAAATGAAGAACAAACGATTAATATAGATCTTCATCAAGCATATAAACTAGAAGCATTTTCTTTATCATGGAATTCAGCACCTACAGAGTATAAAATACTAGCAGGATTAAATGAGAATGATCTCGAAGAAATTTATTCTGGCGATGCATCATTAGCTGATGTTGATATTATTGTAGATGACAATGTAAAAGTAATGAAGATTGTTATTAAAGGTGCATTTAACTTAAAACAAATCTTTGCAACTGGAGAAGAAGTCTATGATATTATTGGTGATAATGAAATCTTAAACGGTGATTTAAGTATACTTGTGCCGGAACCACAAACACAACCACCAGGATTCGAAGCTGCACACTGGGATACAGACATGTGGGTTAATAAAGAAAAACCAGAACATTGGATTTATCAAAAGTATAAAGTTACAGAGCAAACATCTGACTATGTCGCAAATGTTTTACCATCAGATAGAGATGGTTCCACAAATAACATGGTGGAAATAACAAAGAATAATAGTGCGAGTGGATTCTTTAAACAAATGAAAACTCCAATGTTAGGAAATACAAAATATATGATTGGTTTTTGGTATAAAAACCAAAATGTATCAAAAGATTTAAAACTATCAATATCGGAGTATAACGGGGCAAACAAAGGTACACAAAATTTTGTACTTAATGACTTAGCAGAAAAATCAAATAATGAATGGGTTTACTATGAACATACGTGGACTACAAATGCAAGTACAGAGAAGTTTGACATTGTGTTTAGAGTAGATGGCGTAAGTGGTACATATAATTTAGAAGATATCTCACTTGTACAAAAAATGTCTTATCCACAAGAGTTTAAGATTGCACGTCATACAATTGATACACACGAATTAGAAACTGGAGAAAGTACTCAAGTATTAACAAACTACTTCCCTCTTACTCCTGAAGAAGCAGGAATTTCAGTAGCATGGGTTAGTGAAGATGAAAGTGTCGCAGTTGTATCTCCTACCGGTGTTATTACAGGAGTTGGACAAGGTGAAACATATATTTCAATGAGAAATAATGTTTCAGACCGTTTTTACTCTGATATTAAAGTAAGAGTTACTGGTGATGATGTTGTTATAGAGCCAACAAATTTAATCGTAAATGGTGACTTTGAGCAATCAGAAGAAATACCGACAAATCCACAACATTACAGTGATGATACATTCCATGATGCAGGCTTATGGAGAGATACACAAGTCAAACCTAGTTCTTGGATGTTCCAAAAATGGAAACCTGCAGCAAATACTGATGACTTCAAAGCGTATTACCTTGAAGAAGATGGAAACAGTTATGTGAAGGTTGATGTTAGTACTAAAGCTAATGATACAATGAACTTCTTTAAAAATATTGAAATTCCTGTTGAAAAAGGAAAACGTTATATTGTCAGTGCGGATATTCAACAACTTATTAGTGAAGGCGATTTACTAATTCGTATTGAAAGAAATAATAACGCTCGTATCAATAGAACCTTTAACGGTGTTGATGAAGAAGTAAAAGATTATTACTATGTGTTTAACAGTGATGGTTCAGATAATTTAAATTTAATCATTGGTTATGAGCAAAATGCTCGTGGTTCTTATACTATTGATAACGTTAAGCTTGTGGAATATGATGGTAAAGCAAGAGAGATTGAAATGGATCAAGAAGATATTATTATGCATAAAGATGGAACTGCTTCAGTTAACGCTGTAGTCCTTCCAGAGCAAGCAGATGATCGTACAATAAAATATATGTCGAGTGATGAAACAATCGCTACAGTAGATTCTAAAGGTGTTGTAAAAGCAATTAGTGCAGGTTCAGCAACAATTACCGCAACAGCGAATAACAACTCAGAAGTATCTGTGTCTAAACAAGTAAAAGTTGTAGATGGTGATATTGATATTGATAATATTAAGATTAATAATTTAGAAAATACATTAAAGAATGGTGAAATGAGATTCTTACATGTAGATACAGAACCAGGATATGCAACTGAAGGATTATCAGTAGTATGGTCTTCATCAAATGAAGATGTAGCAAGCTTTGAAGGGAATAAACTTGTAACACACAAGGCAGGAACAACTACAATTACTGCGACACACAAATCGATTACAGATTCTAAAACATTAACTGTTCAAACTAAAGAGATTGATGATTATAGAATCATGCGTGATCGTTGGAGAAATAATCTTATTGGAAATGAAACAACAATGGATTTAAGTGATGCAGACATTAAGCGTTTTGTAGATCAATTAGATAGTAAGAGTACAGCACTCTTTGACAGTATGCATAAAGAAGATGAACGTGTATCTATGAGTTCACCAGAATTATGGGATGTTGTTGATACAACAGCCGCAGCTCACATGACAACACAATTTAGAAATCTTTACACTTTAGCACAAGCATTTATGATTGAAGGAACGACATTATATCAAAATGAAAAAGTATTTAATGAAGTGTTAGCAGGATTCGATTTTATGATGACTGTGAAAAAATATACAGGAAATGGTTATACAGGAAACTGGTGGGACTGGCAAATAGGATCAGCACAACCATTTGCACATACACTTTTAATTCTTGATGATTATTTAACACTCGATCAAAAAGTTAAATATGTAGCACCAATTAAAGGATATACACAAAGTGTTTCACTACAAATTCCATCAGTAACATCTTCGGGTGCAAACAGAACTGACATAGCTATTTCAGTTTTAGCAACTGCGATTATATTAGAAGATAAAGATCGTATGGATCAAATACCTAAGTACATCCCTTCTGTCATGTTTAATGAAAACTCTGGTGGTGATGGATACTACATTGATGGTTCATTTGTACAACATGGAGACAAAGCATACAGCGGTAGTTATGGTGTTGAAACAATTCGTGGACTTTCAACAATAATTTCAATTATTGATGGCACGAAATGGGGATTCAGTGAAAGTACTGAAAACTATACGAACCTATATTCAATTATTCCAGACACATACTTCCCTATTGTACATAAGGGAATGAATATGGCGATGAACCAAGGACGTAGTATTTCACGTGCACCAGGAACAAATAAATTTGCGCCAGCATTCTCAGGAGGAGCAGAATTAAGTGCGAACCTCTTAACATTAGCGGATTATATGCCTGAAGAATTAGAAACATCAATTAAAGAACACGTTAAATTATGGTACCAAGATTCTAAAGAATACTATGATTATATGGAACACACGCGTGATCTAGAAATGTTATTAAATCTTAAAGCATTGATGGCAGATGAAACCATTGAACCAAAAGTTTCTGAAGGTTTAAAAGTTATGACTGCAATGGCACGTGTTATTAACATTAGAGAAAAATACAGTGCGGGAGTTTCAATGACGTCATATAAGATTTCTAACTATGAATCCGGTAATACTGAAAACCCTTATGGATTCCATACAGGGGACGGTATGTTATACCTATACAATGATGATTTAACAATGTACGGTGACTCATACTGGCCAACAGTAGACTGGTATCGTTTACCAGGAATTACTGTTGATACAAGAACATTAAAAAAAGATGCACTTTCAAATAAGACATCTTCAGATATGCGTTGGGTTGGTGGGGTTTCTAATGGATTAAATGGTTCATCAGGAATGACCTTAGATAAATCCAAACAAAATAAAGGTGGAACAACATTCGATCTTAAAGCTAAGAAATCATACTTCTTTATTGATGACAAGATTGTAGCAGTAGGATCAGATATTTCTGGAAATACAAATGCAACAATTGAGACTGTCGTTGAAAATAGATTATTAAACAAAGAAGGATCAAATACTGTAGTGTTCAACGGCGATGTAGTAGAATATCCACAAACAAAACAAGTGAGTAAAAATGATTGGGTTCACTTAGAGGGTATTACTGATAACGCAAGTATTGGATACTACTTCTTAGAAGATGCAGCGAATGTAGAGCTGAATGAAGTAAAACGTTCAGGAACATACAATGATATTAACAACTACTTTGGAACAGACACTGTTTATGAAGAAGACTATTTCTTATTGAGTGTCCACCATGGTAAAACAGTGAGTGATGATAAATACGCTTATGTAATCTTACCAGGTTTAACGGCTGATCAAACAGAAACAGCAGTCCAAGAAGAGTCAGTGAAAATTGTGGAAAACAGTAAAGACATCCACGCAGTCATTGATGAGAAAGCTCAAGTGTTTGCGGCAAACGTATTTACAAAAGGAGAAACAACGTTTGATTTAAGTGGTTATGATTTCCCAGTAGATTCAATTACAGTAAACAATGCACCTTCAATAATAGTAGAAGTTAACCAACTTGGGGAATTAACGGTAGAAGTTTCATCACCAAGACGTGAAGGTGATGAAAGTAACATTGAATTAACTTTAAGTAATGGCAAAGTAATTACTAAGGGTAATAAGATAAAAGAAGTCGTTGAAACGGATGATAAACTTTCATTTACTTTCATTAGTAATGGTTTAGCGGGACGTTCAGATGGCGTTACTGTTACATACAAAGTTGATGAAGATGTATCAAATCTTATTGATGAACTGAAGGCTCTTTATGATGTCGCAGTTTCAAAAGAAGAAATGAAGCATACAGTGACATCATGGAATAAACTTACTGCGCCAAGAGATGCAGCGAAAGAACTCTTAGAAAGATTAGATGTTCTAATATTAATCAGTAAGGAAGACCTACAAACTGCAATTACAAATCTACAAGCAGCTTTAGATCAATTAGAGTTAGCAGGAGATCTTGAAAAAGCTCAAGAGTTAATAGATTCAATAGACTTAAGTAAATATACTGAATTTACTCAATCAGAGTTAAGATCATTAATTGAATCTCTAGAGTCTTTAATCGATGGTCGTGAAACTCAAATTAAATTAGATGATGTCATTAAAGAATTAAACAAAGCTTTAGAAGATGGTGATAAAGTCATTGACTTAGACAAGTATAAAAATGCACTTGAAATTTATGAAACAATTAATGAAGAAGTATATACTGAAGCATCAGTGAAAGTATTTAAAGATGCGTACAAGGTGCTTTCTGAACTTGTAGATGCTTATGATGAAACACAGGCGTTAACAGTTACTAAGGCAGACTTAGACAAAGCGTTAGATGCTCTAGTGAAAGCATTCTCTGATCTAAAAGAAAATGAGATTGTAGAACCAGTTGATCCAAAACTTGAGAAACTAAGAGAAGATGCTAAGAAATTACTCGAAGAAGTATCGAAACGTGAATCGATGTCAGATGAATTAAGAAAAGAAGCTGCGAAATTAACACTTATGCTCGCAGATGATACGATTACTTATGACGAACTCCTTGAACAATATGAACGTGTACTTAAACTTCACAAGAAAACAGAAGTTATCATTGATGAAGATAAAGACAAGGAAAAAGAGAAGGATGAAAAAGATGTTCCAACTGGAATTATAAATCTTACACCATTATGGATTTCCCTCTTTGCAATCGGAATCTTATATGTCATCTTTGACAGAAAAAGAAAGTCACAACGACTTTAGTTAAGTTTAAAAAATCTTACCTCTTTACAGGGGTAAGATTTTTTCATGCAAAGAACATTAATAATGCTTTTTTATAAAAGTGTCTCCATCCCCTTCTCTATAACGACTATTTCAAGAATTGTTCATTTGTTAAATAATGAACTAATTTTTAACTTGCTAAAAGTTTGATTCGAGACTCATATTTATATAAACTATACTTACGCTTAAAACATAATAATTAAATTTGCGTTAGTGAGAAAGGAAAGATAGAAATGAGTAATAATTTACCAAAAACAATCATGAAAAGAGATGGATCAATCACTGAATTCGTACCTGCTAAGATTACAAAAGCTATTGAAAAAGCTGGAGTTCAAACAGGAGAATTTGATTTAAAAGAAGCTGAGATCCTTACAAGTGATGTTTTAGAAAGAGTTTCAAATAAGAAATTATCAGAATTAACAGTTGAAAGTGTTCAAGATTTAGTGGAGTTGGCACTTTTAGATTCAGAATATAAACAAACAGCAAAGGCTTATATTTTGTACCGTGCAGAGCGTATGGCAGCTCGAAAACCTGATTTATTCAAATATAGAATGAACTTAAAGCCTTATGAGTATCCGGAATTAGCAGAGTATAAAGAAGCGATTCAACACTCTTATTGGTTACATACAGAGTTCAACTACACATCTGACATTCAAGACTTTAAAGTCAATGTTACAGATGCGGAGAGAAATGCAATTAAGAATGCAATGTTAGCAATTGCTCAAGTAGAGGTTGCGGTCAAGACATTCTGGGGAGACTTATATAATAGAATTCCAAAACCAGAAGTTGGATCAGTAGGATTTACTTTTGCAGAGAGTGAGGTTCGTCACCAAGATGCGTATGCTCACTTACTTGAAATACTCGGTTTAAATGATGAGTTTGAAAAGATTAAAGATATTCCAGAATTAATGCAAAGAGTGAACTACTTAACTCAGGCAACAATTCTAGCAAGAACTGAAGATGATCGTGATTACGCACTATCATTATTACTCTTCTCATTATTTATTGAACACGTATCATTATTCTCACAATTTTTAATTATTATGTCATTTAATAAATATAAGAACATCTTCAAAGGAATGTCGAACGCAATTGAAGCGACTTCTAAAGAAGAACAAATCCATGGTTTATTTGGGATTGAATTAATCAACATCATTCGTGATGAACATCCAGAATGGTTTGATGAAGATTTCGAAAATCAAGTTTATGCCGCAGCTCGTGAAGCTCAACGATCAGAAGATATCGTTATTGACTGGATTTATGAAATGGGAGATTTAGAGTTTATGCCGAAAGAAGTTGTTAAGGAATTTGTTAAAAACAGACTTAATAACTCACTAGAAGATACAGGTTTTGATAGAATCTTTGAAGTTGATGAGGCAATGGTTGAACAAACAGATTGGTTCGATGATGAAGTTGTTGCGACAAAACATGTTGACTTCTTCGTTAAGAGATCAATCAACTATAGTAAACGTACACAAAGTATTACCGGGGATGACCTGTTTTAGAGAGGGGATTAACATATGAAATGGTTAAACGAAAATAGTAGATTATTCTTATCGCGTGGTTACTTAACAGAAGGTGTTACACCAGAAGGTAGAGTTAGATTTATTGCGGATAAGGCAGAAGAAATATTAGGAATTGATGGTTTTGCAGATAAGTTCTATGGCTATATGTCAGAAGGATACTATTCACTATCATCACCAATTTGGGCAAACTTTGGAATTGATAAAGGACTTCCAATCAGTTGTTTTGGATCACACATTCCAGACTACATGGGTGGAATCTTATACACTCAATCTGAAGTTGGGATGATGAGTAAATTTGGAGGAGGAACTTCAGGATACTTTGGAGATTTACGTCCACGTGGTGCAGCAATTACTGATAACGGAGTTTCATCAGGATCGGTTCACTTTATGAAACTATTTGAAACAATTATCGATGTTGTATCTCAAGGTTCAACAAGACGTGGTCGTTTTGCGCCATATCTCCCAATTGAACATCCGGATATCGAAGAATTCTTAAAAATCGGTACTGAAGGAGATCCAATTCAAGAGTTAACACATGGTGTTACTGTGACAGATGCTTGGATGAAAGAAATGATTGCCGGCGACGCTGAGAAACGAGCGCTATGGGCTAAAGTAATCCAAAGACGTGTAGAGATCGGATATCCATATATCTTCTTTAAAGACACTGTAAATAACGGCACAGTAGACGTATATAAAGATAAAGGACTAACAATTAATCACAGTAACTTATGTTCTGAGATTGCATTACCTAATAATGAAGAATGGTCATTTGTATGTAACCTATCATCAATGAACATCTTATATTATGATGACTGGAAAGATACTGATGCAGTTGAAACAATGGTATATTTCTTAGATGCAGTTATGACAGACTTTATTACTAAACTTGAAGCATTAAGAGATTCAGATAGTGAAGAAGATAAGTTAGCATTCTTCTTTATGGAAAAAGCATACAAGTTCGCAGTTGACAATAGAGCCTTAGGTTTAGGTGCTCTAGGATGGCACTCATACTTACAATCACACATGATTCCATTTGAAAGCATGGAAGCATTCAAGATTAATGCAGATGTATTTAGAACAATCAAAACACGTGCATATAAAGCATCGGAAGAATTGGCTGAAAAATTCGGCGAACCAGAAGTACTTAAAGGATATGGTAGAAGAAATACAACATTAACTGCGATTGCTCCTACAACATCATCATCGTTTATTCTCGGACAAGTTTCTCAAAGTATTGAACCAATATGGTCAAATAACTATGTAAAAGATGTTGCGAAAACTAAAGTGACATTAAGAAACCCATTCTTAGAAAAAGTACTAGAAGATAAAGGGAAAAATACTAGAGACGTTTGGAACGATATTCGTGACCATGATGGATCAGTACAACACTTAGACTTCTTAAGCGAAAATGAAAAAGAAGTATTCAAGACATTCAGTGAGATTGACCAATATGTTATCTTAGATCAAGCGTCTACAAGACAACAATTCCTTGATCAATCACAGTCATTGAACTTAATGATTAACCCTACAATGTCAGCAAAAGAAATTAATGAACTTTACTTATTTGCTTGGGAAAATAAAGTTAAATCTTTATATTACCAACACAGTACAAATGCTGCGCAACAATTCAGTAAAGATAAATTATGTTCTTCATGTGAAGCGTAATAAACAAATAAACTTAGCCATTTACTCGTAAATGGCTTTTTAAATTCAGTTTATTAGGGGGATACGGTATAATGAAACTATACAGTGAGGTAAACAATATGCATAAAACAGATATGGATCTAAGGAGTGTCGTCTTAACATATTCAAATGCAGGGATATCTTTATCTGAACTTGAAATTGATAATATGGTATCAACGTTAAGAAGGCTTATTTTGAGGTCAAGACAGATAAATAGTCAAAGCTATGAGGATTTAAAATTACTCTTATCGTGGACCACAAGTCAATTAGAGACGGTTTTGAATGTAACTGAGTTGGATGAACAAGGGACCTTTGATCATGGGGGTCTAAATGATGTGTATTGTGAGATTATGGAATACTTTTCGTATCCGGTTATTAAGGGTGAATTTGCATATGAAAGTGATTTTGTATACTGGACAAAGTAGGTGAATGGATGAAAAAGTTGTTTTTGGCATTAATAGGAATAATGCTTGTGGGATGTTCAATTAAAGAACAGGACATTCTAGAAGACTTAGAAATAAAAGAAATGAAAGTCGAGTATGATACTGAAAATGTACAAAATGTGAGATTACTCGATGTTAAAGAGGACAATGCATATTACTTAAAAGTTTTTAGCAATGATTCTAATATGGAAGTCATCGAATATAATAAACAAGATGGGGAAAAACTTATTCTTGAAAAAGAAGATGAAGTAGTGGATACCTTTATTGAACATAAGGAAAACTATTACTATACAACGCATATACTTGAGGAAGATAAGACAAACTCAACGACTAAAATTTATTCAATGGTGGATGGAGAAGAAACGTTAATATCCGAAGCATATGGCGAGCTGTCAGATTATACAAAGGTCGTAAAATATAAAGATGAAATATACATTTTAATAGAGAATGCGGTATTCTTAGAAAATATTGAAGTACATGAACACGAAGTTTATTTATATAATTTGAGTAAAAATTACGTGATTGAAAAAGTAGAATTAAATGATGAAGACACACTTATGAAGATTAATGATCCAGTAAGTGCTGGGGATAAATTGACATTCTCAGTGGTTAGACAAACAGGCCAGGATGTTAGTACAGAGTTATATTCATATGATGGAAATGAAGTTAAAATGACGCCTTACAATCATATCGCAATCAGTCAAAGTTATATGATTAATAATAATATAATCTTTAATTACTCAGTGATGAGTGGTGAGTTTATGACAAGGAAGCTGGCTTATACAAGTGACTCAGGAACTGTGCAAAAGTCTGATGTCGAACTTGAATATTTCGATAAGATTACAGAAGCTAAAGATGGGATGATAATATATGGTTCACTTGGTGGTCACAGTGATCCAGTAAGTTTTAACTATCTAGGTATAAAAGGAGATGAAATAACAGTAAAAGTTATTAATCCCTTTAAAAATAAATATAATTTAAAGTTGAGAAGCTCTTTTGTCGCCAGTGATGAGTTAGAAAAAGGAGAAATTAATATAGAGTATATTCAATTCGAATAGAAAGGGGTAAAAGTCTATGAAACGAATTAAAGTTGCGCTAAGTGTCATGTTGATGGTCGTTCTTATGGTTTCGTGTTCAAGTGAGTCTAAAGGGCTTCAAAATGAAGTGTTATCTGATTATGAACTCAAACAGATTGAACTAACCTTCCCTTCCATCGATGTGATAAACATTACAGCTTTAGATATATTTGAAGATGTCTTATATTACAAAGAAGGAACAGGGTTTGAAAAAAGCCGTGCTCAAAACATCGTCTATTCAGTAGATTTAGAGGGCACAGTAAAAGAAGTACTTAAGCTTGATGAAGATGAAACTATTAGTAGTTTTATCATTCATAATGGAGACTATTACTATACGAGTTATACAGATTTTACTAAGAAGCAGAGTGATTTTTTGTTTCCGATGGCGTATCAAGTGGCGAAAGTTAGAAACGACGAATCAAAAATACTGCTTCAAGGGGCGGTGCCATATATAGATGAAATCCCTAGATTAAGTCTTGTGAATGATCATATCTATTCAATCGTTTCAAAAGTAACAGCGGTAAATTATGCGGAAATAAATAAACCAGGATACTATCTTTATGATCTTGGTGATGAAGAATTCGTCTACACAATAAATGATGATCAACCGATTGATTATATGGAAGATGATTTAAGATATAAATTCAATAATGCCGGAATCTCAAATTTAAATACTAAAGTTATCTTTTCTCTCGTAGATGGAATCGATGATAATAATGAAATCATCTCCAGAACATTTATTTATGAGAAGGATAAGATGATAGAAAATGAAATGATAGGAGTATATTTGGATAATTTTATGACTTTGGATCAAAAAATAGTGTACGGTATTGGTCATGATTATGGTGGTCCTTATAACTTAATCTATAATGTCTCAGAAAATAATGACTTTAAATCTGCGGGAGTTACGGATGATGAGTTCTATGACGTTAAAAAGGTCATCGACTTTAAAGATGGAATCATCGTATCTGAATCAAGCCATCATAATACACAAGGTGATAAAACTTATTATATTGAAGCAGATCAAAATGATATGATTCATAAAACTGAGGTAAGCTTGTTTTCCAAACGTCTTGATGCAATGAGTACAATAACTCTACCTCATGGATTTATAGCTATATCTGGGGTTAATGAAGGAACGATAAACATTGAATTTTTAAGTGAAAAATAAGGGGGGGTTATATGAAATTAATGAAATAGAGCTTTATGTTCCAGACGCAATAGCCGGTATTCAGACTCTAATAGTAGCTACGGATAAGAATGAAATTGTCGGGTTTATGAGTATTGAGAATCATATACTTGAGATGTTGTTTCTAGATCCAAAGAGTCGTGGTAAGGGATTAGGGAAGAAGTTTATAAAGATGGCTTTGGATAAATTTGATGTAAAATTCTTAGATGTAAATGAAAATAATCCACAAGCAGTAGGATTTTATGAGCATATGGGATTTGAGGCATTTGAAAGATCTGATCTTGATGATCAGGGTAAGCCATATCCAATATTACATATGAAGCATGTGGAATAATAGTGTATATTAAGGGGATTACTCCCCTTTTTACATACACATATACTGTGTAACATGCTATAATAATTCCAGGTGATTAGATGCAGAAAAAAGCGTTATTTGTAACTTTTGAAGGACCAGATGGTAGTGGTAAAACTACGATTAGTAATTTAGTTCATGAGAAACTTCAACTATTAGGATATGATAGTTTATATACACGAGAACCAGGGGGCATAGGTATTTCTGAAGATATCAGAGATATTATTTTAGATACGAAAAATACGAATATGGATATTCGTACTGAGGCGCTTTTATATGCGGCAAGTCGTAGACAACATTTAGTTGAGAAGATTATTCCAGCTCTTGAGAGTGGGAAGATTGTTGTGTGCGATCGTTTTGTAGATAGTTCCTTAGCATACCAAGGGTTCGCAAGAAATATTGGTGTTAAGAAAGTACTTGATATTAATGAATTCGCAATCGAGGGTCATCATCCAGATATGACGATCTTTTTAGATATTTCTGCAGAAGAAGGGTTAAACAGAATTAAGGGAAGAAACTATAAGGATCGTTTAGATTTGGAAAGTGTGGATTTCCATAATAAGGTTTATGAAGGATATCAATTAGTTCTTAAAAAATATGAAGAACGTATGAGAATCATTAATGCGGAAAAAACGATTGAAGAAATCGTTGATGAAGCAATTGAGATTATTGTCGCGGAGTTAGATCGTGAATAAT